>OCVV011312945.1_pt1 | contig 12688 bp, 8 predicted proteins | sample 1539721 | NCBI WGS metagenome assembly OCVV01 (sample SAMN02144230, study PRJEB22623) | gut metagenome | biome: sheep rumen | host: Ovis aries | place: New Zealand
CGTCCCGGTCTACACCTACCACATCAGCGCCGCCTCGGGCGGCTACGGCGTGGTGACCAACGTCTACGCCTACACCGCCCTGCTGCTGGTGATCCTCACCTTCGGCATGGAGACCACCTTCTTCTACTACGCCAACCGCGAGGGGGCCGACCGCCGGCGGGTGTTCAGCACGGCGCTGGGGGCCGTCGCGGCCGTCGCTGCGCTGTTTGTGGCGCTGGTGATGGTCTTTATCGGGCCCGTCAGCTCGGCCATGGGCTACGCCGACCACCCGGAGTACCTGCAGGTGATGGCCTGCGTGGTGGCGCTGGACGCGGTGCAGGCCATCCTCTTCGCCCGTCTGCGGCAGGAGGGCAAGGCGTGGAAGTTCTTCGGTCTGAAGACGGGCTTCATCGTGCTCAGCGTGCTGCTGACGCTCTTCGTCTTCCTCGTGGCGCCGCAGTGGCAGCACATGGCCTGGATGGGCTGGTACAACGAGGCCAACCAGGTGGGCTACATCTTCAACATCAACCTGATATGCACCGCCGTGGTCACCCTCGGATTTGCCAAGGAGTTGAAAGACTTTCATCTTTCATCTTTCAATTTTCAACTCTTGAAGCGCATGCTTCGATACGCCTGGCCGCTGCTGCTGCTGGGCATCGTGGGCATCTTCAACCAGGTGGCCGACAAGATACTCCTGCCCTGGCTGCTGCCGGGCGAGGAGGGAATGCGCCAGCTGGGCATCTACGGCGCCTGCGTGAAGATAGCCATGCTGATGGCGCTCATCACCCAGGCCTTCCGCTACGCCTACGAGCCCTTCGTCTTCGGCGGACAGAAAGACAAGAACAGCAAACAGACACAGGCCCTGGCCACCAAATACTTCGTCATCTTCACCCTGCTGGCCTTCCTGGCCGTAGTGTGCTATATGGATCTGTTCCAGTACTTTGTCGGGGCCGACTACCGCGAGGCCCTGCCGGCGGTGCCCATCGTGATGATGGCCGAGATCCTGATGGGGGTCTACTTCAACCTTTCGTTCTGGTACAAACTGAGCGGGCAGACGTGGTGGGGCGCCGTGATGAGCGCCGCGGGCTGCGCCGTGCTCGTGGCGGTCAACGTGGTGCTGGTGCCCCGCATCGGCTACATGGGCTGCGCCCTGGGCGGCCTGGCGGGCTACAGCGTCTGCGTGCTGCTGAGCTACTTCATCGGGCAGCACAAGAACCCCGTCCCCTACCCCGTGGGCACCATGCTGGGCTACCTCGCGCTGACCGTGATCCTCTACATCTGCACCTGCCTGTTGCGCCCCTCGGCCCTCGGCTGGCGCCTGGCCCTGAACACCGGCCTGCTGCTGGTCTACGTGGCCGCCGTCATATGGAACGAACGCGCGCGGCTGCGCCCCATCCTGAACCGAATCAAACACCTACGCCAATGAAAAAGACCCTCCTCCTGACGGCCACCCTCGGCGCATGCCTGCTGCTGGGGGCCTGCCACAAGACGTGCACCTGCCTGGGCTACGACGGCCTGGAACACGAGTTCACCCCCGAGCAGGTCGACGCCCACATGGACGGCGACTGCTCCAAGATGCGCAACTTTCCGTTCTACGACCAATACTCGGTATGCAACTGGGAATGAACGCCACGGGATGCACCCTCTGCCCGCGTGCCTGCGGCGTCGACCGCCGCAACGGCCGCGGCTTCTGCGGGGCCGGCAGCGGCCTCGAGGTGGCCTCCGTCTGCCTGCACCGCGGCGAGGAACCCCCGCTCAACCCCATCGTCAACCTCTTCTTCGCCCACTGCAACCTGCAGTGCATCTACTGCCAGAACTGGCAGATCTCGGGCCCCGGCGGCGCCACCGGCCGCCCAGAGGCCCCGGTCGGGGACGGCCTTGACAGCCTCGACGCCCTCGTCGAGCGGCTGTCCGCACTGCTGCCCCAGAGCGGCGGCATGCTGGGACTGGTCACGGCGGCCCACTATGCCGACCACCTCCCCGCCCTCATCAGCGCCCTCCGCGACCGCTGCGACAGCCTCACGGTGGTCTACAACAGCGGCGGCTACGAGCGCGTGGACACCCTCCGGGCCCTCGAGGGGCTGGTGGACGTCTACCTGCCCGACTTCAAATACATGGACTCCGCGCTGGCCCGGGCCTACAGCCACGCGGCCGACTACCCCGAAGTGGCGCAGGAGGCCCTGCGCGAGATGAAACGTCAGGTGGGCTCCGGCCTGAAAGTGGACGACCAGGGGCGCGCCTACCGCGGCCTCATCGTGCGCCACCTGGTGCTGCCCGGCGCTGTCGACAACTCGCTCCGCTGCCTCGAATGGCTGGCCGACGAGTTCCCCTTCGGGCTTCACCTGTCGCTCATGGCGCAGTACTACCCGCCACGCCCCGGCCTGCCGGCCCCGCTGGACCGCACCCTGCGGCCCGAGGAGTACGCCGCCGTGGTGGACCGCGCCACGGCACTCGGCCTCGACGGCGGCTGGATCCAGGAGCTTGAAGCCTCCGACAACTACCGTCCCGACTTCGATCACACGCAATCACCCTTTGAAAGATGAAATACAAACTGGACATCGACGACGAGCCCGACTTTGAGGGCTGGGCCTTTCTGCACTTCCACACGCTGAGTCCGGGCTACGCCTTCGCCGACTGCCTGAACCGGCTCTACGACTTCCGCCTGGCGCGGATCGACGACATGGAGCTCGACGGGGGCACGTGGCCCCTCTACCGCTACGCCGATGCGCTGGAGCAGCAGCTGGTCTTCCTGGCCGAACGGCCCGCCCAAGCCGACCTGCCGTGGGACGCTGGCGACAAGCTGCTGATCGTCAAAGGCGAGACCGCCGAGAGCACCGTCCGCGCCATCTGCAGCGACTTCACCGAAGAGGTGACCGTCGACGAGGGCGACCTGCTGGCCCGCGACCACGCCGACCTGCTGGCCACCCTGCTGGAGGGCTTCACGGTGGCCAACCGGCTCGACTTCGAGACCACCCCCCTCTCGCGCAAAGCGCAGAAAGAACGCGCCGCCGTCATGCAGCTCTGCGACGCTATGCTGGCCCACATCGAGCAGCATCACCTCGACCTCAGCGACGAGGAGCGGATGCGCATGGAACTCATGGGGCACTAGCCGTGTAAGAAAAATTTATTTTGCTGTATACAAATTAATTCGTACATTTGCACCCACTTAACGTGATTAATTCAACAAATAAAAACAAATACCATTATGACAATCAAAGATCTTGAACCCAAAGAGTTGTGGAGTAACTTCTACTCCCTCACCCGCCAGCCGCGCCCCTCGAAACACGAAGAGAAAGTACGCGCATTCCTCGTCGACTGGGCCAAAAAGAACAAGATAGCCTGCCGCGTGGACAGCGTGGGCAACATCATTATGAGCAAGCCCGCCACCAAGGGCATGGAGAACGTGCATCCGGTGGTGCTGCAGGCCCACATGGACATGGTGCCCCAGGCACGTGCCGGCAAGAAACACGACTTCGAGAAGGATCCCATCGAGACCAAGATTGTCGGCGACTGGGTCTACGCCTGCGACACCACGCTGGGAGCCGACGACGGCATGGGCGTGGCCGCCATCATGTCCGTCTTCGCCTCGAAGACCGTCAAGCACGGTCCGCTGGAAGCCCTGATCACCACCGACGAAGAGACCGGCATGACCGGCGCCTTCGGCCTGAAGAAAGGCGAGCTGCACGGCGACTACCTCCTGAACCTCGACTCGGAGACCGAGGGCGAGCTCTACGTGGGTTGCGCCGGCGGCGTGGACGCTGCCCTCAGCATCCCCTACACCACCGAGAAGGCCCCGAAGGGCATGGTGGCCTACAAACTCACCATCGGCGGCCTCAAGGGCGGCCATAGCGGCATGGAGATCAACACCGGCCGCGCCAACGCCAACAAGCTCCTCTTCCGTCACCTGCGCTGGGTGGCCGAGTGCGGCATCCGGCTCATCAGCGTCGAAGGCGGCAACATGCGCAACGCCATCCCGCGCGACGCCGAGGCGGTCATCGCCATGCCCAAGGAGCACGAGGAGTGCATCCTCAAGGAGTTCGACAAAGTGGCCGGCTGGGTGAAGAAAGAACTGGCCAGCGTCGAGCCCGACTTCTGCATGAAGTACGAGAAGGTGCGCATGAACCCCACCGTCATCTCCGAAGAGGGCACACAGAAGATCATCAACCTGATGATGATCGCTCCCAACGGTGTGATCCGCATGAGCAAGGACATGGAAGGCCTGGTGGAGACCTCGCTGAACCTGGCCATCGCCAAGACCACGGCCAGCAAGAAGTTTGTCGTCTACGCCCTGCTGCGCTCCAGCGTCGACACCGCCAAGGAAGCCCTCGGCGAGCGCCTGGTGTGCCTGGCCGAACTGGCCGGCGGCAAGTGCCAGCTCAGCGGTGCCTACCCGGGATGGAAGCCCAACATGGAGAGCCAGCTGCTGAAGACCATGAAGCAGACCTACAAGAAACTCTACAAGAAAGAGCCCGCCGTCATGGCCATCCATGCCGGTCTGGAGTGCGGTCTGCTGGGCGGCAAGTACCCCGAGATGGAGATGATCTCCTTCGGCCCGACGCTGCAAAGCCCCCACAGCCCCGACGAGCGCTGCAACATCCCCAGCGCCAAGAAGTTCTACGACTACCTGCTGGCCACACTGGAGGCCATCCCCGTGAAGAAATAATCCTCCGCACGGAAGCACGATCCGGGAGGGTGCCTCAACTACCGTTGGGGCACCCTCCCTCTTTTTGTCCTCGTTGTCGCAGGGTCATCGCCGACGCTTCCCCTACCCTTCCACGGCCCTTCACCTTGTCATCTCCTACTCGGGTAGGTGTTGACTAGGCGATGAGTAGGAGAAGAGTAAGAGTTGAGTAAGAGATGGTGCCTGGACAACCTCTGTATGAGTGGGTTACAAAGGCAGATTTTGTAGTGCCACGCGGGATGCATACAAAAAAAATCCCACGGCAGATGCGGATGGGATCTGCCGTGGGATTTTCAGTACAACCGGCTATGAACCAGTGTTATTCGGCTTGTGTTATTGTTTGACGAAGCGGTAGGTGCGGCCGGAGACCGACAGGAGGTAGCTGCCGGCCGGCAGGAGGGAGACATCGATCGGCTGGCGGTCGGCGAGGACCGTCTGGCGGAGCAGCTCGCGTCCCTCGGCGCTGTAGAGGATCACTTCGGTGCCGCAGGGGACTCCCTCGAGGGTGACCACGCTGGCGGTGGGGTTGGGATAGAGGGTGATCGGCGTGGCATCGACACCATCGATCCCCTGTGCGGGCACGATGACCAGGTGGAGCACGACGGTACTGTCGCAGCCCTCGGCGGTCTGCCCCACGAAGGTGTAGTCGCCGCTCTGGTCATAGTAGGTGTTGTTCCAGATGTAGGGAGCCACAGCGGTATCGTAGACCTCGCCACCGTCGACGCTGTAGTCCAGCGTCAACCGCAGGACCGTACTGCTGTCGCAGCCCTGATAGGAGGTCGACATGACGCTGTCTACCGTGCTGACGGTGTAGGTGTTGCCGTGCCACGAGAAGCTGTCGCAGGCGTGGATGTCGAGTTCCTCGACGAGAGAGGTCTCCTCAAAGAGGGCCGTCAGGGCGATGTCGCCGGTGAGGGTGAAGGTGCGCGGGTTGTCGGTGACGCCGTCGCTCCAGGCGGAGAAGACATAGCAGGGGTCGGGACGGGCTGTGAGGGTCACCTCGGTACCCTCGACATACTGGCCAGTACCCTCGACCGTGCCGTGTTCGCCGCCGGCCGTGACGTCAAAATACTGGGCCGACTGGAAGATGGCGCGGATCATGAACGAGTACTCGGTATAACTGAGGGTGTGCCAGTTGGAGCCCGACGAGGAGAGCATGGCGCCGCTGGCGTGGCCGCCATAGGTGGAGGCGGCCGCCGGATAGGAGGCATCGCTGGTGTAGAAGGTGACCCAGAGGGGCATCGAGGCGTCGACGGCCAGGGCCGAGTCGAGCGTCACCTCGCGCCAGTCGTCGGTCTCGGTGAAGGTGACATTCTGGGTATAAATCAGCGTGTTGGGGCTGGAGTAACCGCCCTTGTAGATGCGAAGCTGGTAGAGGCCGTCCTCGCCGTCGTAGACCAGCACCTTGCTGAGGCGGGAGAAGCGTTCGATATCGGCCGGGTAGAGACGTATGCCCCAGTAGATAGCCCCGCCGACACCGAAGGAGGTCTGGTAGGCCGTGTTGCAGTAGTAGACGGTATCCGTGGCGTTGATCGGCTCCACGATGGCGGTGAGGTTGACGGCACTGTCCACCACCATGCGGCGGGGGTTGAAGTGCACGCCGTCGCTCCACCGGGTGAAGCGGTAGCCGGCATTGGTGCTCACCTTGACGGTGACCGTGTCGCCATAGGAGCGGTTGCCCGCACCCGTAACGGTGGCATGGGCCGGGTCGGTGAGCGTCACGTTGACGGCACAGGTAGTGGGCGTCGCCGTCGAGGCGGGACGTATGCCCATGACGGCGGTATTGCTGAGGTTATAGGTGGAGCTGTAGGTGCCGCCGGTGCCGCCGGGCGAGGGGTTGAGCTGGCCCATCAGGTAGTAGCCGTCGCAGTAGCCGCCCCAGCCCCAGTTGAAGTGGTAGTGGCCGGCGGCGTTGCTGCCGTCGAGCACGAAGGCATGACCTCCGTCGACATCGCGACCGGAGTAGAGGATGGGGCGCGAGGCGCTCAGTTCCTCATCGATGAGGGCGCACCAGAGCGAGTCGCTCATGGAGGCGCGGAGCACGTGGTGTGCCGTCTGCGAGTAGCCGAAATAGGTCTTCAGCGCGTTCTCGGCGCAGAACGACGAGGGTTCGCCGTAGCTGCCGGTGGTGGCGCTCGAGGAGGAGCCGTAGGCCATCTCCACCGCCACGCCGATGTGGTACATCAAGGTGGCCACGGCGTTGATCTGGCTGGAGGAGCTGGCACCCGTGAGGGCATTGGGCATCAGGTTCCACTGGTAGGTGGTGGTGCCGAAGTTGGCGCTCAGCGTACCGTGCGAACCGTCCGTGTAGCTGTGCGAGCCGGTTCCCTGGGTGGGATGGTTCCAGTACTTCATCACCTGGGCGGTGGCGGTGGCCACACAGCCGGTGACGCAGCCCGAGGGGCAGAGGTTGTTGTAGCGGGGCGACTGGTTCCACGTGGTGGTCAGCAGCGGACTGACGACGACGGAGAAGAGCGGTTCGGGCCCTTGAGGGGCGTTCATCAGCTGTAGCCACTCAAGGCGTGTGGCCTCCGAAGGCTCCACCTTACGCTGGATACGGTCGGCAATCTCGTCGCCGTAGGCCTGGAGCCAGTCGTGGATTGCCACGGGAAGGGTGTCGTTCGGGCCGCACCACCGGCTGCCGTAGGCCAGCACCGGGCGCACACAGTCGTCGGCCGCGATGACGGCATATCCGCCTTCACCCACGAAGAGGTACATGCCCTGTATATCGGCGGGCAACGACACTTGGTTCACCTCGCTGCCTGTCAGGCGGGCAGCCAACCGACCGGCCACCTTGACAGGCACGGTCGCGGCCCCGGCCGTAGCCGACAGGAGCGTCAGCCACAACAGGGTCAGAACGGTTTTTCTCATAGTCCGATGACGAGTTTGATGTTTTCTATATTGGATTCGCGCTTGAGCTTGGCGTCGGCTTCGGCCGCACCCGAGCCGCGCTGCGTGGTCAGGAAAGCCTCCTGCATCTCCAGGATGTAGTCGCACTGCCGGTCATAGCGGCGCAAGTCCTCCGTGTTGGTGATCTCCTCCACGCCCTGATAGGCCTTGAGCATGCGGCTGTAGGCCTTGCGTATATTGCCGTAGGGGAAGTCCTTATCCTTGATCTTGCGCTCGTTGTCGTTGATCCGCTCGAGTTTATGGAGCGTCAGAAGGCCGAGTTGCTGCATCTCGATGTAACCCTGCAGGATGTCGAGGAAGCTGCGACCCCGCTCGACGGTGTTGAACGAGGGGCGCAGGTCCACCTGCTTGCGGAGCAGTTTGTAACCGTTGGTGAGCGTATTGTCCACCTTCTTGCCGGCCAGGAGGCTGTCGTCGTTGACCACAATGGTCTGCCGCAGGCCGATCACATCGAGATAGCACTGCTGGACAGCAATCACGTCCGACAGCTGCTGCTCGTAGATCTGCGATCCCTCGGGATCGCGGAAACCAGGCAACACCTTGAGCGACGGAAGGGCATTGCGGTAGGCCGATACCACATCGGAAAACTCCTTATGGCTGATGATGGTGTCTGTGCGGTGCGAGATGTCCTCCATCACAGGGTAGTAGTCGAGGTAGAGCTGCTGGGCTGCGATAAAGTCGTCGAGCCGTTTGATGAAGAGTATGCTCTCGGCATCGGTCGTGAAGGTGGGCAACTGGTCGACCGTCTTCAGCACATCCTTGTAAGCATTGGCGGCCTCGCGGTACTTCTTGCCGTAGAGTGCCACAATGCTCTCGGTGCCCTCGGCAATGGTCGCGCGGAGCTCCAGGGTGTGGATGTAGCGCTGCTGGACGTTGATGACGGTGCGCATGCGGGCGATGTACTCCTCGTACTCCTTGATATCTGCGAAAGTAATGGGCACCCGGGTGTGCTTGAAGACCTTGCTGTAGCTCCGATAGACGTCGCCGTTCTCCTTCTCACAGCGCACCTTCAGCACATTCTTGAAGTTCTCTATCTGGTAGGGCAGCGCATTCTCGCCCAGCACATTCTCCAGCAAGTCGTTCTGGAAAGCGTTGAGTTCGTCCAGACGCGCGATGCTCTCGTCGGTGGCGTTGCCCTCGGAGAGGTCGTACTTGTTGTAGACCATGAGGTAGGAGTAGTAGAGATCCTTCAGCTGCTTGATGCGGTTCTTGTCTGTAACCCCCACAGCGTCGCAGGCGTTCACGATGGCGCGGTTGTGCACGTCAATACTGGCGCGGAGGTCCGACGCCATCTTGTTGCGTTCCTCCTGCTGACGGCGGGCCTCCTCGATGGCGCGCTGACGCGCCGCTTCCTTCTCCGCCTCGATGCGCTGCTGCTCCAGTCGGCTGTACTTGATGCTGAGCTTGCCCATCATATCAGCCAGATTGCGCAGACGATACTCGTAGATCGGCACGTCGGCCAGCACCGTGTTTGAGTCGAGCCACATCAGGCTGTCGCGGAACACATAGTCGTGCTGAATCGAGTTCAGGGCCTTCTGAGCCCGAGTGCGTACCGATACGCAGAGGTTGGTCAGCTCCACATAGTTCTGCGGCTGGGCCTCCAGGTAGCTCATCATGGCGGCGGTGTCGTTGACCCACGCGGTGTCGAGACCATAGTTGCTCAACAGTTCGCCGACACTCAGCACGGTGGGCACGTCGGGGCTCTGGGCTCGAAGTGGCTGGGAAGAGAGTGCTGCAAAGAGCATAGCAGCGATGGCCACCACCCGGAGCAGGGGGTTACGTCTGTTCATCTTTTGGCTGTTTTTCATGATATTTTCTTGTGTTTTGCTAGAAGCGGGCCAGTGGCCTCGGGATCACTTGTCGCCGTAGCTGCTGGCATCGAAGCAGTGGGTGCAGATGCTTTCCTTGGGCAAGCCGATGGCCTGGCAGACGTCGTCGACGGTGTTGAACCGCAGTGTGTCGACACCGACGTGCTGGCGGATCACCTCCACCATGCGGCTATACTCGGGTGTGGTGTGGTCGTGGTAGGCCTCGAGCTTGGCGGCGGGGATGTCCTCGCCGATGCGGCCGCCCTCAAGCTCCTCGATGACACGGCGGGTGATCAGCTCGCGGTCGGTCTTTGACTCGCTGAAGTTGAGGAAAGTGCAGCCGTGCACCAGCGGCGGGCAGCTGATGCGCACGTGGACACTCTTGGCTCCGAAGTCGTAGAGCATCTTGACGTTGTCGCGCAGCTGGGTTCCCCGCACGATAGAGTCGTCGCAGAAGACGACATTCTTACCCTCCAGCACCGCGCGGCTGGGGATGAGTTTCATCTTGGCCACCAGCTGGCGGTCGGCCTGGTTGACAGGCATAAACGAACGGCTCCACGTGGGCGTATACTTCAGCAGGCCCCGTTTGTAGGGGATGCGGCGACCGTTGCTGTAGCCGAGCGCCATGCCGATACCGCTGTCGGGGATGGGGCTGACAAAGTCGGCCTCCACATCGTCGCGCTCGCCCATCAGGCGGCCCAGGTTGTAGCGCACCTCCTCGGTGTTGATGCCCTCATACTCGGTGCAGGGGTAACCGTAGTAGATCCAAAGGAAAGAGCAGATCTGATTGCGAGCTTCGGCGGGACGCATCACCTTGATGCCGCCCTCGACGCTGACCTGCACCACCTCGCCGGGACCCACGAAACGGCAGGTCTCGTAGCCGAGGTTGACATAGCTGTGGCTCTCGCTGGCCACAGCGTAGTCGTTGCCGCGACGGCCGATGACGATAGGGGTGCGCCCATAGCGGTCACGCGCCGCAATGATGCCGTCGGGTGTCAGGATCAGCATCGTGCAGCTGCCCTTCACACGGTTGTACACATTCTCGATGCCTTCCACGAAGTCCTTGCCCTGCGAGATAAGCAGCGCCACCAGCTCCGTCGGATTCGTCCGACCCATCGAGAGATCCGTAAACTGCTGATGCTTGCTCAGGCAGTCCGCCTCCAGCTCGGCCATATTGTTGATCTTGCTCACCGTGGCGATGGCGAAGCGTCCCAGGTGCGAGTTGACCATCACGGGCTGCGCCTCGGTGTCGCTGATGACGCCGATGCCCACCTGTCCCGTCATCTCGGCCAGGTCCTTGCCGAACTTGGGACGGAAGTGCGAGTTCTGGATGTTGTGGATGTTCTGATGAGGCTGCTGGCCGTCGAATGTGGCCATGCCGGCACGCTTGGTGCCCAGATGCGAATGATAATCCGTTCCGTAGAACAGATCGGTGATACAGGGATGCTCGGATACTACTCCAAAGAAACCACTCATTGTTTTTTACTTTTAAATTACTATATAATATATTGACTTTAAAAACCTTATCTACACTTCACACAAACAACGAAAATGCAAATATACGAACATTTTGCCAAACAGACGAAAAATATTTACCAACACCATGGTTGAAGAAACAATAGGCCCGAGGGTCGGAATTAAAAATCATATTATGCATCGAGTCGTCATCAAGACCATAGAAAGAAGCCACGGCAAGCGTGGGGGCTTGCCGTGGCGGTGGGTGCTTAAAGATGAAATCTAAATGGTCGTCAAGTGTTGGCAGTTCGGCATTATCAGTATGCGGCACCTTGGCGGCCTTGGTGTTCATCTGTCTTCTTTGGCAATCTGACAAAATACCATAGAACAATCCAAAACAGGATGATGCAGATGAAAGCGATAAGGTATGTTGTGTTGGAAAGCAACCCTCGTTTCGAGAAGTTCACAATGCCGTGAAATGCAGCGCAGAATAGCAGCGAGTGGGTGTCGGTTGCGACCTTTCCTATTCCCCATGTGGCGAAAAACAGAATCAGGAGGAAAGGCAGGATGTTGCGCTGTCCCAAGTCCAAATGCCACAGGAACCACATGGCCGTGATGATGAGGACACTCTGCCACACGGGCAATTCTCTGAGTTCGTATTGCAGGAATCCTCGCCAGCCGTATTCCTCCAATAGACCATAAGTAAAGGCCAACAAGCACATTATGCCCATGTCCACGCCTCCGATAATGCCGAACACAAGGCAAGGCACCGCTATGGTCACAATGGTCTTCCAGACAGACTTGCCGACGATAGTATATTCTGTTTTGCGCTTGAAGACTGCCATCGCGACGAGTGCCCCAATGGCAGGGCCAAGACCTGTGGAGAGTTGGAATGCATAGTTCTCGCAAAGGGCAGTATAGTTATTGCCGATAACCAGCGTTATCAGACGCATTGATATGGCTATCACATAAAACGCAACTAATGCGCCGAGGTTGATGTCTTTATATGCTGTTTTCATAACATTTAATATGCTGCCCCCCTGTCGGCTTTGACTTTCGTTGAATTTTAATCAATCAGTATCAATTCCTGGCGCTTGTAGGAGATGAGCAACTTTTGTTTGACAAGCACCTCGCACCCAAAGAGACCATCTATGCCTTTGCTCTCTTTTAGGTGAGACACGTCGGAGAAAGCGGTTTGCTGTTTCTTGAACGTGCGATTGCCGAGCGTAAGAGTGGTCTTGCCCTTTGTCACCGATGCCCGTCCATCGCCATAGCCCGTGAGGTGGTCTTTCTTAAGGCCCTTGACTGAGGACGGATGCTGTTGGGGCCAATCGCTGGCGAGCAGGTTGGTCTGTGCCCCACTGTCGAATGCCAGCACTACGGGCACGCCACCCACTTGGCAGTCGAAGGTAAGCAAATGGCCTTTCTTCACGCCTTTCACCGTCTGGCAGCGGTAGCCCTCGTTCAGCAGCCATTGGTAGGTGGTATCCGGGCTTAGCAGCACTATCTCGCCAGCCTCGAAGTCGAACAGCACGTCAAAGTCTTTGTAGTAGCTCTGTCCCAAGATGCCATGCACCGCAACGCCAACGGTCTCTAGATTACTCAAGTCTGATGTCATGATGTCCGTCTCGTTGAGCGTAACGCCGCCCATGTCCATCGATTTCACATGGTGTACACCGCTGACCGAACCAGTGCCGACGACACCCTGTCCTCCACTTCCCATCACTTGCCCTTCAATGTTGTGGTCGAAATGCTTGCTGTTGAGAACAACGATAGGGGAACCTGCATCAAAGAACATATTGCACGGCTGGCCGTCGATAATGACAGTTACGATGGGCAACCCGTCGTGGAGATG
>OCVV012880962.1_pt1 | contig 12687 bp, 10 predicted proteins | sample 1539721 | NCBI WGS metagenome assembly OCVV01 (sample SAMN02144230, study PRJEB22623) | gut metagenome | biome: sheep rumen | host: Ovis aries | place: New Zealand
AAGTACAAAGAACAATTTACAAAGTACAAATTTCAAAGCCCGTACATTGTCCTTTGTCCTTTGTACTTAATTTAGGCTTTTCACTTTTCAACGTGAAGCGTGGAGCGTGGAGCGTGAAGCGATTGAACCGGATGGCATTTTTCATTTTTCACTTCTCACTTTTCACTTTTTACGCCTTTGACTTTTGACCTTTCACATTATTTCTTTTTCAAAAATCGTGCAAAGTTAACAAATTATCGCTACCTTTGCAACTGAAATGAAAACAAATGTATTTTTAATCAAGTTTTAGGTTTCTATTTTTTACAAAAATCCATTATTTGATAATAAACTATCAGTATTTTAATGACCATCAAGTCTTTCATCTTCTTCCTTCTTATCTTCCTAAACTCCGTGGCGAAAGCATCTGGCACTGATGTTGACACGAAAAACGAGTCTCAACAGGAAGAGCCTTGGCAGATGCCTACTTATCCGCTCCATGAAATTCGTGCCGTGTGGCTCGCTACCATCGGAGGCATTGACTGGCCTCGAACGAAAGCCACTGATTCCTATAGCATACAGCGGCAGAAACAAGAACTGTGTGCAATGCTCGACAAGCTCCAACGTGCTAACATCAACATGGTTGTCATGCAGACGCGCATTCGGGGCACTGTCATCTACCCTTCCAGCATCGAGCCTTGGGATGACTGCCTGACAGGAAAGTATGGGCAACATCCTGGTTACGACCCTCTGCAATTCGCTATTGACGAATGTCATCGCCGTGGTATGGAATTTCATGCTTGGCTTGTGGCTATCCCTCTTGGGGAACTGAAGAAGCAAAAAGGCTATGGTTCATCCTCCATCATGCGCAAGCATCCAAAGCTATGCAAGACGGTAGGCGCAGAAGTGTTCATGCAGCCCAATGCGAACGGCACAGCCGACTACATCGCTGAACTCTGCAAGGAAATCATTCTGAAATACGATGTGGACGGCATATCGCTTGACTACATCCGCTATCCAGAATCCGTGTATCGATTCAAGGACAATGCCTCTGCATCGCAGAAACGGGAGAACATCACGAGGATTGTGAGGCGAGTGCATGATGTGGTGAAATCCATCAAGCCTTGGGTAAAGCTTTCCTCTTCACCTATCGGCAAATACCGCGACCTCACACGCTATTCTTCTATCGGTTGGAACTGCTACGATGCCGTGTACCAGGACCCTCAGGCATGGCTTCGCGACAACCTGCAGGATATGCTCTTCCCGATGATGTATTTTCGCGAGAATCATTTCTATCCGTTCCTCTTCGACTGGCAGGAACACTCCTACGGACATCCCGTTGCCCCTGGGCTTGCCATCTATCTGCTCGACCCACGCGAAGGCAGGTGGACTCTGAACGATGTAAGGGCGGAAATGCACACTGCCCGAAACTCCAACATCGGAGGAATGGTTTTCTATCGTGCCAAATTCTTGAACGACAATCATAAAGGCATTTACAACACTACGTGTCAAGAGTTTTTCCCCTACCCAGCCCTACCACCCCGAATGACGTGGAGCAGCGACACCATCCCGCCACTTCCACCTCATGGCTTACGTTGCGAAAACGGCATATTGACTTGGAACGAAGGGGAAAGCCATCAGAACAACGGCGACTACACCTTTTATAATATATATGGTTCCAACGTCTATCCCGTGGATGTCAGCAAAGCCGAAAACCTGCTTCAGGCGAGAGTCTGCGACACGCATTACGAACTGACAGGACGTTCCACATCGCGACGCTACTTTGCCGTATGTGCTTCCGACCGCTTCGGCAACCAAAGTGCTGCAGCTCAGGAACTGAATGTGATGACAAGCCTACCAGCTTCTACCGATGCCTGGAATCCATGCTCACGCTTGGGCGACAACGGCAAGCGAGTGGACGACAGGATGCAACTCTTGAAATCAGCTTCTGGCAAGAAATCCAAAAAGCGGAAACGCTGATTCCTCCTACATTCATCATACCCCATGCCCTGCTGAACCATTGTCCTCAGTTCATCGAGTTTCTGGGCAAGACGAATGGCAACAATACCCATATTCATCCTCAAGTTGATTTCAACACAAGGATGAATTTTTATTTCTCCATCCTCTTCGCACATCAGCATGTCAATCCCCACGGGGCCTACATATCGACCTCGGAACGCATCCTCCAACAAGCGTTGATGCAGCTGAACCGTTGATGCCAGTACAGCCATCTTCTCCTTTCCGCATACCGTTTGCAATTCCTCTTGCAGAACCCTCTGCGATGCCACACGATTTCCACCATATCTTCCATCCTCAGCTGCCTGGAATACAGAATAGCCCAAGAACGTCACTTCTCCCGACGTTTTGGCTTCAAATTCCATGGCAAAATCCATCCGCTTTTGATAAAACCTATCAATCAAGATACCACCTTGATGCCGAAGTACACCCTCTATTCTTTTTCGGATTCTTCCACTCATCTCCTCTGCCACAAAAACACCCCTTCCACTACTCGACCAAGGCGATTTGAAAATGCTGGGATGAAACGGACTGCATTGAATCTGCTCCATGCGAGAACAGAACCGCATTTCTTCACCTACGAAAACACATCGATTTTCTTTCTCCGTTTTTTCCACCTCACTCAAAAAGCATTGAATATATTTGGCAGAAAACTCTCTGCTCGACCATTGCCTCCACTCGTCGATTGCTGCATTATCAGGCATATTTTCCTCAGGCACACCCCATTGCAGCAGCTTGTTCCTCAACGACCTGCTCCATCCCCATGGTTTCGGAACGCATCGAGAGAAATCGATTTCCTCTCCATCACCCCTCCACACATCGGGCTGTTCCTTACCACCCATCGAGAAATTGGCAGGCAGCACCACATCCTCGTCATCAGCCCAAGCCCAAGGAAACAGAGCCAATTCATCCTCCATCTGCCTCACATTTTTGGGAGGCACATAGCTTTCCCCATTCGCCGCCAACGCCATGTCATTTGATGGATTAAACAAAAGCAAGTACATGAAGTGATATATTAAAAATTAAGAATGAAGAATTAAGAATGAAGAATCTTAGAAAGTACAAAGTACAAATTCAAGGTACATGCATGTCCTTTGTCCTTAGTTCTTTGTCCTTTGTACTTATTATCATTCTTCATTCTTTTTCCCAATCCTCGCCAGGCGATTCACGATATCCTTGTTCAGTTGAATGATTCTGCGGTTTTGATTCTGGATGTTCTCCTGAATCTCCTGAGAACGCAAGTACATGTCGTTGAAGTATTCCACCAACTGGTTCTGAATCGTCTCACCCACATCCATCACTCCCTCATCCTTGGGACAGATGCACGAAAGCCCATTTCGGATAATCGATACCTCGATGTTTTCGCCCGTTTCCGCAGGATCACCGTCGAAGTGGATAGCACCTGGATGAGAACGCTTAATAAGCAAGTTCTTGCAGCGGAACGTCTTGATGCGTCCACTCTTGTCAATCGTACCATTCATCAGCTGGAGAGCCAACTGAGGCACTTCGATGAGCGTGAATGGTTCGATAATCGTCACGTCCATCAATCCGTCCCTCACCGAAGCCTGCGGAGCAATGAAAGCATTATTACCCCATTGCGAAGCATTGGCACAGGTAATCAGCAGCGCATTATACACACGCTTCTCGCTTTCCTCGTCTTCCAACTCAATCTCGTAAGTCTCAGGATTGTACGTCAGAGCATTCTGCAAGATATTCTCAACGTAAGTCAGGAATCCGCGCTTCCCAGCTTCAGCAAACTTCTGGCTGATGAATGCATCAAAACCCACACCACAAGTGCAGAAGAAAGGGTGCAAGTTGATTAACCCATAATCCATCAACTGAGGCTCAGCTTCGTTGATGAGCTTGATGGCGCGGATGGCATCCATCGGAATGTGAAGATGGCGAGCCAAACCGTTGCCCGAACCACAAGGAATGATGGCAAGCGACGTATTCGTATGCACCAGTGCACGAGCAGTCTCGTTTACCGTACCATCACCACCAATGGCACACACCACTTCCACACCACGATTGGCAGCACCACGAGCAATGTCTGTGGCATGGCCAGCATACTGGGTTTCAACGATGTCGTATGCAAACTTATCCCTATCTATAAGTTTCTCTATCTGTTTTAATATCATCTTCTTTCCAGACGTGCCAGAAATCGGATTGACAACAAAAACTATACGTTTCAGTTCCTGCATACACCTATTTTAAAACAACGAAGATGAAGAAAAATCACCAAATCGATGCAAAGATAGCAAAAAAGCAACACATTCATCCCCATTAACCGCTTTTTCTTATTCATTCACCCATCAAAGGCAGACTGAAAAAGGCAATGGGGAAGCACGCGAACGCGATTGGGGATTTACTTTTGGAACAATGAATGATGATTATTTACAATCACAATATCGTCAGTCGTAACTCACGTAAAGTCAAAAAAGCAAGGAAATAATTTCTTTTTCAGAAAAAAAAACATTGAAATATCTCATTACTATTTTTTTATTTGCTATCTTTGCATCGACATGGTGTTTGAGCTACACTCACCTAATTGACAGTGAACCATGTAGAGCAAGAAAATTGGAAAAAACCAAGATATTATTCATTAACTTCTTAAACTAACTATCATGATGAAAAAATTTTTACGTTTTTGGAGTCTGCTGGCTGCATGGCTTGTAGTCAGTGGCGCATGGGCAGACAACGGCTCTTACTCGGGTTCTGTGAACCAGAAGTGCAAGTCGGACTATTCTACAGATGCCATCTCTTTCAGCCTATCGGAAATGGCGGGGTTCTTCGGAGTGGAGAAGTCCCAGTTTACTGCCGACTTGCAGGCGTTCATTGCTGCTGACAAGGCTGCCTACGCTGTGGATGACAACAGCGACAAGACCTTGCTCGTTCAGCAGTCTGTGGAAGGTGTCGAAAAGGCTTATCCAAATGCCGAGCAGGGCTATTCTGCCAATCTGGACGACTACGTGTGTGGCTTCTGGATGGACAAGGATGGCAAACCGCTGGGATATGGCGAAAATGCTGCTTGGTACTGGCTCATTCAGGCTGACGAGGAAGCCGACGAGGTGCAGTTCCTCATTGGTCAGATGCCTAACTACTGGACTGAAGGAGGCAATCCTTCTTGCGACCTGAAAATTGTGTATCAGGGCAAATCGGCATCCATTCATCTGGAGGCTGTCATCGACGCAAAGCCTGAGATTGAAATGGAAACTTCGCTTTCGAAACTGAATATCGTGAAGGATTACACGCTCACGCTCAGCTTCATCAGAGGCAAGGAGTACGAAGGCAAAACCTATCGCACGACTGTTGAAGGCATTTATGAGGCTTTAGGATTAACGACTGAGGAACTCGTAGAAACCGTTAGAGACAGAACTTTCACACAGGTTGTGAAAGGTGACACATTGAATGGCGAAGTCAGTTATTCTTTTGTTGATGAACTCAAAACACCAGAAGAGGGTGCTGGCGGTGGATGGTTTGGACGCTATAGCGTGTTCGATGAGGAAACTGGTGCTGAGACGTTTCTGCCTATGAATGCTCCAAAGGCATGGAACACGGGGTCGAATACCTTCTATGTTCAGAACATCGTTTTGGAAGCTGACACTTTCTCCATTGTTTCTGGTCAGTTCCCAGGTGTACTGAAAACAGGTGACGAGGATTTTGCATACCTTTACATCATCAACGGCACAAATGCTGCTCGCATCAAGGTGGTGACAGAGGTGAAAGAACCAGAGGTCGTTAATCCTGATGAGTTTGTGAAGGTAGGTACACAAACCATTGAAATCAATTCGAAAGTTGTTCCTGGTTATGGAACCAAGTCTTTCAGTATCGACATTGATGCCGTCTATGCAGCGCTTGAATGCACAGCCGAAGACATTGACGATATCTATGCATGGGCATCTGAAGGCGAAATGACAGACAACCACACTGAAGGTTCTGGCGGTTATTATTATAATAATGAGGGTTACGTTGACTCATGGTCGGGTGACGCAACCGTCTTCATTGCATTAGGAAACATCCAAGAAGGACAATTTAATATCGGACAGAAAGACGGTTCTTTCAACGACATTACAGAACCTATCACGATTCCACTCTCTATCATCTACAAGTTTGGAACTAAGTATTATGAGATTATCATCAATTATACCATTTCTCCTGACGCTCCATCCGACCTCACTCAATCCCAATGGAAGAGGGTTGACACATTTAATTATGAGGTGCAGTTGGTTCCATCAGCAAACTATCCTTTGGACCAAAAGACTCAAGTTGACCTTGAGAGATTGGCTAAGACATTGAATGTGGAAAACACGGACAACCTTGTTCTCTATGGCGATGTATATTACGAAAGTGAAGATGCTGTTAATCCTGACAAGGTGTTTACAAAGACTTTGACTTTGACTCCAGAAGGTGGTTTCTGGATGAGAAGTGTGAATGGTAAATTATATCCAAGTAATTTTGGAGATGCAGATGCAATGGGTATGGACTGGCAGAACTCAGGTCCTGGTGTCATTTCATGGTGGAACAAGCCAAATACCCGTTCTGTAGGCGACACTTATCAGGGCGACTTCTATCTGGTAGATGAAGAAACAGGAAACTATGTTTGCTTGCATTGCAACATCGAGTTCGTTGAAACCGTAATGGAAACAGAAGATGCAGGCGAAGAGGATGTAGCATTCGTCCTTTCTGCTGACAATCTGAACGACGATGGACTGTATGCAACAGAAATCGACATGAGCAAGGCTTGCGAGGCGCTCGGCATCGACATCAGCGAAATTGAAAGCGCACAGTGGTATGCTCAGAGTAGTTCTGGCTCGTTCTCGGCTGTTGAAAGTTTCGAAGGTGAGGACTGTGTGTTCGACGCCAATGGTGCTATAGCCGCTATTGATAGCGAGGATGCAAAATTCGCCGTTGGTTACGACTACGACAACAACACATTGGTTGCCAGCCTGCTGGGTGAAGAACCAACCGAGGAGACTATCTATAAGACTCGCATTGCGCTGCGAAGTGGTTCTAAACGCTACATCTTCAATATCACTCTCGGTTCAGAAGAAGCCTTGAGCATAGAGAATGTAATGGTATCAAGCAACAATGCGCTGATTTTCGACCTCTCTGGACGTGTTGTGAAGAACCCAACGAAGGGCTTCTACATCGCGAACGGCAAGAAGTTGCTCAAGAAATAAGCTTTCGTTATTTTCAACTGAATAAAAAATGAAGAGAGAAGACGCGTATGCTTTCTTCTCTCTTCAAGTTTATAAGGCGAGATGCGTTTCTACAAAGACATCGATGAGGTCTCATTTTTCATTATCAATTTCTTTCTCCTTCAATTGGTTGGAAGAATGATGGTGAAAGGCATCCTCATTCTGTTCCGATTCTTCGGTATGCCCCAGTTGCACAACTGGTACTATTCCATTCCCAACGCTTCGCACTGGTTATCCACCTTACTTTTGATGATTGCTGTCGTAGTGAGTATAGTACGTATCACTCGAAAGAACAAAAGAAAAATGAAGTCTTAGTCTTTAGCCAATTGATTGAACTTTGCCATGACACGGCGATAATAGCCTTCGGTGCGTGACTTGCGGTTCATACAGTTCAAGTCGCCTGAATTCCAAAGGCGAATGGCTTTTTCCATGTTACCTTCCTTATTGAAATGTTCTTGATAAATGATGAACATTTCATAACTCTTTTCCTTACTGTAGCGATCTTGGTAAGTGAATTTCTTACTTCCCACAATCTGATTGCACTGGCGAACAAGTATTTCTGAAATCTGAAGGCAACCCACCCATTTTCCATTCTTGGAAACAGCATTTGCGTGACCATCGCTTTCCACTTGTTCTATAGCCCTCATCACCGGTCCCCATTTCTTCTGCAAGTCAACAGTTACTGGTTCTGTGGCATACACAGCACACATCAAACTCATAAGGAGTAAGAATGATAAAACAACTTTACGCATATTATCCGTTTTAGTTCACAAATAGTCAGAAAGTTTCATGATCATGCAGCAGTTTACCAGAATTCAAAATTCTCTCCAAATCCATCACGAATATCTTCTCATTCAATTCAGCTGTACTCACTTCTGACGTTAATAATCTCCCTTTTGTGGTGCGTTTCACACCAAACAAAATGCACACCCTTGTGCGCCATTTTTACAAAAGCGCTGCAAAGGTATGCATTTTTTTTGAATAATCCAAACTTTTTATGCAAAAAGATGCATAAGTAAACAAAATGAAGAATGAGCGCTACGCTTAAATGAAGAATGAAGAATAATAAAATGAAGAATGAAAAATGAAGAATTAAGAATGGATTTTACTCTGCTCATTGAATGAGTAATTATCATTCTTCATTCTTCATTTTTCATTCTTCATTTAAGCGTAGCGACCATTCTTCATTCTTCATTTAAGCTTCATCTTCCTTCCTTTCGACTCATTCTGTAGGCGGTCCAAGGCAGTAACGACGATGGTTTTGCCAAAGAGTGTTGGCTCTAAACGATAGCTTGGCTGCGAAACGATTGCCACGATTTTGGATGGGTCGTCAAGCTTGACTTTTTCTTTTTTGTTGAAAGCATAAACCACGTATTTCACAGCTTTATCCATTTCCTTCTTTGCAACTGGTGGAGTCCACATCAGAACCTCTCCTATCGACGTTTTCATCAGTTCTATTTTACCTGGTTTCTTAGGGGCTTTCTTGTCGATAAACGGCATGAGTGGTTGCAATGCAGGATATTTATGGTAAGATGTTTCCAACACGGTGCGATAGTTTCCTGGATTGTTGACACATGCAGCTGCGTACCATTGGCAACTCCCTTGGATATTCTTGAGGGAACGTTGCAAATCGTACTTTGCAAATTGCTGGTGGCGGGAAGAATCGTATGGGTCAGCCTCCTTCACGGTGCGTTCCACATCCTGCCCAATAAAAACAGGACGTTTGCTACAATAGTCATTCCACCAATGGCAAAGAACTCCATAATCGGCTGCTTTTGTTCCGAAATTCCAATATATCTGTGGAATCGTGTAGTCTATCCATCCTTTTTTCTGCCACAGCACGATGTCGGCGTAGAGGTCGTCGTAATTCTGCAACCCACTGGTAGCACTTCCACGCTCAGTGTTCTTCTTTTCAGGATTATTGCGATAAATGCCAAAAGGAGATATGCCGAACTTCACCCAAGGCTTTACCTCACGAATCAATTTGTGAAGCTCCTTAATCAGAAGGTTCACATTGTCGCGTCGCCAATCGCCTATATTCTTGAATCCACGAGGGTGTGCCTTGAAGAAATCCGTGTCGGGTATGGGCTGTCCATCGGCAGGATAAGGATAGAAATAATCGTCCATGTGGATGCCATCCACGTCGTAACGCTCAATTATATCCTCTACCACCATACAAGTGAACATTCTGTTCGCCTCTAACGCAGGATTCATAATCAGCAAATCTGCATACTCAAACACTTGGTCGGGATGGCGCACGGCAATGTGATTTGCTGCCAGCTCTGTCGTTCCCTTTGTCTTGGCACGATATGGATTAATCCAAGCATGGCACTCCATATTGCGCTTGTGACATTCATCGACCATCCATGCCAGTGGGTCCCATCCATCAGAAGGAGCCATGCCTTGTCGTCCTGTGAGGTATCTGCTCCAGGGTTCAAACTTGGAGGGATAAAGCGCATCGCCTTCAGCACGCACCTGAAACATAATGGCATTGATACCGGCTCCCTGTAGCACGTCGAGTTGCTGACTGAGCATGTCACGGATTTCTTGCATCGACTTGCCAAGGTATTGTCCATTCACACACTGAATCCATGCTCCTCGAAATTCACGCTTAGGATGTGCAATTGTTTTTGCATGAATAACATAGAAAAACGAGGTGAGCATCCATACGAATAAGAACAGATTTCTTTTCATGAGTTCATATATAAATAATGAGTTAGGTTCTATAAGAACGGAGTGAGCACATTGCCGAACCATGCAACGAAGCGTTTCCAAACTCCCTTTTTCACCCACTCTTCATGGGTAAGCAGAACGGAATTCTTCAAATCTTCATCGAACAAGTCATTGAGTTGACGAGTGACTTGCTGGTCGAATATCACTGTATTTACTTCATAGTCGCAGCGCAAACTTCTGCTGTCCAGATTGGTGCTGCCAAGGGTGCAAATCAAATCGTCAACCATCATCACCTTTGTATGGTGGAATCCTCCTTTGAACAAATATACCTTCGCACCGCGTTTCGCCAACTTCCTTCCCACCCAATGGGTAGCATCTGGGGTCAACGGAATATCGCTTTTTGCCGAAAGCATGATTTCAACCTCAATGCCTCGGTCTATCGCTCGTTTGATGGCATTCCGCACTTTGCGTGTAGGTACGAAGTAGGGATTGATAATACGAACTTTCTTTTGGGCATTGTCGAGCATGGAAATATAAAGTTGGCGCATTGACTTGTTTGTATATCGCGGAGCACGGTCAACAATAGCTACACGCATCCCTCCCTTGGTATCATGCTTTGGGAAATACTTAGGTCCACTCAGCACCTCACCTGTCTGCACCTCCCACATCGCCACGAAAATCAAATGCAAGTCGTTGACAGCTGTACCCTCTATGCGTGAATGCATATCCCTCCAAGGACCTATTTTCTCAATACCCGTAATGTAATAGTCTGCCACATTCATTCCTCCCGTATAAGCGACCTTTCCGTCAATCACAACAATTTTTCTGTGGTCGCGAGGAAAAATGTGATTCACCCATGGGAAATGAATCGGGTCGAAAAGTTCTATCTTGATGCCCTGAGCAGCCAATTCCTGATGCTTTTTCTTTTTCACAGGACGGTTGTTCGACATATTGCCAAACGCGTCGTACATCACACGCACCTCAACGCCCTCTTTCACCTTTTGCAGCAACAGCTTGATGAGCAGGTCGTTAATGGAATCGTTGCGGAAATTGAAGTATTCCATGTGAATGAACGACTGCGCTTTCTTCACTTCAGCAAAGAGGTCTTCAAATTTCTCTCTACCCGAAGGAAGTAAATGTATTTTGTTTCCATCGCTCACCCTCACATCCTGCTCACGCAGCATAGCAGCCACGGCTGAATCAACACGCAACTCTTCTTGCGCAGACAATCCGACTGCACATCCAAACAGCACTATCAACAAGTATATGATTCTTAACCTCTGCATTTATCCCTCACTTCTCTTCGTTCAACAATGCCATCAGGCGAGGCATCCAGTTTTCGTTCTTAGGAACCAACAAACCACGTATTCCCAGTTGTTCAGCAGCTTCCACGTTCTTGGGACCGTCATCTAAGAAAACAGACTCTTCCGCCTTGATATGGGCATCATGGAGTAGTTTCTGAAAAATAGTAGGCGATGGTTTATAGTCCTTCATGCGGTAACTGCAATACACTTGATGAAAATAGTAGGAAATGGGATGTCCATCACCACTAAATTCCGTACTATCCGCCCAACTCATGATGAAAGGATTGGTGTTACTCAACAGAAGCACATTGTATTTCTCTTTCAGTTTCAATAAGTTCTGAAGTCGGTCGAGATGAACTGAATCCACATAACCACACCACGCCCAAACACATTGCTCATACGAGAAACGAGGCTCAGTCTTTCCGAAATAGTCAGATTGTTCCTGTGCCTGCCGTCCCAGCGCGCACTGAAATTCCTCTTCACTGATGCTTCCATCCTCCAGCTGGCGGAAAATGCCTGTCTGTCCGTAAACACCCATTTGTTGACGAGTATTCTTGATGCCAAGACTCTCAAAACGAGTCCAAGCCTGCTCTGGGTTAAGAGGAATGACAACTCCACCCAAATCAAATATCAGATTCTTTATTGTGCTCATAATTAATTATTACCATTGAATCGGCGTCAGCCCCTGCTGCACTAAATAGGCATTCGTCCTACTAAACTGGTGATTGCCAAAAAAACCACGATGCGCCGACAAAGGCGATGGATGAACAGATTTCAGCACAAGATGCTTTTGCTGGTCAATCATGTACGCCTTACTTTGCGCATAACTGCCCCACAGAATAAAGACAAGTCCTGTACGTTCTTTCGACAACACCCTTATCACGGCATCCGTAAATTGTTCCCAGCCATGTCCCTGATGCGAACCTGCATGTCCTTCTCTCACCGTCAAAGTCGCATTGAGCAGAAGCACACCCTGTTGCGCCCATCGAGTCAAATCGCCCGAAGGATTCATCGGAACGCCCAAGTCGTCCTGTATCTCCTTATATATATTAATGAGAGACGGAGGAATCCTCACCCCCTCAGGCACGGAAAAACTCAATCCTTGTGCTTGCCCCAATTCGTGATAAGGATCCTGTCCAATAATCACAACCTTCGTCTTGTCAAAAGGACAAAGATTAAAAGCATTGAAAATGAGTCGTCCAGGAGGAAATATACGACATTGCTGATATTCCTGACGAACAAAATTTGTCAGTTTCTCAAAATAAGGAGCATCAAATTCACTTTGCAGCCGTGAACGCCACGACTCTTCTATTTTCACTTGCATACGCTCAACAACTTTTAATGTAAGTTTTTGAGTTCTTTATCAGGGATTATATGGATTTAAAGGGATTATTTTCCTCCAGCCCCCTCCAGCTCCCCCAAGGGGAGAAGAGTGAAAAAGTGAAAAACGAACAGTGAAAAATTCGCAAAACAAACCGAACGGCATTTTTAACTTTCAACTTTTCACTTTTCACTTTCAA
>OCVV011338058.1_pt1 | contig 12685 bp, 17 predicted proteins | sample 1539721 | NCBI WGS metagenome assembly OCVV01 (sample SAMN02144230, study PRJEB22623) | gut metagenome | biome: sheep rumen | host: Ovis aries | place: New Zealand
GGGGCTGGGCGCGGTATAAGGATACGCCGCAGAAATCCGTCTTTTCCCTGCTGCCCGGAAGCTCCATGATATCGATGTTCATCTTTTCCATCAGACTCCGTACAGCATCCTGCTCATCTTTCCTGTCCCTTGACCGCCAGCAGTCCTGAACATACGCCCTCAAGCCATGACAATCCGGAAAGGAAAAGGCAGGGTCGGGATTGATCAGTTCCCACAGCGAATGAACCTGAACACCGGGATACATCTCTTCGATGATATTGTTGCAATTATGGCAGAGGGAATACACTCTGTCACCTTCGGAAAATGAGCCTGAATCAGGAAGGCTGCTCCAGCATTCCCGAAGGTTTCCTTCCGGCATTTTTTCTTCAAACTCCCTGATTTTGTATCTGGGCACACAGCAGCGTACCACAGTAAAACCAAAGCGCTCTTTTACATAATCCTGTATCCGGAGACTCAACTCCGGGAACTGTGAAGTAAATACACAGCTTGCAATATAATACTCAGCCATGGCAGCTTACTCCTCCTCTCTATATTGGCGGCTCTTGTGTTATGAACACGGGGCTTTTTTATACTCTGCGATCTTCCACATCCAGCGATGTGTGGATCTCATTCATTTCTTCTTCGTTCAGTTCAATGAGGCGCCGAGCGCCTTCAGCTTTTCCAGCTTCTCCGCCGGCACGCCCGGATCATAGCCATTCGTGGTAAAAACGCCCATGCCTTCCAGCTGCAGATAATCCAGAAAGTCACCCTGATAAGAAAACAGAGCGCCGTCATACATATCAGGATCCCCGGAACTTAAGAACATAGCCACCTTTTTCAGTTTCGGCGGCTTATCCGGGTATGCTGCCGCATAGAAACGGTCTATGGCACATTTCAGCTGTCCGGACAGGCCATGGTAGTAGATCGGTGAAGCGATCACAAGCATTTCCGCCTCACTTTCCTGTGAAGTATCTGCATCCGGCGTCGGGTGTCCTTTGGCGAGGCTGCCCACCAGCTTAAACGGTCCAAAAGTGTCATATCCCTGACAGCGGTATTCTCCGATCTCAGGACAGTTCTTTTTCTGCGTGACAGCGCGAATTCCTTTCAGGAAATCGCCTTTCGACGCCCCATGCGTATAGATGAAGAAGACCGGCTTTTCTTTTGCCAGTTAGGAAATCGTCATGAAATCAACAATCTGGTGTTAGATAAGTGCGTCATCCCTTTGCTTCGGTAAATGAGAATTTGTGTGATTAACTTCCGGAATAACTTATCGCTTATTTGTTGCCCTTTCATTCCTTGTCTTCTTTAAACAAATGATACCTGCCAGAGCGATCACCGGAATCATACTTATAATGCCGATATATGCAGGTCCGAGAATCGCCTTGTCTGCATATTCAGGCTTCGCAATATAAGCAAATATGGTAAATGCGTTTATTGCTCCATGCATCAGAGACGGCATCCATATTGTACCTGTCTTTTCATATACATAGTCAAGCAAAATACCCATTGCAGCGGTAGAAAGACAAAATATGATTGGTCCAAGTATCGGCGCGCCAAGGTACTCTTTGCCGTATTCATAACCTGCAAGGATCATAACCGGCCAGTGCCAGCATCCCCAGATTGTGCCTCCGACAATACGCCCTTTCGTGACACCAAGTTTTTCCTTAAGATACGGGTACATAGCCCCCCGCCATCCAATCTCTTCTCCCAACGCAAATAGCATATTAAGAAAAGGTGCTATAGTAACAGCTTGAATCGTGCTGATTACCAGATAGGATTTAATCGTAAGTCCCTGTGCTTCCAACTGTTTAAGAGCCCCCGCTTCTTGCATGAGGCTTCGCATTGTCTCAAACTCACCATCATACGCATTTGGAAAGATCACAAAGAACATTACCCCACCTATGATGCTGAGCACCGCAGGCATCCACAATGAGAAGAAAACGTATCCGATCTTTCCCTTCAAATGAGGGATAAATCCCATACCTTTAAGTGGGATTCTCGCTATCAGTACAGCGAGAAGCGGCATATACATGCAAACTGCCATAATAACTCTAAAAGCCGTATTATCTCCCATGTTTGCAAAGATACTTGCAATGATCTGTAAAATCCATCCGAGAGCAAAAGCTCCAATCATAAATACCGTAAATTGTTTTTTACTTGTCTGCGTTGTCATCAACCGGCACCTCCTTTGTAAGGACTTTCTTCTGATAACTCCACTTACCACATGCCGGGCATTTCATGTATCTTGTTCTTCCGCTATGCGGCGCAAGAATGGTCTGCCAGTAAGTAGGAACATGTCGTTCAAAACATTTCTGACACTCATAATATCCGCCTGTGTCTTATGTTCTTCCAGACATTTAACTTTTACATCTATCTCCGATATTATTCTTGACCATTTTCTTCAATCCTTAGTATATAAGCGCTTATACGTTTTACATAAGATATTCTATCGTATGATCTGTCATCTGTATAGCCAGAAAAGCAAAAAAGAGGCCTGCCCCGTTTACTGCTGGCGTTCCGTGCAGTTATTGGATTTTAGCTTTTTTGCAGCCTCATCCACGCTTTACAGCCTATCCGGGATTCCTCTTCGTCAGGCCAGTGCTTTGCCTCGGGCTGACGGTCTCTGTTTGACTCTTTTTTCCTCATTTCTTATCCTTTCCATACCGACAAAAAAAATGAGCGAATATGCGATCTGCTTCTCCACTCATTTTCAGGTACTATGCTATGTTTTTGTATTTTCATTTTGCGCCATATCCGGCGCACTTTAACAGGGTTCAAGGGGTGTCCCCCTTGCAAGCAAGCACTCCGGTTTCAGCTTCTGCTGAAAATGGCAGTGCGTCGGATTGTGGTGCCCACAATCCAGTGCTTGTTAATGAAAGATTGCACCACCTGTGGTGAGCGTAAAAAATACCGGGCTTTGGGCGGTTTAGACCGCCCCTCTTAAAGCCCATAACGCCGTATCCGGCGCATCCTTTCACTTATGCTCTCCCCGACCTGTCACAGCATTGTCGTCAGATATATGACCGGAAGATAAATCTGAACCATCAGCATCCTCAAATAAGCTTGCGGATCGTATTCGGTTCTTCCGATACTTTTTACGCATAAGCCTTTTATACGCGGTAATCCCTTATCCGTATACGCCGCTATACGGCTCTGGGACGGGTATTTAAGAGCGAGACAGCCGAGAGACAGGGATACAGCGGCAGAAGTGTTTAGGCTCGACCTTATGCGACTTATTTCGCCCTTATCAGCATATCCGAAGGAGAAGCTCCTTGACCGCTCCTGTGCGGATGAGATCAGACAATCCGGTGGAGAGATGAAGCTGGATATATGGTATCCGCCCAAGACGGATATCGAATGTGTGACCGCCTACGGCTCATTTCTTCCGGTATTCCTTTATTACCATAAGCGACTTACGGAATGGAGCCTTTATTTCCGCACCTGTAAGGTCTGTGGTAAGATATTCCTTGCAAAGAGCCTTAAATATACGATATGCAGCGATAAATGCCGTAAGAAGCAGAATACACAGGCAAAGCGTGACTTTGATGCCCGTGCATTAAAAAATGAATATGATCACATATATAAGAACGAAGCCCAACGCTGGCTTCACTATATCCACCGTATGGAGAGAAAAGCTGATTGCTTCCCCGAACAGCTCACCTTCTTAAAGTCCGCTTACGAGGACTTTAAGAGGGAAGCCAAGATAAGGAAATCAGCGGTCAAAAATGGTCAGTCAAGCGTTGCCGAGTTTCGAGATTGGATTATCATGCAATTAGATTGCGAATTATAAATTATTACCGCAGTTTATTATATTCCTCATCAGAAACAATTTCTAACCATTCATTACTGCTTCCTTCTCCCGGAATCTCTATTGCCAGATGCGCAAACATCGGCGTAAAATCTCCGAGCTGCTCTCTGCCGGCAGTCTGTACTATTTTCTCGCTCATGTTATTTCCTTCCATTGGTTACAGAAACGCTCCATTGCATACCTGAATAACCTGTCCCTTCACATGTTTACCCATATCCGAAGCAAGGAAGAGACAAGCGTTAGCCTGATCCATCGGATCACACTCAGGACCAGGGAAATAAACGAAATGCTTGCTATACTCCAGCATCTTTGCACCGCCCGGTTGCTCTCCAGCCTTGTTCGCAAGATGTGCCGGTGTCACCGTTGCTCCCGGAGCGACCGCATTGATCCTGATATTCGTATCTATCAGTCTCATTGCCACATTTTTTGTAAGCGTGTTTATTGCGCCCTTTGATGATGTGTAAGATGCGCCGCAAAAAGGTCTCTCCCCGTTCACGGATGAAATGTTGATGATACACCCGTCATTCTTGGGAAGGAAAACCTTCAGTGATTCCCGGATGAAGCGGAAGGGTCCGAATACATTTGTCTGATATACATGCTCCAGCCACTCATCGTCGGTTTCATCAATCATCTTCTGCTCTCCAATAGCAGCATTGTTGATAACGATATCTAAATCACCGTAAGTCTCAAGTGCAGTTTGAATTACCTTTTTTACATCATCAAGGTTCTTATTATCAGCCACAACTCCGGTAACTTCAAGTCCCTGTTCTCTGATCTGCTTTACGGCTGCATCCAACTTTTCCTGTCCCCTGGCAGTCATGACTACCTTAGCGCCTTCTCTGGCAAATAACTCCGCCATAGAAAAACCCATCCCGTAGCTTGCTCCCGATATTATTGCCACCTTATTTTCTAACATTTTTGCCTGCATTTTTATTTGCCCCTCCTTGTATAAAACATCTTAATCCCGTTGAAATGTAATGTGAAACAAATACAAACAACCCCATAATTGCGAGATAATCCATCAGAAAAAATACGATTCGTTCACTCTCATCAATAAAGGCAAACTTTGTAATTCCGAATAAATACTCATGCATCTGTCTTTGAGTCAGCGCATATATCCCATACACGGCAATTACCGAACCCAATATCCTAAGGAGCCACTTTACAGCAGGCTTTTTTATCGGAATCTTTTTCCCTGTCATTCCAAGGATCATCGACCAATGAAGCCCCAGGTGGAGTGACATCAGAACAAAATTCCAATATCCACAGAACATATGAACCTCTCTGGCGACGGATGTTCCGTCAAATTCAAAAGCATTGAACAGATGCTTGGAGAGTATGATTCCGCTCACTGCCGAACCGATCATGGTGACAAAAAGCAATGCCACCAATACCGTCTGAAATATCCTATACGCCGAATGTTTCCCCTTAAAAATTCCGGCTATCCATTTGCGATTCAGGATATGATGCAGTATGAATAGCGTAAACATACATACGCCTAAAACCTCATGCGCTGTTTCTCCAATCCTGGAATATCCCATTAGGAGAAGCAATATGACCGTCATCGCAAGATCGACAGCCATACGCCAGATCTGTTTTCTACTCATTTCCCAAATCCAAGGCCATCCACCCAGTCTCTCACGTCCTGTTCGGAAGAGTCCACCTTTCCGCCCCTTATGGAAAGTGCATCTTCAAATCTCACAGCTGCACCCCGGGCATGCTCATTTATAGTCTGCTCCGCACTTCCCCCGTTAGAGCTGCCTTCATGGGAAAGAAACGGTATGATAGTTTTACCGGTAAAGTCGTAGGAATCGAGAAAGGTATACATCGGCATGGGTATGTCATACCACCATACCGGGAAACCGAAGAACACCGTATCATATCCCGCAATCTGCTCTTCCGTAAGATCAACATCTATCTCCGGACGCGAGTCTTCATCCTGTTCTTTCTTAGCCCGGTCCACTGTATCATCATAGTCCTCAGGATAAGCATCTTTTGCCGATACCCTGATAAGGTCGCCGCCGGTCTCATCCGCGATCCAGTTCGCCATACTGTCAAGATGTCCTGTGTAAGAGAAATACACAACCAAAATATTGCCGCCCCCGGTGGTATTATCGCCGGCATTTGACGTCTGAGTATCCGAATGTTCTTCTGCCTGTGCTTCCTTCAAGGTTTCATCATCAGCCGATGCGCTCACCTGTGCAGTGTCATCAGATGTACCGGCATCATCCGGCTGCGTCTGATTTCCTGCGCCACAGCCTGTCATGATGAAAATCAGAGCACAGGTCAATATCATCCCTATCCATCTTTTTATTTTCATATCAAAAATGAACCTCCTTACCGAATAGTAATGCACCCCTTATTCAGCCAGCTCAATGCGTACATCATATGAGCCTTCCAGCGCAGCGATCTCACTAAGCGGAACCGTGATCACCCCGATGTTAACCTGATCGCCGTATTGTTCAGAAACATCCTCATCTTCGAACAGGATCGTGAAATACGGCGCATTGATCGCATAATCAATATCCCCGTTCAGCCATCCATAATGAACCTCATCCTCATTGTATGGAAGATCCTCCGTTACTCCACAGAAGTCATGAGAATACCGGCTTACATGCTGCGTCATGGGCAGCCTCTCAATGAAAGCCTTTGCGGTTTCGCAATCATTCAGCACACCCGTGATCAACGTATCTCCAAAATACATATTGATCTTTGTACCGCCCTCCATCGGCAGTCTTGTCGGCATTGCCTTATCATCCGTCTGCATATCTGCCCCGTCCCTGGCAACTCTCATCTCTGAATCTCCTTCTGTGCTCTTGCTCTGTGTATCATCAACCTGCGCAGATGCTTCTTCACTTGTATTTTCACTGCTTTGTGCCTGTGTCTGTTCCTGCGGCGCATCTGAGCCTGCATTATTGTTTCCGCAGGCAGCCAATGACAAACACAGGATACCGGCACACATCACTGCAATTATTTTCTTCATCTCTCATCCTCCCTTATAGACTTTCCTTTACGATCTCCACAACTTCATCCCTTGTAAGCGCCTTGTAGCCACCATCAAAAAGGAATGTAGCGTCTGCTATCCCATCAATCATATCCTCAGTAACACCCAGTTCCTTTGCACTGAGAACAACGCCGATCTCCTTCATCCAGCTTTCCATTGTGGCAAGTCCCGCTTCTGCCGCATCCCGTTCACTCATGTCTTCTGTACGGATATCCCACACTTCCTTCGCAAAACGGACGAACTTATGAAGTCCGTAAGGCATGATGTGGCGATAGTAGGGAAGAGATACTGCGGACAGTGTCATTCCATGCGTGGCATCGGTATATGCACCGATAGCCTGCCCGATCATATGAACCTCCCAGTCCGTGGACTTTCCCTTTGCGATCAGGGTGTTCAGCGCCCAGGTCGCAGACCACATCAGGTTGCTCCTGGCCTCGTAATCCTCAGGATTCTTTACTGCGATACGTGAGGCATGTATGACCGATTTCATCAGTGCCTCCGCAAGATAGTCGCTTGTATTGTCATCGTCGCCGGAGAAATACTGCTCACAGATATGGTTGAAAATATCGTAGATCCCGGCAACCATCTGGTACTTCGGTACAGTGTAGGTATATTTCGGATTCAAGATAGAAAACTTTGGCATCACATTATCGCCGAATACATGTCCGATCTTCTTTTTCTGCTCGTGATTTGTTATAACAGAACCGCCGTTCATTTCCGAACCTGTTCCCACCATCGTAAGTATGCTGCCTACAGGAATGATACGATTGTCTACATCCTCCATCCGCAGATAATACTTATCCCACGGATCTTCCTCACACCAGGCGGAAACAGAAACAGCTTTCGCATAATCAATCGTAGAACCTCCGCCTACCGCAAGGATCAGATCCACATCGTTTTCCTTTGCGATCCTGCATCCCTCATACAGCTTCTGCACGGTGGGATTGGACATGACGCCCGGATCTTCAAAAACCTCTTTCCGCGCATCTTTAAGGGCTTTTATTACTTCATCATAGATTCCGTTTTTCTTAATAGAACCGCCGTCATAGGTCAACATGACTTTTTTTCCGTAATTCTTCAATTCTTCTCCCAGAAAGGAGATTGCGTCATCTCCGAAATACAGTTTGGTCGGATTTGAATAGTTGAAATTTCCTAACATATCGTTTTCCTCCCTTTTTGCTTAAAGACTCTTGCCGAATCTGTACAATTCTTTTCTCTTCTTTTCAGACTTGTTCTGTCTTCCGTTCGCAGTAAAGATACCTGCGTTTTCCACGCCCCAGTATTCCACAATGGACTGAAAATATTCCGCGATCGCTGCCCCGTACACAAACTTACTGCCCGAACTCATGATCAATGCCACCTTTTTCACGTTCTTAGGAATGTCGATGGCGTAGGTTCGGTGTATAACAGCCTGAAGCTGTGCGGAAAGGGTGAAATAATATATCGGCGATGCAAAAACAATCATATCCGAGGAAAGAATCGCCGGATAGATTTCCTGCATATCATCTTTTTGCGCACATATGCCCTTTTCTTTATTTCTGCAATATTCACAGGCCATACAGCCTCGAATGTTTTTATGGGCAACATTAACGCTTACCACTTCATGTCCTGCTTCCTTCGCCCCCTCAGCGAAGGCCCTTGCCATATCCGAAGTCGGGCCGTCAAGATGCGGGCTTCCGTTCAAAATCAATATTTTCACTGCCTCGCCTCCATACTTATCGTAATTGTCACGTCTCCGTTGCCAAGGAGCGCTGCCATTCCCTCATGATCCTGATCCGTAATATGTCCCAGTCTTGTATAGCTCCATGAATTATTGCCGTAAAATACCACGATCTGATTTCCTGAATAGAGGACGATATCTCCGGATGATGTTGTTGTCTGTGCGTCATTTCTCGGAAGATCTGCTCCGAGTGGTCCTACCTGTTCAAAACCGCCATACATGGACATCTGAATCTCAAGCGGTGAATCCTTGCACATATCCGTCAGTGCATCGACGGATTCATTGTTCTCCCATGAAACATTTACGGCAGTACCGTTTATCTTCATTTGCATCATCTTTTCTGTATCCTCCGTTTCTGTTTCCAAGTCCTCTGTTTGGATTTGATCTTCAGTTATATTGCTTTCCGATTCTATTTCCGGTACCTCGGTTATTCCGATTGTCTCTTCCTGTGTACTTCCTTTGCTACTAACCGCTTCAGTTGAAACAGTATTATCAACTGCTATATCAGGTTCCGGTGTGCCGGTCTTACCGCATGCGCTGAAGACCACCGCTATAATAGAAACCACAATGAATAACGTTGTCATTTTCATCTTCATAGTTCTTCCTGCTTTCTGTGCTTTTTTGTCTGAAACATAAGGTAATCCAGACAGTCCAATGCCTTCTGATAGCCATGTATCCTGGTAAGCAGTTCTTTTCTATGTTCTTCAAGAAGCCGGAGCATATCCCTCTCATTTTCTGCCTCTGTCAGACCTATGCACTCTCTGGTCATTTCCTCCGGACACATCGCATCCTGCAGATTTTGGAGTAAACGACCTTGTCTGTCATTTGCCGCTGCCATTTTTCACCTCATAACGAAGCCATACTGCATCATCCTCATATTTTTGAATATGTGTAAGCTGCATATGAATCGGCTCCCTATCTTTCTGTCGCCCATCAAATACCTGAGCCTCTCCTTCTCTGCCGTCAATGGCAGGTCCGATCAAGAGGCTTACCTCATCCACAAGCCCCGCATCCAGAAAGCTGCCATTGATGTGTCCTCCTCCGACAATCGCCATTCGTTCTATTCCAAACTCTTTTGCCAGAATTTCCGAAGCCCGCTTCAAATCAATTCGCTCTTTGCCGCAGGTAATCCAGGATATCCTGTTCCCATTAAGGTAATCAATATATTCACCTGACGCATTTTCGCTCATAACGATCAGATACGGCTTATCCGTATCGCCGTCATCCCAAAGAAGCGTTCCCTTTGTATCTACGATGATCTCATAGCCCTTCGCATCAGCATTTTTACGGAAGTCTTCTTTTCCATATGAAAATCCGTCAGACGGTGAAAAGCTGCCGCCCTGCGCCATCTCAAGCTGCGCCGTCACTCTGCCGCTCACCGTTGAAGGCGTATTTAAGGCATTTAATGTCAAGTAATATTCATCAACGCCGTCTATTTTCTCAGTCATAGAGCAATCTATGCGGCCATCTGCAGCCATCATCATGTGGCAAATAATATACGGTTTCTGCATTATTTATTCCTCCCACGTGAAATCTCTCTTTTATGAACAGTATATGTTCCATATCAAGAAATGTCCAATATCTATATTGAATTTTTAGTTATTCTGTAATAGAATGTCTGTGGAGGTGTTTTCCTATGGAAATTCGTGTACTCAGATACTTTCTTGAAACAGCCAGGGAGGGCAATATGACAAGAGCCGCCGAGCGTCTGTTTGTTTCCCAGCCCACCATGTCAAAGCAGCTAAAGGAATTGGAAAAAGAGCTTGGAACCAAGCTTTTCGTACGCTCCAACTACAGCATCCATTTGACACAAGCAGGAATGCTTCTCAGAGAGCGTGCGGAAGACATTCTGTCTCTGGTTGACAAAACAGAGGCTGAATTTAAATCACTGGAAGAGATCAACAGCGGCGATATCTATGTCGGGGCTCCGGAATCAGAGGCAATGGGGCTTTTTGCAGACATCGTCTGCAATTTACAGAAAAGCTATCCAAAGATCCGCTGCAATATATACAGCGGCAATATGCAGGATGTATGTGAAAAGCTCGACAAAGGCTTGCTTGACTTTGCCATTGTGATGAACTCTGTGGATCTAAATAAATACAACTATCTCCCCATGTCCACTGAGGACAGATGGGGAGTGATCTTCCGAAGTGATGATGCTCTTTCAAAAAAGAAGACCTTTTCGATTTCTGATTTAAGGGATATGCCGCTGATCTGTTCAAAACAGTGGGTAGATCAGGAATTACCTGACTGGTTCGGTTATGGCCTTAAGGACATAAATATAGTTGCCACTTATAACCTTCCATATAACGGCGCCATCATGGCCAAAGCAGGCATAGGATACGCTGTAATGCTTGATAAACTCGTTCACACAGGTGATGAAAGCGATATCACATTTCGACCGTTAAAAGATGTTCCAAAAGCAGAAATGTATATCATTTGGAGAAAATATCAAACCTTCACACCAGTGGCAGAACTTCTGATCAATGAATTGCAGAAATCCTTCAAATAAAAAAGCCTACTGCTATCTGTTCCTCGCTTGGCGGCACCTGAAGACCGGGGGACTGCAGCACCAGCTTTCCGGGAAGCGGCACATCAAGCTGTTCGTGACGAATATAGATGCACACAGACATTGCCAGACCTCCGCCTGAGGAGGTGCCGAAGAAGCGGACATTCTCCGATGGATATGATTTCAGGATCTCCCGGTAGACCTGCAGGGTGTTTCTGACCGTTTCTGCAAGTGTATGTTCCGGCGCCATAGGATATATAGGGAACCACACTTCAGCATCTGTTTCTTTTGCGATCTGCCCGCTAAGAACAATATCCCCGGGATCCGGCGGCAGGATATAGCCTCCGCCGAACAGATAAAGGACTGCCTTCTGCGGCATGGCACCTTTCTTCCTGACCACATAGACGGTCGTGCCTTCCACCGTCTTTGTGATGATGTCTAAGTCGTCCATTCTTTTGTACGGTACAGCCAAAGGCTTTTTCTGCTTGATCCGGTATGTTTCCAGCAGTTTCTCAAATTCCGGACCTTCTTTGTCCAGCATTTTATTCACCCTCAGCACTCTGAAGAGGGTACCTACCAGCTTATATTGTATACTTGCCATAGTTGTTCTCCGTTCTTTGCCATCGGGGCCTCACCCCTTATATGCGTTTGCAGATCCTCATTTCACCCTCACATAAAAGTCGCTCCGGTCCCCGCCCGTACCCAGAGTCGTATGGCGGATAAACTCAAGGCCGGGGATATCGCCGTATGTGCATTCATCGTTTATACAGAATATTTTTGTCAGTTCCGGAGTTCCCAACTCTGTAAAATAGCTGTTGTAAGGACACTTTGTAATATCCATTCTGTACGCACCTTTCTCTTTCGGATAGAACACATTCACGAATCCGGCGTCCGGCCCGAACATCTTTTTACTGATCGGTCCCCACATTTTTACAAATAATCTTTTGAAGCCTGGAATCTTTGCAGTCTTCCGAAGTCTGGCACCCATTTCTCTTGACTTTGCCCAGGAGTATTCGTTTGATGTTGTATCCGCCTCCGCAGCCAATATCGACAATATCCGCCTTCTTCGGCATATCAAATTGTGTAAATCCCCATTCCGCCATGGGCAGATGTTCCTTATCCATGCTGACAAGCATCAACCGGCCAAGCAATCCTTTGGGATGGCCAAAATTATCTGTAAATGCCATTGTATCTTCCTCCGTCTTCATTGAACGTTCTTTTTACATTTGGTACCGGGTGCAGATCCACGCTGCCAGCGCAGAGACCGCCGGAAAGATCACCAGCAGCTTCAGAAGCCGGCTTTTCAGGTTGTGTTCCATAATTAATGATATCAGCACGAATGATTTCATTTATCGATGAACCTTATTTATATCTGCTCCGGAAAAGAGGATAATACCAAACCAGATCACCATGCTCTCGCTCACCATTTGAATACTGCCAGTCTGTTATTCAAATTCTTACCGATCACAGCAAAAAGCTTTCCCCGAATGGTGTGCTTTTTCATCTCTTCGTTGTAGCTGGTTTCTGACACCAGACTCATACGAGGTTCAAGTTCCAGGTACTCTTTCCCGGATTTTGTTCCCCAGCCAAAGGTCGCATTCGTATTCTTGACCGCATCATGATGCTTGCTGTTCTTCTCCAGGAAAGGAGAATGCAGCTCCGCCA
>OCVV012878334.1_pt1 | contig 12685 bp, 9 predicted proteins | sample 1539721 | NCBI WGS metagenome assembly OCVV01 (sample SAMN02144230, study PRJEB22623) | gut metagenome | biome: sheep rumen | host: Ovis aries | place: New Zealand
CAAGGGAAGAATGGGATTCAGCAGGCTCAGGACATTGCCGGACAGGTCTACGCTGAGCCGGGCATAGTGATAAGGCTTGGCGGGAATGGCCGATGCGTCCGTCGTGTAATAGAGCATGCCGCTGACGCCTATGTCGAAGTTGTCGCTGTACAGGGCGCTCAGATACCGGTTGTCGAGAATGCTTTCCAGGAAGGTTTCGTTGATGTCGAAGACGCGGGCGATATTCATCCGCAGCGGGGTGAGCTGGTAGAAAAACCGTGAGCCCCACCGGCCGTGATAGGTGAATGCGGCGGATATGTTGGTGCGGCGGAATTCGGGACGGTTCTGGTAGCTGAAGGAGGCGCTGATGTCCGTATGCGGCAGATTGGGCCCGCGGAAAATCCGGTTGGGCAGGCCGATGAACTGCGGGAAGCGGAGGGTCGTGGACAGGGAAATGTCTGTCGAACGGACGTTGGTGCCGGGTTGGAACTGGAAATTGCCTTTCAGGCCCAGGTTCAGCAGTTCACCGCCATGGAAGAGATTCTTGTGGGAGTAGCTCAGCTGCGGGGAGATGCCCACAAGGCCCGTGGAGTTGATGGAGGCTTCCAGGTTGGTCTTGAAACCCTGGAGACCGGAACTGGCGAGGGCGATGTCCGCGTCCACTTTGTCGTCGGAGACCTGGGTCATGTTGACGTTGACGCCGGAGAGCATGCTCACGCTGGAAAAACGGCTGTAGGTGGTGTTGATTTCCCGTTCGTCATACAGCTGGCCGGGACGGAGGGTGTTGAGATTCTCCAGCATCCGGGGACGGAGTTTCAAGTCTTCCGGATGGGAAATGGTGACGTTCCCCAGGGTGAACTTCCTGTGCTCCTGCGCCGTTTCCGCGACGTCGCCCAGGGCGTAGTCCCGGATACTGTAGCGAAGGGCGGCGTAGCCGTCGCGTTTCAGGGTGTCGGCCTCAAAGGAGAAGAAGCTCTTGTTGAACCCGTAGTATCCCAGGTTGCGGAAATACTGCGAGCTGCGGGCCGCCTCTTTGTCCAGGGCGTTCTCGGACAGGACGTCGCCTTTGTGGACGGTGCTGTTTTTCAGGTCGTTTTCAAAGTCTGAGGCAAACGTGCCGTACTGGGGGATGTCGTAGTCGATGGAACTGATCTTGTATTGCTTCCCCAGGGCGACATAGTAAGTCACGTAAACCTTGCGCTTTTTCACCTGGACGTCACTTTCTACCTGAGAGCCGAAGTAGCCGATGTAAGTGAGGTGGTTCTGCAGCCGCTGGACGCTTTCTTCGACGCTGGCGGGGTCGTATACGACAGGAGCGGTGCCGAACTGCTGGAGGAACCGGCCGATACCGGTTTCCCCATCTCCGCCCCAGTTGTAGACGGACAACATGGGGTTGACGCCCAGCAGGTACGAATTGGGCTTCTGGACGATGTAGGAACCGAGCTGGGAGGCGTCGAAGTCTTTCCGGTCCACCTTGACGGAATTGCGTCGCAGCAGATACTCTCCGTCCTTGAGGGAGCGTGTGGTACTGCAGGCTGCCAAAAGGGCCGCCCCCATGCAAATTAATATGCGATTCCACCGTTTCATCCTTACAAAAGTAATACTTTTTACTTATATTTGCACGATTTTTAACATTGACCATTTTCAAATAGGGATGAAAAACAAGTACATCGACCTTATCGAGCAAACCTTCGACTTCCCCCAGGACGAGTTCATGGTAGTGGACGGCAACCTGATGTTCAACGACATCGACCTGATGGAAATCATCGAGAAATACGGTACCCCGCTGAAAATCAGCTACCTTCCGAAGATCTCCTCCCAGATTCAGCGTGCCAAGCGTTTGTTCAAAGTGGCCATGGCCAAGGCCGATTATCAGGGCGAATACCACTATTCCTACTGCACCAAGAGTTCCCAGTTCGCCTTCGTGGTGCATGAAGCGCTGAAGAACGACATCCACCTGGAGACCTCGTCGGCCTACGACCTGGACCTGATCCGGGCCCTGGAGCGCGACGGATCCGTCAAGAAGGAGGACCTGTACATCATCTGCAACGGTTTCAAGCGCCCGCAGTATATCCAGAATATCGCCGCCCTCCGCAAAGAAGGCTGGAAGAACATCATCCCGGTCCTGGACAACAAGAACGAGTTCGAAGACCTTGCCGACCTCATCGAGGAAGACACCATGATGGGCATCCGGATCGCCTCCGAAGAAGAGCCCAACTTCGACTTCTATACCTCCCGGCTGGGCATCCGTTACTCGGATATCCTCAAGTTCTACAAGGACACCGTGGCCAAGTATCCCAATTTCCACCTGAAGATGCTACACTTCTTCATCAACACCGGCATCCGGGATACGGCCTACTACTGGAACGAGCTCTCCAAGTGCGTCAAGGTGTACTGTGAGCTCAAGGCCATCTGCCCTGAACTGGACAGCCTCAACATCGGCGGCGGCCTTCCCAACAAGACCTCCCTGGCCATGGATTTCGACTACGAATACATGGTGGAGGAAATCATCAACCAGATCAAGGTGAACTGCAACGCCATGGGCGTGGAAGAACCCGACATCTTCACTGAATTCGGCTCTTTCACCGTGGGCGAAAGCGGCGCCACCATCTTCAAGATCCTGGACATCAAACAGCAGAACGACCGGGAAAAGTGGTACATGATCGATAATTCCTTCATGACCTGCCTGCCTGACACCTGGGGCCTGAACCAGCGCTTCATCCTCCTTCCCATCAACAAATGGAACGACGAGTATCAGCGCGTGTTCCTGGGCGGCCTCACCTGCGACAGCCAGGACTTCTACAACGCGGACTATCACGCCAACGCCATCTTCCTTCCCACCATCCGCAGCCGCAGGGAAAACCTTTACATCGGCTTTTTCCATACGGGAGCGTATCAGGAGGCGCTTTCGGGATACGGCGGCATCAAGCACTGCCTCATGCCTTCTCCGAAACATATCCTGATCGACCGGGACAAGGAAGGCAATCTGATTACCTCCGTTTTCGCGGAAGAGCAGTCCTCGGAAGCAATGCTGAAGACGCTGGGATACGAATAGCTATTTCTTGTAATACTTGGGCCAGCAGGCCTCGAGATAAGCACGGAGCGCCGCTTCGTGCTTGTTTTGTGCCGGCTCGTAGAAGACGGTGCCCTTCAGGGCGTCCGGAAGGAATTCCATGTCCACGAAGTGGCCGGGATAGTCGTGGGCGTATTTGTAGCCGTCGCTGTAGCCCAGTTCCTCCATCAGCTTGGTGGGGGCGTTGCGGATGGGGAGGGGGACAGGCAGGTTGCCGGACTGCTTCACCTCATCGAGCGCTTTCTCCAGCGCCATGTAGGATGCGTTGCTCTTGGGCGAGGAGGCCAGATAGACCGTTACCTCTGCCAGGGGAATCCTGCCTTCCGGCATGCCGATCTTGGAAACGACCTCGAAGCAGGCGTTGGCGAGCAGGAGGGCATTGGGATTGGCAAGGCCGACATCTTCCGATGCGCTCAGGCACAGCCGCCGGGCAATGAAAAGCGGGTCTTCCCCTCCGTCGATCATGCGGGCCAGGTAATACAGCGCAGCATTGGGATCCGACCCCCGGATACTCTTGATAAAGGCCGATATGATGTCGTAATGCATCTCCCCGTCCTTGTCGTAGATGGCCATGTTCTCCTGGATCGAGGCCGTGACGCTCTCGTTATTGAGGACGATGGGGGACTGCCCGGCCTGGGCATCCACGACCAGTTCCAGGACATTGAGGAGCTTGCGGGCGTCTCCGCCGCTGTAGCGCATGAGCGCTTCGCTCTCCTCGATGCGGATGTCTTTCTCTTTCAGGAGGACATCCTCTTTGAGCGCCCGGTCCAGGAGAATCTGCAAATCGGCCTTTTCGAGGGATTTGAGGACAAAGACCTGGCAGCGGGACAGCAGCGGGGTGATGACCTCGAAGGACGGGTTTTCCGTGGTGGCGCCGATCAGGACGATGGTGCCGTTTTCCACGGCGCCGAGAAGGGCGTCCTGCTGGGCTTTGTTGAAGCGGTGAATCTCGTCGATGAACAGGATCGGGGCCCCTTTCTGCCGGAACAGGGAACTGCCGCGCGCTTTCTCGAAGACTTCCCGGACATCCTTGACCCCTGCAGTGACAGCGCTCAGGGTAAAGAAATCCCGGTCCAGGGTTTCCGCAATGATGTGGGCGAGGGTCGTTTTTCCGACACCGGGAGGGCCCCAGAGGATGAAGGAACTGAGGTTGGAGCTCTCGATCATCTTCCTCAGGATGCAGCCTTCACCGACCAGATGGCGCTGGCCGACATACTGGTCCAGCGTCCGCGGGCGCATCCGCTCGGGGAGCGGGGGCAGTATGGAAGAAGTTGCACTCATGCCTTAAATGGACTTGGAGAACACCCTGCGGCGGCGTTTGAATTCTTTCTTATAGTCGTTCCACAGGTTCTGGACCTTGTTGTTGGTTTCCATTTCGGCATTGGATTCGCCGTATTTGAAGCCGTCTTTGATCAGGGCGGGGAAGAGCTCGTTGAACAGCATGGCATGGACGCCGCGGTTGCGGTACTCCGGATCGACGGCGATGAGCATCAGTTCTACGGCTTCTTCCCGTTTCAGGTACATGGCTTTCACCAGGTGCCACCAGCCGAAGGGGAACAGGTATCCGCCTCCTTTCTGGACGGCGTGTGCCAGGGAAGGCATCAGCGCGGCAAAAGCCACCAGATTGCCGTCCTTGTCCTCTACGAGGGGGACGTACTTCAGGTCAAGCAGGCCCAGATACGTGTCGATATACTGGTCCACCACTTCCGGCGGAAGGACGGTGAAGTCGAACAGGACGTTGTAGGTGCGGTTCACCAGGTCGAAGATTTTCTGGCCGTAATTTTCCTTCTTGATCTGTTTCTTGGTGATCTTCCGGATATGGAGATCGTAACGGGTGGCAACCAGCTGTGCAGCACGGGTGATTTTCTCCGGCAGCACCTCCGGAACATAGATGCGGTATTCGAGCCAGTCATTCACTTTGCCCATGCCCAGGGCTTCGAAATGCTCCCCATAATAGGGATAATTGTATTTGAGCAGGAACGAAGAGATGTCGTCGAAGCCTTCTACCACACAGCCCTCATTGTCAAAGTCCGTGAAGCCGAGGGGACCGGAGATCTTGGTCATCCCATGCTCTTTGCCAAAGGCGATGACGGCGTCCACCAGGGCGCGGGAGACCTCCTTGTCGTCAATGAAGTCCACCCAGCCGAAACGCACTTCCTGATGGTTCCAGTCCCGGTTGGCAATTTCATTGATGATAGCGGCGATGCGCCCCGCCACTTTCCCGTCTTTGTATGCCAGGAAAAGGCGGAATTTGCTGTATTTCCCCATGGGATTTTTGGCGGGATCCAGGGAAGCCATTTCATCCGAAAAGAGGCTGGGAACGTAGTAGGGGCAGTTTTTGTATAAATCTAGCGGGAACTTCACGAATGTGCGGAGCTCTTTGCGGGTTTCAACTGCCTTGACAGTTACAGACATAGGTTTAGGCTCGGTTTAGTTTATACTACAAATATAGTAATTTTTAGACAAAAGAAAACCGCATCCCGAAAGAGATGCGGTTGTATCTTTATGCAGGAAGCGATCAGTTGACGGCGTCCAGGGTAAGGGTGGCCGTTCCGTTCATCTTGGATGTGGAAACATTGATGGTCACGATGGCCTGGTTGCCGCTGAACTCGATCTTGCCGTTGGCCTGGGCATTGAAGACATCCTCGGACATGAATTCTTTCAGGTTATAGTTGAAAGAAGTGCCGCTGATCGTCCAGGAGCCTTTGTAGATAAAGCCGCCGGTAAACTGGATCATGATGACGCCGTTGTCCAGCGTGACTTCCTTGACGTCATAATCGGCAATGGGCTTGTCATTAATAACCTCGGGGATATTCACGTCGTGCTCTGTCAGGTAAGCGACGACATCCGTCACGTTCTTGGAACCGGAAAACTTGAAGGTGTGCTTGATATCGGGTTTGGTGATATTCACCTTCATGGTGTTGAGTTTCCAGCTGCGTGAGGCATAATCCTGCGCGCTGCCGGCCGTGACACTGGACTTGGTCACTGTTCCGGTACCGCTTCCTTCCGTTCCGTCAGGTAATTTGACAGTGAAGTTATTACCGTCGACAGTTACTGTCAGACTGACTGTGTTGTCGTCGGTCTTAAGGCTGTAGTTTTTGCCGCTTACGGTATAGTTGCCATACAGGTAATCGGCGTTCACCGATGCTTTAACGCCTTCCTCTACGGTCATTACAAAGCGGCCGGAGCGGAAAAACGTAAGTTCATGGACACCCTCATCACCGATTTTGATAGGGGTGGCGAACTTGGCCGACAGGGCATGGTCCGCTTCCTTGGGAGTGGTGAGCGTGACGGGCTTCAGATCGGATTCGGAACCGCCGTTGTCTTTATTGCCGTTGCAAGCCGCAAAGACCGGAAGGAGGACTGCAAGGGCGGAAATGAAAATGAGATGTTTTTTCATGATATACAGTGCTTTGGTTTTCTTAGAAAAGTCTGACGAACAGGCTCAGGTTCATGATGGGAAGGATGGGGAAGGTGTTGGCGCCGGCAATAATCTGAGAAGCGTCTTTGCCCAGTTTTTCGGCCACTTCGGGATATTTGTCCAGATAAGCCTTGTCCAGGGCCACTTCCTTGGCCGAGCCGGAAGAGTAGTTGTAAGAGACGATCTTGGTGCCGCCGGTGTATGCGACGCCCAGGTCGAAGGTGACGCCGACACGGCGCTTGAGCGAAACGGGACGGCCGAAACCGATGCCCACATAGGGCTTGACGACGTTCGAGCCGTATTTCATATCGAGGAGGATATTGCCGGCAGGGTCGGTGGTGATACCGTAGAATTCAGTATTGGCCTTATCGGAATCCGGAATGGCGGGAGCGCTGGAGTTAGAAAGCGGAGTGCCGGTCAGGTTCAGGATGCCTCCGGGCGTCAGGGAGAAGAAAGCACCGGCGGTAAGGCGGAAGGAAGAGCTCTTGGAGGGGAAGAAATCGAACATCAGGTGAATGTCACGGTCCTGAAGGGAACCGCCGAGCTTGACCTTGTCGATATTCATGCCATTCTCGTGATAGTTGATATTGTCGACCGTGTAGTTTACGGGAGCGATCTCCAGACCGGCTGCCGACTTGGTGACCAGATTGACCAACGGGAGGATGGGATCCAGGAAAGTAAAACCTGCACGTACCTGGAAACGGGGGCCGATGGGAGCGGCAACCTGCAAATCCAGGCCGTCATAACCGAGACCTACGCCCACGGAAACGTGATTGAACATCTGGGTGTCATTCTGTGCGAAAGCAGAAAGGCTCATGAGGGATAGCGCCGCGGCGACTATCATCGATAACGTTTTTTTCATAGGTATCTTTTTGAAGTTTCGACAAATATACACAAATAAATGAAAAAAAGAATAATTCAGGGCACTTTTATTCATTTTTAATGTGTACATCCATCTGAGGGAACGGGAATTGGATACCATAGCGGTCCGGCAGCTGCATATAAATGGCTTCCGTAAGGGCAAAGCGGGCTGTCCAGTAGTCGGGCGTCTTCACCCAGGCGCGGATCACAAAGTTCACGCTGCTGTCTCCGAGGTCGGTCAGCGCGGCCATGGGGTCGGCGGCGCCGGGCGTCTTGCTGTCAAGGAACTGCGGGATGGAGCGGACAATCTCGAGCGCGGCATCTTTAACCGCCTGTGCGTCAGACCCATAGGCTACGCTGACGGGAACGTCGACCCGGCGCAGATCCTTTGCCGTGACGTTGTTGATGTTCCCGTTGGAAAGGGCTCCGTTAGGCAGGATGATTTCCCGGTTGTCGACGGTCAGAATCTTGGTGCTGACGATATTCACTTCTTTCACGGTGCCGGCAAAACCCTGAGCCTCAATGTAATCGCCTACCTTGAAGGGCTTGAACAGCAGGAGCATGATGCCGCCGGCGAAGTTCTGCACGGTCCCGCTCAGGGCCATGCCGATGGCCATGCCGCCGGCCGCCAGCAGTGCCGCCAGGGAAGTGGTGTTCACGCCCAGCGCACTGACGGTGATGACAATGAGGATCACCCACAGGCCGATGGAAACCAGGCTGTCCACGAACGAGGTGAGCGTCGCTTCCGCTTTCCTTCGTGCAAGCATGCGTCCGACAGCCCGCCGGATGACGCGAATGAGCCATGCGCCGATGATGTAGATCAGGAGGGCCCCCAGCACTTTGAGTCCGAAGTGGATAGCCTGTTCCCCGAGTTCCGCGAGCATTTCACGGGGCGGGGTATTCATGATTTTTTCGGCGATCTGCTGATTCTTGTTGATCAGGGAGTCTGCGTCAAATGGGACGGTGGGGATGGATTGGAACAATAGCATAAGTTACAGGTTCATGACAAGATAGGTAAAATACGCGGCGAAGAGCAGCAGGAAAAGCACGCCGTCCAGCCGGTCCACTTTGTTGCGGGCGCCCACATAGCAGGAAGTCAGCAGCACAAGGGCACTCACGATGAGGGCGCCGAGGTCTACATAGGAGATGCCTGCAAACGACAGGGGATGGATCAGGGCCGATCCGCCCAGGATCAGCAGGATGTTGAAAATATTGGATCCGATGATGTTCCCGAGGGCCAGCTGGCCTTTTTTCTTGGCGGCGGCGGCAATGCAGGTGGCCAGTTCCGGCATGGACGTACCGCCGGCAAGGATGGTGATGGCGACAAATTTGTCGGACATCCCGACGGCATGCGCAATCGCGGTGGCGGAATTGACGAACAGGTTGCCGCCGAAGATGAGGGCGGCAAGGCCGCCGGCCACCATCAGGAGGGCCAGCCAGAGCGGGGGAGTCTTCTTTCCGTCGGCCTCCTCGGCTTTCTCGGGGGTGTTCTGGCGGAGGCTCATCCACATATACCCGAGGAAAAGGGCGACGAGGATGGCACCGTCCACCCGGGAAAGGCCGTCAGTCCCGAAGCCCAGCAGCGTGTGCTCCAGGCCCAGCACGATCAGAAGGACCGTGATGAGGATATTCATGGGAACATCCTTTTTCCGGTTGTCGGAAGTGATGGGCATGGGCAGGATGAGGGCGGTGATCCCAAGGATCAGCAGGGTGTTGAAAATATTGGATCCCACGACGTTACCGATGGAGATGTCGGCATTTCCTTGCGCCGCGCCGATGAAACTGACCACCATTTCCGGGGCCGATGTCCCCATGCCTACGATGGTAAGGCCGATGACAAACTCGCTGAGGCCCACACGGCGTGCCAGCGACGATGCTCCTTCTACCAGATAGTCGGCCCCGAAAACGACCAGGGCGAGGCCGGCCAGAAGCAGGATAATCTCTAAAAACATACGCTCTTTTTAAAAACAGCTGCAAAATTAGTAAATCTTGCAGATTTTGCCTACATTTGTGATGTACTGAAAACTAAATTTAACATGAAACGCGCTCCGCTGGGCAGGATCCTTCTTCTGCTGCTGTCGGCTTGCATCCTTGCAAGCTGTGAGGAGCCCGACCCCGTCAAACCTTCCCCCACAGGGCCGGTAGACCCGGAAACCGAGCCTGTCCTCCGCGTACAGATTCCCGGCGCCTACGGCGTAAAAGGGGGAGACCAGGTGCTTCAGCTCTCCCGCCAGAGCAGCATCCTCACGTATGGGAAGTCTTTTTCCTACCGCATGCTGGACCCTGCCACCCTCACGGTCGTGTCCCTGACCGGGCTTCCTGTCGGCCTGGATACGGGTGACAAGGTTTCATTCCAGTACCGCCTTTCCCGCAGGGGAGTCACCCTGGCGTCGGAATCCTATGAAGACGTCCCGGTGCTGCTGGTCAGTGACAAGCGTGCCTGGCTCAAGAAAGACGACAACACCTTCTTTGTTCTGGATCTGCTATGAGAAAGGCCCTCGCGTGCATACTGACGGTACTGCTGTCGGCCGTCCTTTCCGCCGCTCCGGTAAAGAGGGAAGCGGCCGGGCAGCCCCGGTATCTGGTTGTCCTGGTGGAATTCAAGGACGTTTCCTTTACGGTGGGCCAGCCGGCGGAAGCCTTCTCGGAGCGCTTCAATGCTTCCGGCGCGTCGGTGCGGAGCTATTTTTCTGACAATTCCCTCGGGCGCTATGTGCCGGACTTCGATGTCGCCGGTCCTGTCCGGCTGGAAAAGAATGTATCCGCCTACGGCCGCGACGTGATGGAAAACGGCGTCCGGACTGGCGACCTGGCTCCTGAAAAAGCCCTGTACGATGCCTGCACCCTTCTGGATGCCGACATAGACTTTTCCCGGTATGACCAGGACGCTGACGGCAAGGCCGACCTGATCCTCGTGGTTTTCGCCGGCTATGACCAGGCGGAAGGCGGCCCCTCCCAGACCCTCTGGTCCCACCAGTGGGATGCCTCCGACACGGATTATCCCGAAGTGGCCGGCGCCCTCTTCGACGGGGTGCGCCTGGGTCCCTGCGTTTTTGTGTCGGAACTGCGGGGAAAAAGCGGGTCGCAGATGAGCGGAATCGGCCCGGCGTGCCATGAAATCGGTCATTTTCTGGGACTTCCGGATTTCTATGATACGGACGGCGCCGTTTCCGGCAATGCCGGCGGCGTGTACGGATTCTCCCTGATGGGACAGGGTCTCTACAACAATGGCGGAGACACGCCGCCCTATATGAACCTCCTGGAAAAGAGCATCTTAGGATGGGTGGAAGAAGAGATTCCGCTGCTTCCGGACGGGATTGTGTCCCTTGGGCCCGTACAGGAAGGGAAGGCTTTCCGGAGCCTTACCGGGACGGAAGGGGAGTACTTCCTTTATGAGTACCGCGGCAGCACCGGATGGGATGCAGCGCTTCCGGAAGGCCTGCTGATCTATCACGTGGACCAGTCCGACCGCCTGGTGGGCGGTGTCCCGGCCAGCGGACTCTGGTGGGACTGGCGTCCCCGCAATGCGGTCAACGCATCGGCAGAGCACCCGTGCTATTATGCGATTCCGTCGGCCGATGTCCGGGCCCTGGCGTTTGACGCCACGATGGCGGCCGGCAACATTGTCTTTCCCGGACTGGGGAAACTGATTTATTATGAGCCCGTTGACTGGGAAGGGGAGTATACCGGCGTCCAAATCACCAACATCTCCCTCTCCGGCGGCGCGGCGAACTTCCATGTGCTGACCGGGGCGCAGGCCAATATCAACGGCATTGTCCGCGATGCCGGCGGTGAGCCCCTTGCCGACGTGGAAGTATCCCTGGAGGGCATCGAATCGGCCGCCACCCGTTCCGAGGAAGACGGATTTTTCCGGCTGGACATTCCTCAGGACGTGGACGAGAAGATCTTCTCGCTGTCGGCCTCCAGACACGGTTTCCGTCCGCAGACGGTGGAAGTTGCCCTGAACGATCACCGGATGATGAGCGTCCCCGTAGAATTGCGGCGCGAAGGGCAGGCCGACAGTTTCCCGCTCTTCAAATACGACCGGCATGCCTCCATGGGCTATTTCTCGCAGACCAGCGTCCTTTGCGCCGTACGTTTTACCGTGCAGGACCTGGCCCCTTATGTCGGGCAGCGGCTGTCGGAAATCTCGTTTTACCCTTATCTGCAGCAGGGCTTTGAAGATGACGTCTATGTGACGGTGGACTTCGGGGACAAGCGGGTCCTGAACCGGCTGGTGGAGCCCCTGGCCGTGGGGCCTTATTTCCAGAATTCCGTCGACATTTCGGACGCGGACCTCGTGATTCCGGAAGGGGTGGAAATCTACATTGGGTATGGGTCGGCCTCTTCCAGCCCGCTTTTCTATGCCGGAACGGTGTATCCGGCGGCCAAAGGGAACAGCTTTTACAGTCCTTTCAGCCTGGACCGTTCCTCCTGGAAAGACCTTTATGTGAAGAGTGCCGGGATTTATATGGATGTCGCGCTTTCCGGTGTGGTGTCCGAGGTCATGGACGTGCAGGATCTGGGACAGCTCGGCTATCACTATATCCAGCCGGGTAGCGGAACTTACAAGGCAGGGGAGCGGTTCCCGCTGGAACTGTCCGAATCTTCCCACGCTGCGCTGTCTTCCGTTTCCTGGTACTATGACGACGCGGCCGTGAACGCCTCTTCCGTGGTTCTTACGGAAGGTACACACACCGTCCAGGCCCGCCTGAAGTACCGTGACGGGCGGGAGGAAATACTTGAACTTTCACTTAAGGTAAACTAAGCCTTTCTCTTGAGGGCTACTACGTTCTCCACATGCATGGTGTGGGGGAACATGTCCACGGGCTGCACGGCCGTGATCTCGTAGTCGCGGCACAGGACGGCGAGGTCGCGTGCCTGTGAGGCGGGGTTGCAGCTGACGTAGACCATCCGAGCCGGCGCCGCCTTCAGGATCACCTGGGCGACGTCCGGGTGGATGCCGGCACGCGGCGGATCCAGGATAATGACGTCCGGTTTGCCGTGGGCCTGGATGAAGGCCTCGTTCAGGACGTCCTTCATGTCGCCGGCAAAGAATTCGCAATTGGTGATTCCGTTGGCCCGGGCATTCAGTTCCGCGTCGGCAATGGCTTCCGGAACATATTCAATGCCAATGACTTTACTGGCTTTTTTGCTGACAAACTGGGCGATGGTTCCGGTTCCGGTATACAGGTCGTACACCACTTCATGTCCTTGGAGGGCGGCGAATTCCCGCGCTACGCTGTACAGGCGGTAGGCCTGCCGGGAATTGGTCTGGTAGAAGGATTTGGGGCCGATCTTGAAACGGAGGCCTTCCATGCTTTCGTAAATGGCGTCTTCGCCTTTGTACA
>OCVV011324285.1_pt1 | contig 12683 bp, 14 predicted proteins | sample 1539721 | NCBI WGS metagenome assembly OCVV01 (sample SAMN02144230, study PRJEB22623) | gut metagenome | biome: sheep rumen | host: Ovis aries | place: New Zealand
ACTAACATTTCTGTAGACTTCTCATCCTCTTGGAAACATAACCAGGTTGAGCAGGAACTTAAGGTTCTTGCAACGGCTAGTGAACTAACCAGTTCTACCAAATCATCCAACTTTACTCCAGGTTTTACACCGGATAGTCAACTAACTGGTTCTGACAACGATGGGGACGGTAAGGTTGGATCTGGTAGTGGTCAACTTGGGTCAGGTATTGGTCAACCGGAATCGGGATCGGAACAACCCGATGACAAGTTGGGAGATCTGATTGAGGATGAAGCGACGCGCATCATTGAGGATCTTGTTAGCAGTGATGAAAGCAGTGAGGAAATAAATGGTAGCGGGGATAGTAGTGAAAGTGAGGGTGAGGAAGATGAGGTGCTGGAAGAAAAAGAGGACAATTAAGGAAATGCTTCCCATTGGTACTCATACTCTCTTTGAAGAAATATCCAATAGGATGGGTGCAGATTTTCCTGTACCTACGATCGGTAATGTTTCTCCGGAGCATCAGATGGATTTGAAGCTTACAGCTGACTATGGTGCTAGAGCTGTTTCAACGATAATTGACTATTTCTTTGAGAGTCAAGATTCAGGCGAATCGTTGGATAGTAATAGCATTAGTCAACTAGCCGAGTATCTTATCTCTATATATGGAGATAAATGGATACGGAGCGGAGCTGCTCTGTTTGCGGAGTACGACCCGATTCATAACTATTTGGATCAATGGGAAGACCACCTTACACGGAATGACGTGCTTGATGGTGAGAGCTTAAGGACTGATAACACTAGCAATGCTAGGACTCAGAACTTAACAGAGGACTACACAAGGACGAATGCCTTGCAAACTACTAGGACGGACAATCTGAGTAACAGCAGTACTCGGACGGATAATTTGGAACAGAGTGAGAATGGTTCAGATAGTAATAATGAATCAAACAGTGTTTGGGGATTTAATAGTTCTGCCGCTGTGAACAGTGATAGTAGTAATAGCACTGGTAGTGATAGCAGAACTACTACGAATACTGGTACTCAAACCACTCAGGGTACAAATACCGGAACACAAACAACTGCTGACACCGGTACAGTTCATGATGTTAAGACAAATACCGGAACCGATACTGTTCTGAATACCGGTACTGTAAAGCAGGAACAGGACGACAAGAGAGATATTAGCCAAGATAGAGATGGAAAACATTTTGGCAATATCGGCAATATCAGTACACAGAAGTTAATTTTGGAAGAGTTAAACCTCAGAAAAATTAACCTCATGGCTGAGATTGTAAGAGATGTAGCAGATGAGATAAGCATACCGGTATATGTTTATTAGTTGACTAACCGAAAGGAGAGATATGTATTATGGAAATGACTCAGATTGAGCAGATTGTAAATGAAGCAACACAGGAAGCTATCGGAGCTGAAGCTGTTGCCGGAAAGGATTTTAACCAGCTGGTTGACATTGGTAAAGAGATTCTCGATACCAAGAATGTTGACAACTACGTGAGAAACTTGATCGACCATATCGGCAAGGTTGTATTTGTTAACAGACCTTACAGTGGTAATACTCCGAGCCTGCTGATGGACTCTTGGGAGTATGGTGCAGTATTGGAGAAAATTACGTACGAGGGGCTGCCCGAAGCTGAGGACAATGATAGCTGGGATCTTCAGAATGGTCGTAGCTATGACCCCAACATCTTCTATAAGCCTGAAGTGTCAGCTAAGTTCTATGACAAGAGAAGAACTTTTGATGTTCCTATGAGTTTTGCTCGTAAGCAGGTTAAGAGCGCATTCAGCAATGCCGGGCAGCTGCAGGCATTCTTCTCCATGATCGAGACTGCTATTAGTAACACCATGACAGTCAAGATGGATATGCTTGTTGAGTATACCCTGTGCAATGCTATTATCACTACCTTTAATGGTAGAACAACAAGACCGGCAACTGTTGTCAGCTTGACGTATCTTTATAACCAGTTAACTGGTCAGACGTTAACTCCCGGTGAGAATGAGTTGATTGATCCCGAGTTTATTCGGTTCTGCGCTTGGACGCTTGGTAAGTACCATAAGCGTATGGCAAAGATGAGCACTCTGTTCAATCAGGGCGGTAAGGAGCGCTTTACCGGTACTGACAGAATGATGAGCATCATGCATGCGGACTTTGCAAGTGCTGCAAGCGTGTATTTGCAGAGTGATACTTTCCACGACGAGTTCGTTAAGTTCCCTAAGGCTGAGATCGTGCCTTACTGGATGGGTAGTGGTAATCAGTTTGCATTTGCTGACACCAGCATGGTTGTCGGTACACCGAGCGGCGGTAATGCAGAAGTTACTGTTAACGGTGTCGTTGCTATTATGTTTGACCGTGAAGCAATGGGCGTGTCCAACCTGGATCGTAGGGTTACTACGAACTGGAATGCCAAGGGTGAGTTTACCAACAACTGGTACAAGTTCGATGCTGGCTACTTCAATGACTTCAATGAGAACTGTGTAATCTTTGTTCTGTAATTGGAGCTAGTTGACTAACGTGCATGAGTTAGTATATCACATAAAGGGGATGTTAGTTGACTAGCATCCCCTTTAGTATCTTGAATAGAAAGGAGAATAAAATGGGAGTTGTTAGAATAGATGAATTGAAATTCAAGAATGGAAAAAAGATAACGTTTCCTGTTTTTGATAATAGATACCTTACATATAATAATACTGTTGTTGCTGACAATTGGAGAAATGGTTTTTTCTGTATGTATGCAATAAAATATGTGGGCGAAAATAACTATACAATCGCTATACATGGACTGCCATTACATCGTGCTAATGCTTGGGAAGATTATGCAGGAAATCTCTGGTATTATGAGATAAATGATCTTCCTAGCGATCCTACACATTACTATGCAGTTACTATAAATTTTGGCGGTCATAGTGAGACTCAGAATCTTCCTAAAATGGCTAATAACACTAATAGTGATTTTCAATGTACAATGTATTGGATGTGCAGAATGTCATGGGCTAATCGGATTGAATATGGTTTAGCCACTGGTAACTATATCAATGGATATGATGGTTTTCCAAGAAACAATCAGAATACTAGATATAGTTGGCAACAGAGAGGTAGCGTATTTACTGGTGTGAACTGGTTGCTGGCAAATGCAAGAGAACTTATGAATTTGCCAAATCCTTTCAGAGTTGATATTTATGCTACTAATAGAGGAAGCGGTAGTTCGCAGATTGGCGGTACTACTATTGGACCTGATGTATCGTCATATGGTGAGGGATATGAAACAAATGTAGATCCTCAGAAAGGAACTATTGATACTAATGATGATGGCGGGATTAGTCATAAGTATACAGAGGGTAGAGGTAACTTTGATAGAACCAGCGATACTATTGCAGTGCCGAGTTTGCCTACTTTGAGCGCAACAAAGACTGGATTTGTTACGTTGTATAAGCCATCGCTTAGTCAACTAGTCCAGTTGTGCGAGTATCTGTGGGGTAGTATTGTTCTTAATATGTTAAGGAATTTATTGATGAACCCAATGGATTTGATTATCGGATTGGGAATTGTTCCGGTTTCCGCACCTGCAAGTACTACTTCATCACCTGGTGTTGCTGAAATCACTATTCCTATTATTATGAATCAGTATGATTCGCAATACTATGAATACGATTGTGGCACTTTGAAAATTGAAGAATTTTGGGGTACCGCTTTTGACTATGCTCCCTTTACCCAGATTCAGATTTACTTGCCTTATGTTGGCGTGAGAGAGTTAAATGTTGATGAAGTTATGGGGCAGACTATTGGTGTCAAGTATCATATTGATTTATTTGGTGGTGGCTTGATGGCATATGTCACTGTTAATGGAAGCATCCGTTATCAGTTTTCCGGAAACTGTATGCAACAGATTCCTGTTAATGCTGCTAACTTTGATAATTTACTGCAAAACTTGGTTAGCGTAGCTTGCGTCGTTGGTAGTGGAATTGCTGCTAGCGGTGCTGGAGCAGCTGCTAGTGATGCCGCTGCAATCGCTAGTAGAGATGCTAGCGGAATTGCTAGACTTGACTATGGAATGTCTGCTGGAGCCGCAAATGCATTTGGTGACGTAGTTGGCGCATATCAAGGCGCAAGAGCTGGAATGGCTGCTATGTCTGAATGGGAAAGTAGCCATGGCATGCAGTTAATGGGATGCACGCTTGATACTGTTATAAATTCTAAACCTAGAATTGAAAGAACTGGATCAATGGCTAGTACTACAGGACAGCTGTCTGTGCAGACACCGTACCTTATTATCAGTAGAGCCGAACAGTGTTTGCCTGAGGGTTATAAGCACTATCGTGGCTATCCTAGTAATATTACCGCAAGGCTTGGAGACCTTGATGGATATACTGAAGTCGAGGATATAAGGATAAATGATTTAGATGCAACTCAGCCGGAACTTGTTGAGATATATCAGCTGTTAAAGAAAGGAGTGATTATATGAGTTTCACAATTGAACTTATGCACAACAGTGATGAGTACAATAAGATCAGTAAAAGCCCGTCTAGTCGACTAACCCTTGATGGAACTCTTAAGGAAGAAACGTCTATTGTTGATCCGGTTGTGTTAATTGAATATGATGGAGTATTAACCAATGTTAACTATGCTCATATCGCTACTTTCAACAGGTGGTATTTTATCACTGATATTACCAGTGTTAGAACAGGACTTTGGAGAGTGAGTATGCACTGCGATGTACTGAAGACGTATTCAAATGCAATACTTGGCAGCACTGGAGTAATAGCCCGGCAGGAGAATGAGTATAACTTGTTTCTTAATGATACAAGTTATAAGGCGTATCAGTTTACTAACGTGGTTACAAAAGTATTCCCTATTGGGTTCAATGCGCAGGAGTTCGTGTTAGCCATGACTGGTAGTCAGGGTACAGATCCTTCAACCGTAGAAGGGAGCGTGACAGAAGTTGAAAGTTAATGATGATTGGTATAGTTATGCCGAGATAAAAAGAAAAAAATGTCAGTACAATGTCATCTTTGGTAAACGTAGTAATGGTAAGACATATGGCGCTTTGCGTGATGTGCTTGAAAACTTTGTTAAGAATGGAAAGCAGGGCGCATATGTTAGACGTTATGCTGATGACTTTAAGGGTAAACGTGGGCAGCAAGTATTCGATGGTATTGTTGCAAATGGAGTGGTTAGTGAACTAACCGATGGAAAGTATGACAGTGTTAAATATAGTACAGGTAGATGGTTTCTTGCTAATTATAATATTAACACTGGAAAGCTCGAAGCCGCTGAGAAGCCATTTATGTTTGCTTTTGCACTGACGCAGATGGAGCATGATAAGTCAACTAGCTACCCAGATGTTACTACTATAATATTCGATGAGTTCTTGAGTAGAATCGGATATTTGAAAGACGAGTTCATGCTGTTCATGAATGTAGTTAGTACCATTGTCAGACAGAGAAACGATGTTACTATTTACATGTTGGGAAATACGGTGAATAAATATTGCCCCTACTTCACTGAAATGGGATTAACACATGTAGATAAGATGGAACCCGGAACCATTGATGTTTATACGTATGGAGAGAGTAAACTGAAAGTTGCTGTTGAATACTGTAAAGATCATAACATTGATGGCAGAAAGAGTGATAGCTATTTCGCATTTGATAATCCTCAGTTGCAGATGATTACAAATGGTGTGTGGGAAGTTGCCTTGTACCCGCATATTCCGAGGGACTATGACTTGGATAACATTGTATTTAGATATTTTATAATATTTAACAATCAGATGCTCCAGTGTGAAGTGCTGGTCTATGATGATTGCGCTTTCACTTACATACATAGGAAAACTGGTGAGATTAAGCACCCGGATTCTGATGTAATATTCAGTGAAAAGTATGATCCTAGACCAAATTATTTCAGAAATATAAAACGCCCCACTAGTGATATAGTGAGGCGCATTGGAAATTTCTTTGCATCCGAGAAAGTCTTTTATCAAGACAACGAGGTCGGAGAAATTGTTAGAAACTACCTTCAGTGGTGTCAACAGAATTAGTTGGCTCATCATTGGACGGTGTTACAAAATGAGGGCAATCGACCACCATCATCGGTTGCCCTACTATCATGCAGTAGCAACCGTTCTTATCGAAGTCGATATTGATACAGGCTAAACATCTATCCTTTGGAGTCGGATAATGATGCTCCTGCTGAATCTTGTGTGTTGGAACTATAGCCTTTGGTCTTATTTTTTCTTTCATCTTCTCTAATCTCCTTTTCATAATCTTTTAAGTATTCTTTGAAGTCTTCTAATCTTGGTTCTTCCTGGAATGCCATGCAGCAAAGAAAAAACCATTCCATTAACGCATCATAAGCTTCCATCTTGAATCCCCTCTATAAATCTTAAATAACTATCATGTTGCGACAAATAGTATGCCTGTGGCTCTGCATGAATTGCTGAACCCTCAGAGACTGTTACTGTGTTTCCCAAGTAATCTGTGCATGGTACTGAAAAGTAATCATCAATATATGTCATTGTTAGCTTTCCAGTAAATTCTTTCGGAATGCGTAAGCCATCTCTGAATCTATCAAATAGATAATGATAGTCCAGTTCTCCATCTAAACGTAATTTTCCAATTTTTTCCATTGCTTTTTTAGATTCTTTCGCTAGTCGACTATCCTGGGTATAGGCTAAAGTAACTTCTTCAAACTTCATATAGTTTGAAATGTTAGTATACTCCCACAGTAAATGCGGCATAGCTGTATTTTTATTAAGCCCGGATACTGTAAAACTTACCGTACCATCCTTAAACTCGTACATATATCGTTTAGCGCCGATTGTTTTGAAAGTTTTATAAGTACACTCAAACTCCCAAACACCTAGATCTTTTATAACACCCTTTAATGTTTTAGGTCTAGCATAAGAAAGAGGAATGTTATAAAACTTACACATTTCCATAATTGCTGATTGACAGTTAAAGTTTGCAACCTCTACCCAATCTATATGATTTTCAAAATTGAGCGCTTTTATGGAATCGGTATCAGCATAAACATAGTCCTCTCCAAACTCCAGGATACCTTTCCACAAAGAATTTCTTGCATATGCTGTTACCCAAACACCCCAGGCATAGAAAAGAAACCTTTGAAAGTTCTTGTTATAGCCGTCTAGCTGACTAGTCACATCAGCTGCTATTGTTTGCCATTCGTTATTCTCGTAGACATTTTCATCGCGGATAATAGATGTAACCATCATTCCGTATGACGCATTGAGCATATTTTTTGACACCATATACTCAATTATTTTATCAGCAACATCCTTTAAGCTTGTTTTACCATTATAAAAATGGAGTACTGCCATAATCAAATCTCTAGGCAAATATCCTTTCTCATATATTCTAAATGAGAGGAACTCGACTTCATCCCACTCGTATGTCTTATCTATTATCTCCCAATCTTGCTCAGTGATTGTGAGCATAATTTCGGACGCTTCAACTAAGCGTCCATTTTGGTCGATGTAATCATCGGATAGTTGACTACACCTACTTATAGATATATAGTTATCAGGCTCAAAGACAGAGGATATGTTCTTGACTCTGATTGTGAACAAGCAACAATAGTGACGCATGAAGAATTTAGCATCGTCCTTTGAAATAGTACCCAGATAAACTCCTTTTGACATTGGGAATTTCTTCGATAACATTTCAAATGGATATGCGCTTGTTCTGTCGATTGATCCTACATCTTCAAGAACTTGACCACTATGCAATGGAGACGCATGAGTATAACCCCCGGCAAATGCAGCTTTGAGTTGATCATACTCTTGCTCTGAAGTAATTTGCAGCCCCTTCATCAATGCCCTATACTCATATAAAGTTTTTTTCTCATGATCTGTACCTTGACCAAAGCATGATGCTCTACAATAGTTGCGTACATATCCAGTGTTGGTTAATGGTATATTTGCAATATTTCCATCTGACTCTATTTTCTCCTGGATATATGAGCAGACAACTTGAACATCTGCAATTTGGTATCCGATTTCTTTTTTTGTTACCGGAGTTGCATAATGCCGCACCTTGTAATAGTCCAAATCACCCACAGCTTTTTGCACCGGATAGTTGACTAGGAGATTTGCTCCTATATATGCCAGTGAAAAGTTCGATAAAAAATAACTACATCGAAACTCGATGCCACCTGTAGTCAATGCATAAACCGGACGCCTGTTCTTAATTGAAAAAACTTTCTTCCAATCAAATCTTTTACGAATGAACTGAAATTCATAACCCAGGTTATGGACGTATATTATTAGCCTATTCTTTAAGCTTACCCCAAGATAGTCAACTAGATGCTTAATAACAAACTCGAAGTCTGACCATGTTCTTCCATATATGGAAGATCCGTCAACACAGATTGCCCATAGATACATGGTCGCATATTTTTTATCATCTATATAGAATGATGACACCTCTATATCATATGCAGATGGTATATTAAAGTAACCATGTGATCTTCCAGCCGGAATAATCTGAGGCTCGTTTAACTCATTTAAGAAATCAAGAACTTTCGACCAAGTATAGTAATGGTCATAATTTTTATACCCCTGCCACTTTCCCGTTTCCATAACATCATCTCCTTTACCATTTGTCTGGTTTGAACCAATGTTTTTCTGCTAATTTTAAGTAAAAATCTTTAGCAGATTTAGATTCACTTAACAGACCATATTCAGATTCTTGGTGCATGAGTTCCTTATCAGCTCTTATACCCTTCTCTAGATATAACTCACGCAGATAGTCAACTAGTTGTAATTGTTTTTGAGCAATGTATGTTTCACCCTGCCCATTCTCTGCCACTACCATATCATAAATTGCGTTGATTAAATTCTCAGAACCAAATTGAGTTACATCACGAGGTAAATCCGACTCAACTCTGTGATATATATCAAAAGATACTTCAGCGAAATCCTTTTGAATTACATTTGTATCATATGATTCTCCGAACGCCTCTTTGAAATCTCCACCAAAACGATGCATTTTTGTATAATTTGTCATCCGAGAATCCAAAGAATCATAGTCATCAGAACTTACTTCTCTTAGAAATTTCTGAGCCCGGCGTACTTCTCTTTGAATCTCACGAAAACGATGCTTGTCATCAATCGAAAACACATCGTCTGCATTCTTGGACTTTGTCCGAGTTGCATCATATACCGCGGGCATTATCTCATGCGACGAGTTGACTAGCTCGTCATATTTTTCAGCTGCGGCTTTAATAAGTGAGCGGAATTTATCCCTTATTTTTGACAAGTCATGCTTTTTTTCTTTTCTCTGCATATATTAGCCCTCCTTTTCGAACTCTGCATATAAATCCCTGTTTACTATACACATATCATGAATAAAGGTATAGTAAATTGCTTTACTGCGTCGAACCTTTACAACTTGGAAAGATTCTCCAACGTCGATAGGTCTGCCGCAAAGAGGACATTTCTTCATTTGCTGAAATCTCCTCTTTTGATATTCCGTTAATTCATTGAACAGCATGACCTCACTCCTTTCTTTTAATTAAATAAGAGGGGCTAGTTGCCTAACCCCTCTCCGAGGATTACTCCTCGTCAGCATTACACCATACTGCTTTATAGCATGTTCGGTTAAAGCGCTTCTGAAAATAGGTAGCGATGGTGAATGCAGCTTTTCCATCATTGATCGCCTGGATAGCCTGAGGATTTGCAAGCATTTCCTTAATTTCTCCAAGCTGATGAACCGGGAGGTTTACGTACCACCCGTCAATCAATACCAACGGAGTTTCAGGATCAAAACTGGATTTGGTGCCGATGTAGAGAGCCTTAATAGTATATACTGCGCCCTCACCATCTCTCTCGTACAGATACTGAAGATTCGTGTACTCCTCATCACCGGTTACCTCTGCTGTGAAGATCTGCTTCTTGTTGAATTTGGAAAAGTTAAACATAATGGAATCCTTTCTGTCAACGTCTAGTTGACTAACGGCGCTTGGTCGCCACCCTAATTTTAAGCCCTTGTTGGGCTATTCCGCTAGTTAACTAGCTAGTTAACTAACGTCTATAGACTAACAAAGCCGGATAGTTGACTAATCTGATTATCATAGTATTTTGTAGTCACACTTAATTGCTTTTAAGAACCCCGATATTGTATTTTCAAAGAAAACAATGTAGTCAAAACTAGTAGCCTTAGAGAATATTTCATCAAATAATTCTTTTGCCACTTTCGGATCATAACCCTGCTGATAACCCTGCTCATTTTCGATAATTATATCATCATTATCTTTATTATATGTTGCGTCGTAGAACGCCATATACGTAGGCATTATTTCGAGTACTACTTTTCTAGACCCCCCTTTCACTTTAGTAGGTACATTAGCCTTAAGCTTGTAATACATATTCATATGATTTTTCTCCTTTTCTAAATAAATTTTTTTTATATGGATAGTTGACTAACTGTATACTGGCAAAATTTGGCTCGAACATGTGTTCGGGCGACTTCAGCGCTTCACCGTGGTAAAGTGCTAAATTGTGTACACAATTGACACAATTTTAGCAGTCACCGCATTGTGATAATAATGATACTGTATTGATAATGTTACATTCGATTATCATATTAAGCCTAAAGGAATGCCACCTTTTCGGTGGCAATCCTTTGTTGTCTTTCGCTGTGGTGTTACTTATTCTCTACACTGTCGGTGCTGTCGGTACTGGCAGTTGTGGCTGTCGGTTCTTCTGTCTTTATCAGCTTAAGAAGCTGATTTATCAGCTTGAGCGCCTTGCCCGTATCCGTCCACATCTCGTTATAAATTTCAATATTCTTACTGATGAGAGAAACGGCGTTGCGTGTTTCTAAATATGCCAACTCTGCTGGCGTCATATTGGTATCATTGCTGTCGGTACTGTCTGCACCATCGGTATTCTCGGCGCTATCGGCGTTATCAGCGCCACCATTTCCGTCCGCGGGTGTTGCGGGCTTGTTCGCGTCCACGACATTCTTCACTTTCTTAATGAGTTCTTCTCTTAACTTGGAAGTAGTGCTGTCAAGCTTAACGTCCTTACTCTCAAGTTCTGTAAAGAATGTCTCTATATCCTTTTGCACAATGTTCCCGTCCTTATCCTTAACGGGCGTACCATCGGCGTTGTGTTCCGAGATATATGCTAACAACTCTACAAAATGTCCCATAGTTAAGGACGGGTACAAATTGAAAGGGGACTTCACTCGATAGTAAGTAGCGCCATCCTCATTTATTCCAGTCTCCAAGAAATACTCTGCAATACGGATGTATTGATTGACAGTTTTCTTGGAAAGACCGAAAAACCGCAAAGCATATGCCTGAACCGAGTCACAGTCACCAACTTCATAGAGTTTCTCACGGGCAACCCTTGCTAATTCACACGGAATTGCAAAGGTTGAAACCTTAGCAACTTCATTGATATACTTTATGCGATTGTACGCGGCTATTTTGTCCGCGCCGTGAATTTCAATAGCTTTCTTACCATCGTAAGTCTTGGCAATCATGACTTCCTTAGTGATAACTTTGGCGTCCTTTCCCTTTCCCTGTACAGTTGTTGAGAATACGTTGCTTGTGCTGTCTACAGCTATATCGAAGTGGTTATCTACTACTTTTCTATCCTTGTAGACTTCAGACAGCTTGTTTTCAGCGGATACTACTAAATCAGTATTCTTTTTCTCCTCAGCGTTTACGGTTACGTTTGCAAGTGTTCTTTCCATAGTATAATCCTTTCTGTCAACGTCTAGTTGACTAAAGCGTTTGGTCGCTACCCTTATATGCGCCCTTACTGGGCTACTACGATAGTTAACTAGGCGTTAACTATCGTCTGTAGTTCAGCAAGGTTGATTATATTTAAGCCAACGCGGCGTTGACATATAATAATCAGCAATGAGTTTTCCATTTACTTCTGTCGCCATACTTAATATTGTGTACATGTTATAAGCAAATGAAAGCCTACTGGCACATTGTGCCAACCATGCTACTATATTACTTTCAAAGGACATAAAACAAGTCATTTCAAAATCAGCAAATGAAAAGCAGACATCGGGATGTTTTGTTGACGCGTCCCATATCTCTAAATGCAAGTCACATTCATCAGAAATCGTTATCACAATACTTGCGCCAAATTTTGCCTCTGGCGTATCCTCAATAAGTTGCATGTCACTGTTTAACACTATCATGTCATTATCCCCTTTCTACTGGATGGTTTAATATGTCGTATACGGCGTCCCTTGCACTTTCTTTTTTGAAAGTCAAGATAATTGAACCGTCATTATTAAAGTCAATGTCCTGACAAGGCATAACGTCCGACATATAATTATACGTTGCTAGTGCCGTAAAAAGTAAAATGCAAAAATCTCCAAATCTTTCAAACTTAATCATTTACTATCCTTTCCGCTAGTTAACTAGCACAAATTGTGGGAATTGTTTGAATTTTTCAAACAATTCAATTTTAAGGTACAAAAAGAACACTATAGGGATGGTCTATACTTCCCCCTACAACTATAGTATAGCACACTGCCTGGAAAATGCAACAAAAAAATTATTTTTTTTCTATTACAAAATTATGTCAAAATTATTACAAATGATAATCTAATATGACAATGAATTATTAACTTGATAATGGATGATAAAGTTGATAATGAATGATTATGTTGATCATGGATTATAAAGTTGATAATGAATG
>OCVV011327310.1_pt1 | contig 12683 bp, 15 predicted proteins | sample 1539721 | NCBI WGS metagenome assembly OCVV01 (sample SAMN02144230, study PRJEB22623) | gut metagenome | biome: sheep rumen | host: Ovis aries | place: New Zealand
TTCTTTCACTCCAAATCACTCCTGACTTTGATTTATTCAAAAGGGTTTTAACAAATTTATTTTTTTCTGAATCTGTTCCTGTTTTAACGATTTTTCTGTAAAGCCTATCATATTCCAATTTGAACACCGATGGGTCAAACTCTTCACTTTTAGTCAAATATTCAACTTTACCATTGTTCTTGACGATAGTAAGCGTTTTTACATTAGAATTATCTCCAAAGAAAATAATATCAGTAACAGAATAGCTACTATTTCTCGGATGATTGTGCAGAACAGTTATATCACTACCATATAAGCTTCTGCCGAAGTCTATCTTATCATCAGACCCCATAAATTCTTTACGGCTTTCCAATGAACTATCAAACACAAAAGCAACTTCTTTGTTTTCATTGTTCTTTCGAGAATATTCAAGCAGTTCTTTATGCTGCTTTTGAATCATAGCACACTGTTCATCGGTATAACCATATATATTGACTTTAGGAACGCTTTCAATAGCTTTATCTGTGATTTCAGTAATAGGATTTGGCTTAATGCTTTCTCTTATTATACCACTTCTTCCGCCATTGTCAATAGACAAACCGTGAATATTTCGCAGTTTCTCCTGCTCCATTGCCCTCGCCTGCTCAGGAGAGAACTTTGTAGGCGGCGGAGCACCGGCTCCGACTTTAGGCTTCTCCCATGTCCGCTTAGACCAAACATCCTGTCTCTGCCTGCCGTTCTCATAGATAACGGAGCAGCCGCAGTTGTCATGCCTGCGGTAAACGTCGTGTGGTTCTTCTCCGTAGACGTAGCGGCCTGCAATGGCAGTACACCATTTACAGCATTTACCGTCGGTCTCACGGGTAATGTAGCATTTCAGGCCTGCATTGCTGCGGAATTCAGCGTTCGCCTCCATATAATCATCATGATGCGACATGGAGATATTTGTGCCGCCGTTCCTTGCCCTGCGCTTTATAACGCTGTCCTCGACAGTCGGATCCACAAGCGAATGGCTGAACTGCGTCACACGATCCAGAGGGAACGCAGCTGCCCGGGGGCGGATGTTGATGCCGTTCTTCTTGTCGATGTTGGTCTGTACCTGAGAGAGGACACTGTTCGTGTGATCGTAGCTGTCACGGAGCATATCAAACGCCGCAGCTTCACGGTCATCCAGACTGAGGACGTTATCCGAGAGGCACTTGCCGAGAAGATCCGAATAGATACGGGAATATTCGGCAGTGTCCCTGAATGTCGCCTTGCCGCTCCGGATGCGCTTCATGAGGCTGCGGAGAGAGGGGCTTGTAGACATTTTCTGCTGCATCAGCTTTCTGAGATCGTCGCTGTTCACTGTGCATCACTCTCCAGACCTGTCATGCGGCGGATGTTGTCAGCACCCATGAAGTCGGGAACCGCCTGATTGATCTTCAGTATCGCATCCCCGGCGGCACCGAGAGCAGCAGAATCAGGCTCGAATATTGGCTGCCATTCGGGGACAGTGTCCGCAAATGCTCTGCGGTCGTATTCGATACCGTCACGGACACAGGCTGCGAGATAGCCTGCATTGAGGAAGCCCACACCAAAAGTGCGCTGAGCCTTACGAGCTGTGAGACGAAGTTGCTCATGGCTTGCCCTGATAGCGTCATAGCTTGCCGGGTTCGCTGTTGCAAATCCGAGGTCGTCGATGGTCAGACCTGTCTCACCTGCGAATATGGATGCATATGCTTTCAGAGCCTCAACGAACGGAGCCATGCTCTGAGCTGAAAACTGTCCGACTGTTGGCTTTTCTCCTCGCTCGTCAGCGGATATCGCAAAGAACGAGGAAACTGTCGCAGCTCTCTTGTTGAACTGTGCATTCGGCGATATTCCGAGTATGTATTTCTGTGGGAAGCTGTAAAACTCCGCACTTGCGTTCATTCTGCGGAACGTTCTGAGAACATCCTGCGTTATATTCATGCAGGCCCTTGAAATGCGTGAATGGCCGAACGGCCGCTTGGCATCAGGTCTGTTGATTATCGGCACCAGAAGAGCAAACGGCGCATCATGCGTGAATTGCTGTGATAGTTTGCCGTTGACATAGTAATCGGTCTGATACGGGCGGAAGTATGCTTCCAGTACAGGCCTGTCATGCTCGTCACGTTCCAGAACCGCATATCCCTCTGTGAGCATCTTTGTTACCGGGTCGATAATTCCCGTAGCACTGCCACCGTCTATGACCTGGAATGTAGGATAGCTTGTATCATCCCATCCGATGTAAATGAAGCTGCATGATGTGATAAGCCCCGAAAGAATAGCATCGTCGAAAAGAATGTCAGAATTGTTCAGCCTGTAGATCTCACCGATAGCGAAGTCATCATTTTTGAACCTGTCGAAAGCGATACGATCTGCAACGCTGTCAACTGCCTTTGCACACCATCCCAGTGACGCCGCCATCCAGCGGAACTCCTCAGGGAGGATACTGCTTGCATCCTCTACGCTCATTTTCATGTCATAATAACGGTATCTCAGCTTAATACGATTTTCCTTAGATGCCAGTTTCTTTTTGAGAAATGGAATGCCGTATTCCATGTTACACCACCTTTCAGCGAGAAATATGAGCAGTGACGCTGTGAACTCCGCCCTGCTCCGCCGAGGGGGCTACCTCCCCCCATGTTCCTATAACAGAAATACCCCGACTATTGCCGAGGTACTTCCTAAGGAGTTTAATATGTCAATTCAGCCATTGGTTGCAGAGACAGGAGTCGAACCTGTTATCTCAAGGTTATGAGCCTTGCGAGCCGCCGATGCTCTACTCTGCCGGATATGGGGACTGCCGCTGTTGGTTACGGTCAGAGGCAGTCCTGTAGAACAAAAGAAAGGAGACATACATAGAAGTAGGCGGAGGCACAGGGATCACGTGCTCCCGAAAGTCTGCCTTGTCTGTTCCGCCTGCTTTCTATGATATTATAATAGCACTTGATTTTTTCCCGTGGGTATCACTTTTTATATTTCGTGAAGATTTTTTGCTACCTCGTAAATGAATCTGCAACGCCAGCGCTTGTATGTAGCTTCGCCCGCTATAATCGGATAAGGTGACTGATAGCAGATATTGTTCCAGATCGCTTTTCTGTATTCAGGAGGGATCGATTCGTATGCCTTTTCAATAGCAGCGCATTTGTTACCGAGTTCGCAAAGTCTGATAGCTTTCTGCTCGGTGGGATTTCCTATACCTGTATGCGGTACACCGTCGGCGGGTGGAGAAGCGTTGAGGATATCTTCACGCTCTGATCTGATTCGCTCATAGTCACGTACAAGATACAGCATCCTCATGTAAAGGTGATGAGGAAGCTTGTACGGATTATTCTTCTGCCTCTGATAGTCCCTCATCTTCATCCTCCAATCCAAGCATAAGCCTGTACTCTGTGATCTTGCCGTCAGGATCGTAGGTGATCGAGACAGCAACAGCGGCAGCCATAGCAAGTGCGCCGACAAATGCTCCAAGTATAAATTCCATGATGTTCACCTCCTTCTGCGCTTATCGCTCATCTGCGCTCTGATGTTTATGAGTGCGGCCTTGCGCTTGACCGCCCTCATGAAGTCCGACTCCTCAGCCCGTTTCATCTTCTCGGCATATATTTGCTCACGGTACTGCCTGTACTCTCTGTATGCCTCGCAGCTGCTGTGGCAGTGGAGCTGACGCTTCGGACAGTCCTTGCATGGAGCGGTTATAACTTCGGGCATCAGTAATCACCATCCATTCTCGAACCACACCTCGGACAGAAGTTCATATTATTCTGTTGTGGTGTTCCATCCTCTAAGTACCATTCTTCACTGCACACTGAGCAACGGTAATGTGTATCGCCCCATCCGCCGTAATCGGTTAGTTCTTCCCATTTCCCATGCTCCACAGGCTGTACGTCTGCAAAATACCTCTGCTGACTGTATATAACGTCTTTCACCGTAAATAGGACTTTGGCTTCTTCGGCTGTCGAGGCTTTATTTATCAAACTATCTATGCCAATAATTGTTGTATCAAGCCTTATAAGTTCATCAGCCATTTTCAGTCTCTCCATTTCTCAGGATAGCTCTCATAATTTTTGGTGAATGGACACTTCTCATCCCATTGGCAACGTCTACAATCTGTCACTGCTCCGCACACTTCTGCAATGATGGCAAACGGATCTTCTTTCCAGCCGTTCAGCGATGCCTTTAATGTCCTAATCAAAGCGAGAGCTTCTTTCATATTACTGAGCTTTATAGATTCATCGATTGTCATTTTCAGCTCCCTGTTCTCGTTCTCAAGATCTGTTATGCGCTTCTCCTGAGCTGCCATGTAGAGTATGTCTGTATCTGTCATTGTTCTCACTCCTTCCCGACAAGCTTAGTTACCCTGTCGTAGATCTCATTTGCCTTGTTGGTGTCCTTGTAGTTGACGAATATCGCTGCCCTCAGCACAGGTCTTGTCTCACGCAGGAGATCTTCCAGCTTGTGAATGTATGCCTTTACTTCAGGTTCACTCAGTTCTTTGTTGTTTAAGTTCATTATTCTCCTCCTTATTGAGCCACTCCATGACGCACAGCTCGCATCCGTTCTCAGCGTAGATGCAGCAGAGCCTGATCTTCTCATCGTGTGATATCCCGGCAACTGCACGAATCGGACACGTTCTTGTGTTCCTCTCGATAGCCAGCATCAGATCATAGGGGCTTTGATTCAGTATATAGCGGTCACGGTTTTTCATCCTTCTTCTCCTCCGCAGATCCGCAGGTGTCGCCCTGCATCATCGGCCTGTCCGTAAGGTCGCACCTGCCTATGTATTTCTCCTTGTCGGGTATGTAGTGAATGCATTCTTTGCAAGTCATGGTTTTACCTCCTCGATCTTAACGTATATCCCCGGGCGCTGAGCCCAGAACTTTTCGGTGATGCTGCTGTAGATCTGCTTATCATCCTTCCAGTATCCGAGTTCCGTCATGATGTCATAGAATGCTTTGCAGAGGTTATCGGCATCAGGTTTATTGGTGTACGGCTCACCGTTATGATGCTTGGCTTTTATCGGGAAGCACCATTTTGTCACTACCTGTAATGCTCCTGTTAAAGGAGCTCCCGGACGGTGTTGTGAGAGGTAAGCTTTCAGTTTCTGGTGAGCGTCGCTGTTGCCTCTGTCATAGTACTTCCTTTTTCCGTTTATGATAGTACAGCCCCGTTCCTGTTGTGTAGAAGTGGGCGGTATCATATCCATGAAGAATTCAATCATCGTTCTCATCCTCATCAAGATAAGTCTTTCTGCCGAGTGCGCATTCATGAATCTCATCATCGTAGAGCATACAATCAAGTGTCTGACAGTATATCATTTCACTACCTGACGAAAATGAAAGTGGGCAGAATCTCTTCTTGTTGTTTTCAAGATGCCTTCTGCTTTCTTCTGCTGTATAAGTCATAAAAATCTTCCTTTCTGCTTTGCGCTTGTAAATGAATAGGTACTAATGTAAAGAGGCTGGCTTTTGAGCCTCTTTACATGTATACCTCATTTACATTGTTTTTAGTGTAAGTGTAAATTATATATTATATATAGGGTGTTTACACTGATTTTTACACACTAAAGCAATAAACTATTTTCTGAATACTTTTGAGTCTTTAACGTACAAATCCTTTGAATGTTTAAGTCTGTTTCTGACTGTCTGAGGCTCACAACCTATGTATTCGGCCATTTCTTTCAGAGTTACTTCCCCGTTTACGTTGCAGGCATTGAAAGTGTTAACCAGTTCAGCGTTCTTATCAGCAGTCTTAGCCTTTTCTGAACGCTGCCGAGCTGCTGCCCCTTTTTTAGCCCCTCGCTGCCATGAAGTCAGTTCAATATCCGTCTGCAAGTCCTTCAGCACTCCGACTTTGTCCTCTTCGTGTATCGGGTAGCGGAAGTACAGATTTTTCGTCTGGAACTTCGGAAACTCTCGGAGCGTGCCTTCCATGCGCCATGCGGTAAGAGAATCAATATATGCATCGGAAGCGCTGAGAGCCGTTTTAAAGGCTTCGTAATTGTCACGGGATAAGTTGTCACAGCACAGCTTCATTGAGGCGCTGCGGCTCAGCAGATCATCAGGAGAGGCATTCCTTGCAACATCGGGAGCGTATCTGTTGAGATAATCGGCGCATACCAGGCAGCCCTCATTATTCTTCAGCTGCTTCCTGATATCCTCAGTGAGTTCAAGCTCGACCATGTCAAGAAGCGCATCAGGATCACGGGCGAAAACTCCCGAGCCTGACGCTCTGTCCATTGAGCGCTTGCCGCCCTGACTGCCTTTAGAGTGATGGTGACAGTAAATGACGGCACATCCGAGAGCAGTACACACTTTGTCGAACTGGTTGCAGAAATGAGCCATCTGATCGGCGCTGTTTTCGTCGCCTGTGATGACCTTGTATATGGGGTCGATGATAACTGCAAGGAAGTTCTCACGCTTTGCCCTCCAGATCAGCGAAGGCGCTAACTTGTCCATGGGCTTTGTCATTCCTCGCAGGTTCCAGATACGGAGGTTGTGCAGATTCTGAGGCGGTATCTTCAGCGCATTGTATACATCCTTTACACGATGCAGACAGGACGCTTTGTCAAGCTCCAGATTCACATACAGCACCTTTCCCTTAGCACACTGCCATCCCAGCCACTTCCTGCCCTCGGCAATAGCTATTGCAAGTTCGATGAGGGCGAATGACTTGCCTGCTTTTGAAGGACCTGCCAGAAGCATCTTGTGACCCTGACGCAGTACGTTCTCGATGAGCGGCGGTGCAAGTTCAGGCATATTCTCCCATGCGTCAGACATATCCTCGAAGTCAGGAAGATCATCGTTGACTGATTCTATCCACTCTTTCCATTCCTGCCATGATGAGAAGCCGCTGTTGGTCTCTACCAGGAACTGCTTCTTTCCGTTTCTCATTATTCCGGGCATTCTCGACAGTCGTGAGGGGTTACGGCAGTTGCGGTCAACGTGCAGTTCGTTTTTATCGCATATCTTATAGAGAAATTCAACTCGCTCACGGTATTCCTTGAAACTGCCTGCTTCTACTCTTACGATCGCATGAAGCGACTTTCCGCCTGTAAAAACAAGCGCAGCGATAGGCAGCTTCAGATCGTGCATGATACCGTTCTGCTGTGCAACAGGGATGCTGTCTGATTCTACAAGAGCATAGCGGTAGTCAGCCACGCAGTCATTTTTTACACCCTGACCGTTAAGCGGATTGAAGCGTATCCACGCCCCACATTCTTCGTTTATAGTGCCGAATACTGATTCGATATCACCGCCATACCTTGCAAGTTCCTGTAAAAGCTGACCTGCGGTACGGTCATAGCTTCCTGCTTTCGGCTTGAATTTCCCGCCGTCAGCTTCATCTTTCCACACCTCGGTCACGTAACCGACTATGTCGTTCATGTCGAACAGCGCTTCCAGATACCTGCGGATCTCTGATGCAGGGTCCCATATCTTCGGTTCGTGTATCGGAAGCTCCTGAGTATCCTCAGCGGATGTTACAGTGTATTCCTCGCCGATAACATCGTCCCAGGCAAGAACTTTGTCTGGGGCCTTGGACGGAGGATGATATCCGCCGTCTAAAGCCATTTTTACTATTGTTCCGGCAGTTACGGGAGTATCGCTCCCGTTGAAGCTGCGCCATTTCTTTTCGCATTCACCCTGATGATATCTTGCAGCGTCACGCATAGACCAGGTATCCCAGACAGATACGTCATAGCCTGAATCTTTAAGAGCCATTCCTATACCACACCACTGCTGATAGTCAAGCTCGGAAGGGTCGATGTATTCGAGGAGTTCTTCTAAATTGTCGTTTTTGTAGTTCATTTCATGCCTCCTGAGGTATAAATGTAGCAGGGTCTACACCGTTCGGAACGCCTTTCCAGCCTATGCTTGCGATACGGGTTATCATATTTGTTGCTGCTGTAAAGCTCCATCTGCCTACGTGCTGAAAGCCGTAGCGTTCAAGCATACGGATCTGTTTGGGCGTGGCAAGTCCTGCAAGCTGCCTCTGAGCGCAGGCACGGAGTATCTGTTCGGCTCTGCCTGCGGTGTCAACTGCTGACGGGTCAATGCCTCGTTTTTCAAGGTCTTTCTTCTGTGATTCTGTCACGGGATTCTGCTCCCATCCGAATGATGGTACATAACTGCTGAGAGAATTGTCCTGTATACTCATGGCGTACTGCATCGGATCCACCAGCTTTGACCTGCGCTTTTTCAGCTTTTCAAGCTTTTCGGCGAGAGCGGCTTCACGGTCACGGACGACATCCTCGGAGGCTGTCTGTTCCGCTTCTTCAATATCTACAGGACAGCCTGCCGCTGCTATCTGCTCTGTCATTTTTTCTGCTACTTCCTCATTCTCTGCGATCAGGCAGGCAGGACGACACAGTTCATGCCGTTCGGTGTGCCACAGGAAATCGAGCAGCAGCAGATGATCCTTGCCCTCAGCAAGTCTCGTTCCACGTCCTACCATCTGACAGTACAGCGCCCTTACCTTTGTAGAGCGGAGCACTACTATACAGTCAACTTCCGGGCAGTCCCATCCCTCGGTCAGGAGCATGGAGTTGCACAGCACGTTGTACCTGCCGTCAGTGAAGTCCTTCAGTATCTGTTCACGGTCGTCGGAATCACCGTTTACTTCTGCGGCACGGAAGCCATGTCTGTTCAGTATGTCACGGAATTTCTGCGAGGTCTTTATAAGCGGAAGGAATACAACTGTCTTGCGGTCGGCGCAGTGCTTAGCCATTTCCTCGGCTATGCGTTCAAGGTACGGGTCGAGGGCAGTTGCAATGTCATTAGGTTTATAGTCTCCTGCGGACGTTCCGACTTTTGTGAAGTCGATCTTTATCGGGATAGTCAGCGCTCTGATCGGTGTCAGGTAGCCTTCTTTTATAGCCTGCGGAAGTGTGTACTCATAGGCAAGGCTGTCGAATACCTTGCCGAGGTTCTTCTGATCTCCTCGATCTGGTGTTGCTGTAACTCCGAGGACTTTTGCCTTATCGAAGTATCTGAGTATGACCTGATAGCTTTCGGATACGGCATGATGTGCCTCGTCAATGATAATAGTGTCGAAATAATCACGGCTGAACTGCTCCAGACGTTTTGCTCTCATGAGAGTCTGAACGCTTCCGACTGTCACTCTGTACCACTGCCCGAGACAGCTCTGCTCAGCTTTTTCAACTGAGCAGCCAAGCCCTGTAGCTTTCATTATCTTATCAGCTGCCTGATCGAGGAGTTCCCCACGGTGAGCGAGGATGAGAACACGGCTGCCTTTTTTGACTGAATCTTCCGTGATAGTCGCAAATACGATAGTTTTTCCGCAGCCTGTAGGAAGAACGAGCAGAGTTTTATCTCTGCCCTGTTCCCATTCTCCCCAGACCGCTTTTCTCGCTTCTTCCTGATATGGTCTGAGTTCCATTATTACACTCCTTTGATATTACTGTTATTTCCATCCCTGCTGCCAGGGCTGTGTCTGCTGAGGCGGTGTATACTGTGTCTGAGGCTGCTGGTACTGCTGAGGCGGTGCCTGCTGCGACGGCGGTGCAAGTGCAGGCTGATTGTAGCTGGGATAGAGCTTGTCTATACGGTTGGTCTGCCTGTTTTCACCGTCCTTCTTGTAATTATGTACAACCACTTTGCATATGCCCTGCTTGCCGATAAGTTCGGGAGTCCAGAGCATACGGACAGGTTCGTCCTTTTTCTTCATGCCGATAGATGCGAAGAACTCAGAAAGCTTCCACTCCATTTTCTTGTGAAGCAGGAAGTTCTCCTGCAAATCGATACACTGTCCGTCATTTGTGTATACGGTGAATGTGACGATAGCTTTAGGGCAGGCAGGTATCTTGTCACCGCCGTCATATCTGCCCTTTTCAAATTTCTTGATGGTGAATACATAATCGCCCTCGGGGAGCAGTATAAAACTGCTCTCCTCTCTGATCTCGTCGTCCCATCCGAATACTCCGTCGGACTGAGGCTGTGTCTGAGCCTGCTGCTGATAGCTGTTGTAGGGGGTAGCGTAATTGTTCTGATAATCCATAATTTCTTCCTCCTTAATATGGAACATAGTCGTTGCAGTTTTCCTTGATGAGCTGTACTACCTGATCCCAGATAGTTGTCAGGTACATGAGATAGTCTGTCGGGAACTGCTGTATTTTCATGCCGTTTGCCATGTAGTGACGGACATCGATGCTGACGTATTCGATCTGCTCGGCCGTTACATTATGCTGCTGCATGAGATCCGCAAGAGCATCGGGGATGCCCTGTACACGCTGATAACCTGTTGGCTGCTGAGGTGCTGTCGGGATGTCAACGAAGCCGCTGAGATCTTCCTTCACTGCTTCCGTCGGGATACCTGCCTGCTGAGCTTTTTCTATTACCTGCTGAGCCGGTGGTGTATTCACAGGCGGTGCAGTCTCAGCAGCAGGAGCGCTGCCGAAAATCGGAGCAAGGCTTTCCCAGGTGAGAGGAAGCTTGTCGGGCATTCCGAAGCGGTTCTTTGCATCCCACCACGCTGTTTTTGTGGTGTACATGATACGCTCGCAGGATGTCGCCTTGTGCTTCTTGCCTTTATCGTCAATGGCGATAATGTTAGTGCGGAATGCAAGGAAAAGAGTCATATCAGACCATTCCTTCAGAAGCGGTGCGATCTTGTTGGTGGTCTTGTTGCCCAGCTTCAGCTCCCAGTGATCAAATTCCTCTGTTTCCTCGGGGAGAGTAGTCTTTCTGCTGATAGCATGGCAGAGAAGCACGATATTCACACCTTCTTTGATAAGGCGGTCCGTACTGTCAAGGAAACGGCCTATCATTTCCTTTTCATATTCCCATCCCTTGCCGTAGTTCATACCCTCAATGCCGGTGACATTGTGTTCAGTGCAGAGTGCTTCCAGAGCCAGCCGCTCAGCCCAGTCGAAAGTATCGACAATAGCAGTCTTATAGCCGTTTGCCTTGCAGGAGCTGAGTATGTACTCAAATTCATCTGTGAACATCTTCCAGCTCGTGGGCTTCGGCAGTCTGCGGACGTTCATCCTTGATGTACTGCCCTCACAGTCGATAAATACAGCTCCCGGGAACTGCGAGGCAAGTGTTGACTTTCCCACGCCCTCCTGTCCGTAGATAACGATTTTCAGGCCGCTGCCTGTCTGGATGCCGTTTATTTCTTCAAAAATCATGCTTATTTCTCCTTTCAGAATTTACCTGTGTTCCAGGGCTGTGTGATCACTTCAGGTTCAGGTGATGCAGGAACAGGTATAGCATTTTCACCGGCTGCATAGCCGTCTTCAATGATGATACTGCATTCCTCTCCAAGTGATACTCTTGTTGCAATTGCCTGCAAGCCTTCGGATTCAAGCCACTGTCCGAACTCTTTAAGCGTATCAGTATCCATCTGCTCCAGCTTGTCAAGAAGTACGAATCCGCATTCTGGATTGAGTTTGCGGACTATAGCAGTTGCAACTCTCAGCTGCTGTGAGCTGCTCATATTGTCCCATTTCTGCCCCTCGAATGTAAGTTCACCATCAGCAACGGAAAGTCCTCTCAGTGGAAGATCAGCATTGTTCAGCAGATCAAACTTCTCCTTGCGGACATCTTCTATCTGTACAGTCAGTGCGTCATACTGCTCACGGTATCCCTTGGCTTCTTCTTCAGCTTTCACCTTGTCAAGGTTAGCACGCACCTTAGTATTGATGGTGTCGATATCAGCAATATTCTTTTCGAGTTCGGCGGTAGATTCGTCAACAAGATCCTCTGCGGACTTAGCAGCAGTCTGAGCGTTCGCCTGTGCCTGTGCATAGCGCCTCTTTGCTTCATCAAGAGCCTGACGAGCCTGTTCCAGTTCATAGTCGTACTGCGCTTTCAGCTGACGCTTGCGCTGGTTCTCGCCGTTTCTTGCAAGTATAGCCTGCTGCTGTGCGATAAGATCAGAAGCGGATATGGGAATTTCGGGAACTCCCTCATAGCTTACCATTTCCTTTGCATACTTAGCTTTCTGATCTGCGATCTGACCGATAGCATGACGCTTGTCGTACATTTCCTTTTCCGTGCGTTCCAGTTCGTAGAGCTTGTCGCCTACACCGATTATGCGGAGAAGGGTGTTTGCCTTGTCCTTATTGCTGCTGTTCATGAACTGCGGAAGATCAAGGGCAAGCGGCTCGAGGAAGCTGTTCAGGAGCTGCTGTCCTGACTTATTGCCGTTGGGGTCTGTGACTTTCAGTGCGCTGTTCTTGCCCTTGCGCTCTACAACAATGCCATTGCTGAGAGTGACTTTTAGTGTCGGCGGAAGAAGTGCTCCCTCACGCTGAGCCTGTGACGGGCGGTATTTCTCGCCGCCGAGAGCCCAGCAGATTGCATCGAGCACCGAGGTCTTGCCCTGGTTGTTCCTGCCTCCGATAACGGTAAGACCGTTGGGCGAGGGTTCAAGAGCGAGCGCTTTGATGCGCTTCACGTTTTCAAATTCCAGTGTGTTGATCTTGACTGACATATTCATACTCCTTTCAGTCTGTTTATTGTCTGGTTGATAAGTATATCTACATTTTCAAGTTTTTCTATGAACAGCGCCTTTTCAGGCGAATTCTCATGTGCTTCGGCAAACTTGGTAAGATTTCTGAGGGCATCGACTGCTGCCATCATGTGCGCTTTGAATATACCTTTGATATTCTCAGTGGGATTAATACGCAGATCAGCACGATGCCTCTCCTCAGCCTCTGCAAGCTGTTTTTTCAG
>OCVV011175448.1_pt1 | contig 12679 bp, 19 predicted proteins | sample 1539721 | NCBI WGS metagenome assembly OCVV01 (sample SAMN02144230, study PRJEB22623) | gut metagenome | biome: sheep rumen | host: Ovis aries | place: New Zealand
CACAAAATATTCCACCTGCGCGCAAATGGCCTTTTGGTACAGCGTTTTAAACGCGGAGGGCAGGCTGTCATAGTCTGCCCCACGCGTAATTTGTGCTATAAGGTCCTCGGCGCGGGCTTCATACCGCGGGAATGCTGTTTCGGCTATCGGTTCGCCCAGGTACGTATTTGTGTAATAGGTGTAGTCTACGATAGCCATTTACGGCCTCCTTTATGCAGCGGTGTAGTTGACGTATACGCCAGCGGTTCTCTTGGACAGCACGAAGCAGCCATAGTAGAAACGCTCGTAATAGATCCACTTGCCCTTGTTGTCGGCGGTCGGTGCGGATACCATTGCGGTGTCGTATACCACGGGTGCCGCTACGGCGTCCGGGGATACCATCAGCAGGTTAACCTGTCCGGCGCCGGTAGCAGGTGCGAAGCCTTCCGTATAGGTGTATGCGGTTTTCATCAGGTCCGCGGGCACTTCCACGATGGTTACGCCATCCAGTTTGCCCACGTTTCTGTCAACGTTTCTAATGCCGGTGGCAACGTCAACAAAACGGGTGATACCGGCGGCCTCCTTCAGCACCTTATAGGTGGCCGGGGTCATATAGGCCACGATACGGTCACGGTTAAACCGTGCATTGGTCATAGTGGCCAGGTAGGTATCCCACTTTTCCAGGATATTGGCCGCGGTGAGGGCGGTGGTGTCAGCTGCGGACGCAGCAATGGCAGCGGTCGCCAGGGTGCTGGCAATGTAGCTGTCCATTTCGGGGACTTTCTGCAGCTCGTTAAAGGTCTTGGTGATGTTGGCGACGGTGGCCACGCGGTTGGTTTCTTCCATGTCGAGCGGGTCGATCAGGGTGGACCATTCACGGTCCTGTGCCAGGGATACGCTCTGCCATGCGTTGTTCCATTTGCGGGAAAAAGATCCGGTCATGTTGTTACGATCGGCAGCAACCGCGCCGGATACCTCCAGGGAGGGGATTTCCACGTACTTGCCGCGCAGCGGTCTGTACTTGGTGCTGTTTTCGCCGTCGAAGATTGCCCCAAAATAGGACAGATACGGCATAGCGTTAGCCAGTTCCTGGCTATACTCGTGTGCATAGTTTACATTTGCCTGGGAAAATGCCATTTTAGTTTCCTTTCTGCTGTTCGTTTAAGCCGTACTTTTTGGAATAGCCCCACAATTCGGTCATGCTGGCGCCCTTTTCGCCGGAGGGCTGCTGCCCGCCAGTTCCGGCACCAAACTGCGGCTTGCCGGGCTGTCCGCCCTTGCCGTTGTCGTCGGTGGGGTTGAAAAATTCCTCAAAGTCTGCCCGCATTGCATCCAGCTGTTCCTTTACGGGTTTGGCGCCTTCGCTACGGTCTACGCGATCGTATACGGCGTCGAAAAACTTGGGCTTTACGCCTGCATAGTCCGCGCTGGTCCGCGCTTCCTGTTTCACCTTGTACGCGTTGTACTCGGTCTGCAGCGCCTTGTATTCGTCGCTGGCCTTTACGTCCACCGGCGGCACGTCCTTTAACGCGTCCGCCTTGGCCTGTTCTACGGCATCCTGCTTTGCGGCATTGGCCGCGGCCTTGGTTACGTAGTTGTCGTCGATTGCCCGCCCGTACAGGCTGTAAATTGCATCCACCTTTTCTTCCGGGGTGGTTTCGCTGTTCAGTACGTCAGTTAATGCTTTACGGGTAAAAATTCCTGCCATTTGTTTTTCGTCCTTTCTTGTAACGCCCGTTGACGCCGGGCGAGGTTGTTGTTATGGCGCATAACGCTGCGCCGGTGCGTGCAAATAAAAAAGCGGCCTTCCGGTCGCCATCTGCCTGTTTACTTTTTCGCCTTTTTGGCGGGCTTCTTGGGTGCGGCGGTGGAATTGTCCACGGCCTCCTGTTTCGTCGCGCTATCGGGCTGTTTTTCGGGTTCTACGGCATCTACAAATGCCTGCAGCTCCGTGTCGTACATGCCCTGCATGGTGTTTACTTTTGCCACTTTTGCCTCCTCCTTTCACGGTATAAAAAAACCAGCCGCGTGGCTGGTCAATTTGGCGTATAGGGTTGTGTGTTATTCGGTCTTTACGCTGTCCAACGTGTTGTAATATTCCGCATACGAAGCCCTGGCACGTTCCGGCGCTGCGTCCGTCAATTCGTACCTCCATTCGACTTCGTTAAACGTGTACCACGCTGGATTTGTCATAAAATAAGGCTGTTCAATCTGCATTTACAATCAGTCCTTCGCGTTCAAGCCAAATATTCATTGCTTCGCCCAATTCATTTGGGGCACCGCATTGCGAATTTGCAAATACTTCTGCGAAAAATTCCGCTTTGTTGGATTTTCCGTAGCCTGATATGTTTTCCGCCAGGGAAAATTCGGGGTTGCGCTGTTTTGCAATCTCCATAATATCATTAAAGCACTTGTCTTGCACCTGTTTTTCGTGGTTGATGTACCAACGTACGCGTGCGTTTTTCGTTTTTGCGCCCATGTTGTAAAAACTACGTGCATTTTCGGGCGTCCAGCCGTCTGCTTCATACGCACGCCGCACAAGTACATTTTGCAATATATGCCCGTATTCGTGTGTGGCCGCGTAAGTCGTTGTGTATTCGTCTGCAAATGGCATTGCCCACTTCCGCACCATTGCGTTTTTTTCGGCTTCCACAAACGCATCAACGCTTTGCGCATACGATTTTGGACACAAGGACAGATTTTGCAATGTCGGGTTTGTGTATTGTGCGCTAACATATGCCTGCGCACTCCCGCTATTTACTGCGCCAATAGTTCCTTGCGATTGGTGAATGCAACCAAATTTGCGCTCCAGTTTTAACAGCTGGTTGGTGTTGTCGATTGCCAGCTGCTCCGTTACTTTTTTGAAATTGCTTTCAACCTGTACAAATCCAACGGTATCAACCAGGGCGGCGTTTGCTTCTGCGCGGGTTGCTACCTGCACCAATGCCGGTGCGGGTTGCCCATCCGGCTTTACGATCGGCGCGGGCTTTACGGCCTTTACGGGGGCTGCCTGCGGCTTGTACCCGCGTGTGGCCGCTGTGGCCTTGCTGGATATGCTCCTGTTGTAACCGTACACCTGCAAACGATCTGTGCGCGGTGTTCTGCCAGTCTGTTTGCAGAATGCCGCATAGTCTGCCTGCGTCTGTTTCACCTTTTGGGACGCCAGCACGAAGCCTTCTTTGTCGCCTGCGGCATCGTACGCCAGCGCCTCGGTTTTGGCGTGCCGTACTTCCCGTTCTAAATACCGCTGCTGTTGGCTTTGCGCGTACTGCAGCGCGTTTTCCTGTTCTTCTTCGGGCGTCAGTTCCTGCGCACGCGGTACCGAATAGCCCGGCACAAACGTTAACGGGTTGTGCCCGCAGTTAATGCCGAATAGTCCAGCGGGCTGGCCGTAGCTGGTTTCGTTAATGTTGTGCACCTGGTATTGGTTGCCGTACAGATCCTCGACGGTGTACCCGCCGCCGGACCATGAACAGATCCAGCCTTGGTACGGTGCGCACAGCGGACGGGCCGCCGCGTGCCGCGATACCTGGAAGGTGTCTACGCCGTATTCGGCTGCGCGTGTTTTCTGCGCCTGCCGCGCCACGTTGCCCACGGTGGTGCGTATATCCATGTTTATGTACGCTTCCGGCGTCCAATGGTGGCCGCCTGCGTCTATAAAGCCGGTTATGCCCTGGTTGGCCAGGGTAGCAATGGCACCGCGCAGGGCCTTGGTGCGTGCCTCGTTTCCCAACAGGGTGCTGCCGGTCGCCGCATTTAGGGTGCGCTGTACCTTTTCCATCTGTGCGGCCAGTTCTGCCGCATTCTTTGCCCCGGTCAACGCCTCAATGTGCGCCGCTTCTTCCGCGTTTACAACCTGCTGTATAGCCATTTGGTAGCGGTTCTGCGTGCTCTGCAGCATAACCGTGTTAACCAGGTTCATGTCGTCCTCGGCCTGCGCCACGTAGGCGTCTACCAGGTCACGGACGTGCTGCGACGTTTCCAGCGTTCCGGCGGTCGTCTTTAAGTAGCCCTTGTCTGCAGCATTCTGCAGCATGGTTTCTTCGTCCGCCAGGCCGGTTTTTATGCCTTCCTGCAGCGCAGCGCGGACCGCATCGGCCTTTTGCCCGGTGTTGGCCGCGATAATTTCTATGCTTTCGTTGGTCAGCTGGCCCATTTCGGACAGCTTCAACGCTTCCCATGCCTGGGTAGCAAGTCCGCGCCCGGTCTTAAAGTGCTGCGCGATATTTATTATCAGCTGCGCGGTGCAGTCCATGTACATCTGCTCCACCGGTTCCGATAATTCTAATATCTGCTGCTTTGTTAATGCCATGCGCTATTCGCCCGTAGTGCTGAAACGGTCCACCACAAAAGCGTTTACCGGGCTTTCTTTTGCGATCTGTGCCAATTCGGCCTCCGCCGTTTCTTCCGTCATGCACAAGCCGTACGCCGGATCGGTGAGGGCGGTCTTTTTGCTAATAAGGCCAGCGCCAACCAGTTTTATGGCCTTGTCATATTTTGTGTTGGTGTCCTCCAGCACGGCGTCCTCCATTGATACGGTTATTTCGTAGTCATTGGCCAGGGCCGCAATGCTTTTGCCGTCGTATTCCATCTCGTACAGGGCGCCCAGCGCTATAATGTTTTCGCAAATGCGTTTTATTGCCGGGATAATTTGCTGCTGGAAGTTTCGGATGGTCTTGTACGTTTTGCTGTTTTCGCTAATAACCTCGGTGGCGGTTTTCAAGCCGTCGTGCAGGTCAAACGTAAACGTACCTGCGCTAAAACCAACCTGCAGGCACAGAATAGACAGAAACGCATTGATAGCCGCCACGTGTTCTTCCACGCGCAGTTCTATGCTATTGTCTTGCACTTTCAGTTTGTCCGGGTCGTCCGTGTTCAGCGCTTCGTATGTTTCGTCGTTCGGGTCAAAATAGCGCCGCGTTGCACCGCTTGCCGGATCTACCACAACGCGCACCGCGGTTGCCGGTACGATAATACGCTTTTTGCCAAGCCTAAATTCGCGCACAAAACTGTCGAAGCACACGTCCAGCGCGTGCAGGGTGTCCAGGGCGTTGCCGTAAATGCTAATGCCCAGCGGGCTGTTGTCGTCCACGTTGTTGGCAACAGGCGTGCGGTAGTACGCAAATAACGACTTTTCCAGCCCGTCTATTTCGGTGTACGGCTGCAGGCCGGGGTAAATGCTGGCGAGCGGGTACTGATACCCCAAAATATCCTGGTTTTCCCCGCTGGCGTTCTTCATGGCGGCCTTGTACAGGTCGTTCTTTACCACGTAGGTGTCGCCGTTCCAGCTGTGCCACTCGATACGGGTGTAATAATAGCCGTCTTTTGCCTTGCGATCTACGAAAAAGGCCTCCGTAACGCCTGCATTGTCCCATGCGGTCGGCACAAACTGGTCCGCCATTGCGTAGTCAATTACAATCTTGCCGGTTCCGGGCACGTTCTGCCCGCCTTCGCGCTTGAATTTGACGTACTCCTTTAAGGCACCGCCGCCCAGGGCGGCCGCCTGTTCTATGTGTTCCTGCATTTTGGTGTGGAAGTTGTTATGTTCCAGCACGTCCAATACGAATGCCTGCAGCGTTTCGTCGGATATGTCAATTTTTACGCCCTCGGACCAAATAAGGCCTGCCAATTCTGCGCACACCGCCTTGCCCATGTTCATGCGGTACAGGGTGCGCTTGGCGTCCTTGTCCTCAATGGTCGGCGCAGGTATCACGTGCCACGGCGTATACAGCCCGCGGTAAATGCTTTTGGCCGGGAGTATCGTAAAATTATAAAATTCACGGTACGCCGGTACGCCTTGCAGTTCGAATACGTCCCGGTATTCTTTGTTGCCCGTCATTATTCGTGCTCCTTTTTTCAAAAGGTCTAATAAGCCCATTTTATCTATCCCAATTCCACCAACGTGCGCATGTCGCGTTCGTAGGTGTACTCCAGCGCGTCCAGGTTATCAATATTTGACGTGCCATTGTCCAGCCGCACGTCCTCGGTTATCTGTTTGGGGTCCCATACCGCTGTTGCCAGCGCGTCTATGGTGTTTTTTGCGGCCGCAGACACGCGAAAACGCCCGGAGGCCATTAGTATACAGGCCGTGCGTATTCGATCGTTTATGGGCCGTTTTAAGGCGTTCAGGATATTAACGCCCAGGCGTTCCCGTGCGGCAGCTGTGCGCAGTCCGTTAATTAGGGTCTGTTCTGCGCTGTCGCAGTAGACGTCCACAACAAACCATTGCTGTTTGCAGGCTGTTACGAAGTCCACGAAGTCCCGCGCCAGCCGTTCCGGGTCCAACGCGTCCGGGCATCGGTAGTCCGCCAGCACGATAACGTCCCCGTGCCGGGTAAAGCCGGTGCAGCAGAATGCGTGCGCAGACGTGCCGCCGCCGAAGTCCACGCCAATTACGGCGCGCTGGATTTCCACGTGCCGTTCGCTGCGGTAGTCCAGCTCGGCAGGATCCACCAGGAATTTGGCCGGGTCGTCCGCAAACGCCTGGTAAATAAGGCCCTGCGCCACGGCCCGTTCGCCTAATATGTCGCGCCGGTACCATACCGTGCCCTTTTCGTAGGTCGCTTCGATCTCCTGCAGGCGTTCCGGGGTTACGGTCGCATTATCGTGCACGGTGAAGTGCTGGTACAGATACCCGCCGGGCAGCCCGGTTTCACGGTACTTGTCGATATAGTCCGCATATATGGACGCATTCGGGTTGCACGGGTTAAGGTCCCACAACGTAAAAGGCCGCTGCGCTGCGATCTGTCGCCCGCTGGCCACCTTAATAAAGCTGCTGCGGCTGTCTGCGCAGTCGTAGTGCTCGTTTATTTCCGTTGCGATCCATAGCCCGTACGAATTGCCCAGGATCCGTTTGTAACTGTCCGCTTTTGCGCCGCCTGCGAATATAACAACCTTTTCGCCTGTTTTTGTGCGGATAAACAGCGCTTCGTTGTCGCGGTACTGGCCCCAACGGCACCGGCCCCGGAAAAGGTTTTCAAGCCCGAAGCCGTTACACACACCAATATTTAATTTGGCGTTGCCGATCGTGGAGCCGCTGGCCAGGTGGTACACGTCCGGGGTTGTTTCCAGGTAGGCCGCGGCCATAATGCAATGGTCTATCGTTTTGCCGGACCGGATAGCGCCCTCCGCGACACACATCCGGCTTTTAATGCCAGTTTTTATGTACGCCTTGTGCTTTTCGCTGAATGTCCCCCAGGGGATAGTTTGCCGCATCATTTCAGCAGCTCCACCAGCGGCGTAAGGTCCTCAATGTCCGCTGTTATGGCCGTTTCCTGGCGGTCGCGCCATTGCTTCGGCTTGCGGTTCTTTAGCCAATAAATCTGCGCTGTTACGTCTGCCGGTATATGTTTGGAAGTCGTAACTTCCTTGTATCCGTCTTTTTCGCTTTGCGTTATGGTCGTTTCTGTGACCATGTAGCCCAGCGCACGTTTGTACAGCGCATTTTCCACGCGCCTGTCGGCCACTTCCTTGCCGTCGTCCAGCGCCTTGCGGATTTTGTCGTTTTTCTCTTTCCAGTTAACCAACGTACGAAGGCACACGCCCATATTGTGGGCAATGTCCGCCAACGTCAGCCCGTCCCGCGCCCATCCGGTTATCAGCAGCAGGGCGTCCTCGGTCAGCCATTTATCTATCATCCCCGCCACCGTTTACACCTCCGTGTTGGGCGTTCGTCCTACGTAAATACGGCTGCGCCCGCCCCAGCATATTTAATTGCCGTATCATCCCCACTATGGCCCATTCCGTAGGAGGCACACAAAAGGCCGGGCAATTTGCCCAGCCTCCTGCAATATCATTATAGCGCATAAAAAAGTGCACCAACGGTATTTTGGTGCGTCTATGGGGTTGTTTGGCGGCTTTTACGGGCATTGCGGCGGCGTTGTGCGGCCCTGCGCTTTTGCTGCAGCATGCGCAGCAGCGGCGTTGTGTCGCAGTTGGCGTATAAGTCGCCCGAATGCGTAAAAAATAACGTCAGCTCATAAAAAGACGTCTGCCCCATGCGGTTGTACGCGTTTATGGCGGCGCGTTGCGATCTGTCCCAGCATACGCGGTCTTCGGCGTCGCATTCGCACAGCCCAGCCGCATAGCATTTGCACAGCTTTTCCCAGTCATCCACCGCCTGCAGGCACACGGCAGCCGCCAGCGCCCTGTATCCGCTATCCATCATACAAACCACGCTCCCTTGCAACCTGGTATATTAAACGCCTATTCCATTTGCGTATGGTTTCCGGCGAATAGTGCAGGCGGGCCGCGATCTGCTCCAGCTGCAGCCGCGGCGTGGTCCAGTAGTACAGCCGGACAAACGCGCAGAAGTCCGGGCTTGTACTGGCGCACACGTCCAGCGCCCGTTTTACGGCCCAATATTCCTGGTACGTGGCTTTGCCGTCTGCCTTGGCTATCAGTTCGCCCACCGGGTCCCCCGGCGTAGATCCGTGCGGCATGCCGGACAGCACCGGGGTTGTGTGCATGCTCAAAATGTCCTCGTACTGCGCGGCCCGTAACGGGTAGTTGCGTATCATGCTTTTAACGTACGGCCACCAGCCGAATTTTACGCCCATGCGTTACGCCTCCGCCGGTACCGCCTTGCTGCAGTAGTCGTCCGGGTGGCTTTCCAGTCCGGTGCGGCCGCATTCGCCGCGGTTGTAATAGCTGCAGGAATTACACTCCGTTACGGCTTCCATGCGTGCGTCCTCGGGGTCCACGTGTGCGGCGGTGTTTTCGATGATCGTTACCGGGCCGTCATGTTCACCCGAGCCGCCGCGGCCAGCATACAACGGGCCGTCGCCAAATTCGGCGCCTGCGTCCATTGGCGTGTACGTGTTGCCATAGGTGTTGCCGATAAACTTTTTCATACCTTGCTCCTTCCCGGACCATTTACAGGTCCATGCGTATCTGTGCTGTATGTTCTGCCAGGCGTTCGCTTGCCTTGCGATAATATACCGGGTCAATTTCGAAGCCCCAGGCGTCGTAATGCAGGTTGTAGCACGCCACAAGGCTGCTGCCGCTGCCCACGTGCGTATCGAGGATTTTGTCGCCGGGCTTGGCGAAACGTTCCAGCAGCTCCTCGTACAATGCCACCGGCTTTTGGGTAGGGTGGAAGCGCGGCTCCGCGCTGGTGCCCTGCGCAAACGCCTCTATCATGCACGCATTCCGGTTAAACGACGTCCAGGCGTATTCCACCGGCGCCATGCTAAAACCCTTTAGGGGTATGTTGGTCTTGCGATACACCACGAAGCACCGCGTTGGCGGCAAATAAAAGTAATTGCCCCCCCATATAACCTGATTTTGGGAAACACGAAAAAGCTGCTCGAAGTATTCCGCAGACGGTGCCACGTCCCAGGCTATTATGTGGTTGCCGTACTTGGCTGCCCATTGTCCGCCCCGGCGTTCCACGGGCTTGTTGGCTGCGCCGGGGTTGTTCGTTGGCGCTTGTAGCGATCGAAGCGGCCTCCGAAACGGTTGTAGTGCGGACGCGTCGGGCCGCCGTCGATCGAGGCCGCAAACATACCACCGAAGCGCCCGGATCCGTCGCCGCCCTGGCCGTCACCGTAGGGCGGGTCCACTATGGCCAGTTCGAAGTAGTTGTCCGGAAAAGCCCGCAGCGCTTCCATGCAGTCCAGGTTATAAAAGCCCGGATTTTTTAAGGCTTGAAAATTAAGCATTGTCCGGGCCTTTCTGCAGGGCGGTTAAAATGTCGGACAGGTCGCCGTAGTGCCTGCCGGTAGGGTGGGCCGTGTTCATCATGCTGCGGGCGCGATCTCCCACGGATCCGTCGGACCATAGGATGTGCACGCGGCCCGGTGTTAGGCCGGTTACAACGCCAACGCAGGCGGCCTGCACAAATTCGTCGCCAACGTGCAGGCCGTAGCAGCTGTCTGCGGTCTGCTCTTGTTGCTTTTTCTTTTCGGCCTTGTATTCTTCCCAGGTCGCTGCCAGGGCTGCCGCGGTGTTGTTTTTTAAAAATGTTTCCGGGTCGGGCATGTTGTCCGTAAAGCCGAAGGCTTCTTTTATGGTGGATACTCTTGCGGTTGCGATCTCCACGGCCAGCTGGTAGCCATTCTCGAATGCTTCCCGGTACACCTTTGCCGCGATTTGTTTTGCAGCGTTCTGCAGCTTGTTGGCTTTGCCGTCGATGGTCTTTTGCATTTCGGTTTCGGCAAATTTGAATAATTCTTCGCGTGTCATTCCAGCGCGTCCTCCTTTCCGATCAGCCAGTTATAGCCGCATACGGCCTTGTCTTGGTACTTCGCGTAGCGGATTTCGAGCTGTGCGCCGCGGGATGTATCCCAGCCTGGCAGCATGCAAATAATGTCCGCCTGTTCCAGCATGGCCAGGCAAATAGGCATATAACGTTCCCCCGGCATGCCGGTGGGGAGCACAGCAGGGTTAAGCACAACATAGCCCATACTGCGCAGGGTTTCGGCTGCTTCCGCGAAAACGGGTCTATTTTCGTTTTTAAGGCCCGCCATAGGTCCGGCAATATAAATTATCCTCTGCGTGGTTTTTAATTCACCACGGGCCGATTTTTGGCCTTTAACGGGCATTTGCATTTGCGCCTCCACTTCTGCGTGCGCGGGCCGCCTTTTTCTGTGCCAGTTCGTTGGCCTTGGCGCGTTCGCGCCCGGCCTCCCGGCGGTTAATGCGTGCCTGTCTGCGGCGTTCTTTTCTTCCTGGGTTCTTTTTCATGTGTGCCTCCTGGTTCACTAAAACTTGGGTGTGCAATTTTGTGCATGTAAGTTGTCAACAACACAGCCGCAGGGAGCGGGCGGCGTCTATGGTTCGCGGCTGTTGGTCGGTTGGTTGTATATCGCATCTAACATACAAGGAGAAACAATGCCGCCCGGTCCACTATGCTAACGGGCGCACCTGTTGCCCGGTTGCATCTGTTGTTATTCGGTTGCGTCGTCGGTGTCGTCGTTGTCGATCTCCACGCGGGTGTACTTGAACGCCTCCTCGCCGGGTTTCATTCTCCGGCGGTTCCGTGCCACCGTACGCAGCATGCCGCGCAGTTCTCGTAAAATGTCCTGGTACGGCACGTTGTTGCCAACCGCAAATTTGTCGATAATGTTTGCGATTGCCACAACGCAGTTATGGCCATTGCCTGCAATCATGGCGCTGCAGCCGCTGTTTTCGTCTGCGATATTCCAGGCGGCCACTATGCTGCCGTCGGATCCTTCGCGCTTTATTGCGATCTTTGCGGCCTGGTACATGTGCAGCTTTATTTCGTCGTTGTTGGTGTTCATTTATGCCTCCTGTATTTGGCGCCGCGCTTGGGCGGCTGTTAAGGTTTCGGCGCCTTCGGTGTTTTCGTATAGGTCGTGCATCTTTCAGGGTGGCCGCCCTTGCGCCCATTATTGGTGTGGTTGTGGGCCGATATACCGCAGAATAAAGCGCCGTGCGTATTGTGGGTGTATCATGCTGCGCTTTACTTTGGTGTTTGCGGCGTCTATGTCGGCCTTGCTGGCGTATTCAATTACGCATTTTGGTGTATCCTCGATTGGTTCAAATACCAAATTGGCCTCCGGCGTGCAGTTTATAAACCAAAACTGGGTTGGTTTTCTGTAATAGTCGCCGTCTTGCGTTCGGTCCTTGTCAATCAATGCGGGCTTTATCGGAAAATACCGCTGCAGGTAATGTTGTGTGCTGTATGGGTTTTCCACAATTAGGCGGTGCCCCCCCCGCATGGAAATAAGCACCAATTTGCAAAATTCTGTGTACAGGTAATGCAGCTCGTTGTGGATCTGCATGGAATATTCCACTTTGCGTTCCGGCGGCCAATTTCTTTGTGCATACCCGTTGCAGGTAATGCACAAAATGCTTTGGTCCTCAAACCGTGTACACGGATAAAATGCCATTATGAGGTCCTCCGGGGTCATGTTGTCGAATATACTGGCCTGCCCGTCGTATGCCTTGTCGATTTCTGCGAATAGGTCGCAAACGTGGTCTGTTTGGCCGAAGTCGTTTAATATGTCGTAGTCCTTGGCGCATATGCCAAGCTTTTCAAATTCCCGCTTGAATGTGCCGGATTGCTCAAACAAGCAATGTACGTTGCAGATGTTCATGGCGCCACCTTCGGCACACAGAAGCCTTTTTCGTTGGTCGTCCAACCGCCGTACGGTTTGCCCTTCATGTAATGCCACGGGCCTTTCGGGTCGTCTATGCGGTATCTGTTAAGGTCAGGATTGGCCCACGGTTTCCATACAACGGCAGGGTAGCGGCGGCAGTAGTCCGGGAATTTGCCCTGCAGGTTGTTGTGGCGCATGTCGTCCAGGTAATGCACGTATGCTTCGTGGTGGGTATAACATCCGTTGTACGGGTGATGCTCCGGCAGATCCTGGCGCCGGTTGGCAGCTTGTCGGTTGCTTTCCTGTTCGCTGGCCTGTTCCTGCCGCATAGTCTGCAGCCGGTTGCGCACCATTGATATGTCCGGCGCACCGCCTTCGTATGTTTTGATAATGGCCTTGTAGGCGGTCTGCACTTCGTCCAGGTGGTACCCGTCGAAGGCGCTTTCTAATACGTCCAGCAGATCGTCCCGGCGCTGGTCGGTCATTTTGGCCGAATACTGGCGCGGGAAAATGTTTTGCAGCCATGCCAGCAGCTTGGCGCATTCATCTATGCTCATTTCGTCTGCGCTCCTTTACGCGTTCTACGCTTGCCCGCATTTCGGGCGTTAGTCCGTCCGGATCTGCAGGCGCGTCTG
>OCVV011357903.1_pt1 | contig 12679 bp, 6 predicted proteins | sample 1539721 | NCBI WGS metagenome assembly OCVV01 (sample SAMN02144230, study PRJEB22623) | gut metagenome | biome: sheep rumen | host: Ovis aries | place: New Zealand
CAATATGTTCCAACGAAGAATTTGTAAATGGATTGAGTAGCGTTCCTTTTGGCTCTGTTATCAGTTGTTCATGCGAAGGCTTATTATGATCAATGCCCATAGCATCGGCAACGAGTTTCTTCATCTTGATAAAACACCAAAGCTCATAGATCTCCCATATCTGTAGGGTGCCAATGTTCGCAGCTCCATTATATAAGTCAATTCCTCGCTTCAGTTTCAACCAGTCCTTATATATTTGCTGATATCCCAGTCGACTTTGTAGCACAAGGCTTTCTTGCTTCATTCCGTCGAAGCGACCTACAGTCTTGAAGAATGGGTGTTTTGACAGTCTTCTCAAAGAATCTTGATAGTCTGTCCACATCTGGCGATGACGTTCTGAGAGTTCTTCTTGTGAAGAACTGAGTACGGTGGTTATTACAGAAGAAAGTCGTCGACCAATGCTTTGAAGAGTATATTTCACGAAACGGTTCTCCATCGTGTCGTGAGTAGAACGCACTTCATTATAACCAAAGTAATACTCTTCCAGTTTTCCTTCCCTCTCCACTTCGCCATAGCGTTCTTCCATAGCAGGAGTCCAAGACTTAATCTGTTCTGCTTTTCGTGATGTGCGGAAGTTCACAATCTGTGAATGTGGATTCTGAATCACGCGTTTTACGTTCTTCACGTAATCATCCACAACGCTTTGGAATGCAGCCATCCATGTAGCATCGGTATTGATCCGTCCTCGACTGAATTGCTGAAGAGTGATGCTCAAATAGCGATAGATGACGTTTTCGTACTCCTCGTTAACCTCTCGCAACAGCGACTTGTAATCGTTTTTTGTATCGAGTTTGGGTGATACCACATCAAACGTTACATAGCTGTCTTTACGTACGCCATTCTTCTGATAGGAGAAATCTAGTTTGAACACTCCTGGTTCATTCAAGAAGTCTAACTCTCCCGTGAGGGATTTTTCTTCCCTTCCATTCAACTCTTCATCAACAAAGAAACTTTCCTCTACGTCTTTTCGTACATGTCTGATTTCTGGTACGGAGTCTTTGTCTACACCATGGAATAGTAAACGGACTTGATATTTGCAGGTTTCAAAGATGACAGGCCACAGTTTATCCCACACCTTGCCTGCATCAAGTCTTGTTTCCTCTTCCTCATCAGTTTTCTTCCCTGTTATAGGACTATATAGGCAAAGTTCACATTCATCCTTCGAGGTGTAACGACAATATGCCTCTGGCGCATCAATATCTGGATTTTCCATTCTTGAATAATTGATGCGTCCCTTGAAGCGTTCCCACGAATAGCTGATGTTTTGTGTACGGACAATCACTTCATAGTCGGGATGTATGAATCTTAAAACCTCTGTTTGCATAAGTCTATTCTAAACAGTTATGGCCAGAAACGAGTGAACTCCTGATTATTCAGTCTGTCAATCATTTCTTGTATCTTCTCCTTTGCCGTTTGTTGGTGCTCTTTGGCTGTTACTGTCTTTTCTTCTGTATCTTCATTATCAGATTTAGAAACAGCCAAAGGTTCTTTGATTTCAGGTGCAATATCCTTCAACCACTCCAAGCGGTTGTCATAAGATACATCCACCTTACTCTTATAGTCTTTTGATAGAGCAAACATTTCTGCATCGCCCTCAATGCGTGGCAGAATCTTCATCAACAGGATGTTATTTACAGATTGTGCGATGGCATCTTCTAATTCCTTACCCTCATCGAGCATCACACCAACCATAATTGTCAGCTCGTTCAGCACGCGATAACTTACCTCAAAAGGAGTTTCTTTCAAGGCCTTGTTGATTTCCTCTAACTTTGCAGGAAGTTTTTCTACTAATTCTTCTGCGAGATCTGAATGTGCATCCAGAACCTCGTCAGCCGTTACATATCGACGAGTGAACGCATTCTGCCATTTCTTCTGTTCTTCTTCTGGAAGATATTCCAAGTTTTTGCTTCCACCAAACATATTGCGCAAATTGCCACCATTCATTTCTATAGTCATAGCGCGGTCAATCACTTTACGTGAGAACTGATGTGTAGTATCATCCATATTGACTGTACCAATGATTACGACATTGTCTGGAAGCGTTAGTCCTTCGGTTGTCAGGTCTGTACGTTTACCTACCTCTTCGTCAATATCACTTTCAGTTTCAATATCAAAGAGTTTAAGGTAGATGCCCCTGTCTGTCAGATTACTGCTGAATGGCTCTCCCGTTTGGGCATTCTTTGAGTGGGGCATTTCCGACAATTCACGGAAATACTGTGAATCGATTATCGGTTCTGTTTTGACCATGTTCATATCCACTTCGCCAGTTTCCTCATTCTTAGGATGCTTGCGAGTTTCCAAAATACTCAGTATCTCTGCAAAGTACTGTTCCACAGGTGCCAAGTTCATTTCATCCAAACATACAAAGAATGGAACTGTAGGGAACATTTTGGCCTTCACCAAGAACTTGACGAACTTAGTGAACTGATACCCGGGTTTACTTCCTAATCGGCTGTAATATCCCAACAATTCTGTTGAGTCATGCCAATTTGGTTTTACCTCTATCATACAATAGTTGCCAGGAGTAGTGCCAGATTTATCTTGTAAATATTCAGGGCATGACTTGAAAGCAAACTCTCGTACTATGCGGCTCTTACCTGTACCAGATATTCCTGCGAGCAATAAAAAGGGTTTAGATTTGATAGCCGTAATATATTGTCTATAAAGGCTATCAAATAATACAGATGTTGCTTGTAATTGAGGCATAACCGTTTTTAATCCTTTGATTTTTACCAAATCAGCATATTTAGTGCTGAAAATCCCAAAATTATTTTTATTTATAATTTCTAATATACTTTTATCATAAGATCCCATGAAAGACGACGTATCGTTGTTTGGACCAGATATTTGATCTCCGTGCTCTGCAATTTCTTTTACTATAGTGAGGTCTTGATTTGTAACTTGGTATTCACCACTATTTGTAATTGACAATAATCCGGAAATAACAAGAGCATTAAAGGAAATATCAAAACGAGCATCCATTATTCCAATAGGATTAATCACTTTTTCCAATTTTTCTGGGGTATATATATCATTTGGATGATTTATGGCATACTTACAAAATACCGTAAGAAGATTTGAAATACGATAATCTTGATTTTGACGATCATATACACCAACTTTTGATAGTATCATCAAAGAATAAGATTGAACACTTAATCTTTTATCAATAAGATACTTTCCTATGGGTGTTAATTCACACGTGCTATCATCGCGTGTTTTTAGTCCCATTGTTACTACATAAGTGAATGCTGCTGGAGAAGCGCAGTTGCCGTTCCTTGTTTTGGCTTTTTGAGTAGGAATTGAGAAACTAAAGCATCTTTGGAAATCCCCTTTAAGTCCTTTTAATGGTGAGATTAATGCTTCAAACATTTCACCATTAGACCATCCCTTTTGTCTTGCAATTTTAGCAAGATCGTTTTTTTGGAAATAGTCAACTGCTTGACTATAAAGGTTTATATATTTTTCGGATATGTTGCAATATCCATCAAGTCCATCTTTTTTTGCCATAATTATGAAAGATACGGTTTAAGCGTTTTGATTATTTCTTTAAGGACAGGAACAACGATTGAGTTACCTGCATGTCGGTAAGCTATACTATCACTAACAGCAATCTCAAATGTATCATCGAACCCCATTAGTCGCATACATTCTCTTGGTGTCATTTTGCGTCCTACAGCATCCACCATTCCTCTGCCATCGTTAAAATCATATTTTCCAATATAGATTTTATCAATGTTGTAGTGACGAGGTTGTGCTGGCTCAACGCGAAAATCACCAATCCAGTTATCTTGTTGGTTCGCAGTTTGACAACCGATAATATCTTGATTGACTCTTGATCGGCGCAGGTTCTTTGCAGGAGTAGTAATCCATTCGAAGCCTTTTTTCCCAAGGTAATACTTATCGTCAATAGGCGGATTTTCTAAGTATTCAGTACTTACATGAGTTAATGGCATTGGTTTTGGGAATGCATAAGGTACAGTATAAATATCCTTCCTAATGCCAATTAGGAACAATCGAGTACGTAACTGAGGATGATTGTAATCTTTGGCATCCAGAATCTTAAAATTCAACTCATAACCTAAAGACTGCCAGACTCCAAGCATAACCTTCCATGTCTTCTTTCCATCATGGTTTAGCAAGTTCTGTACATTTTCGTATATAAATATTTTAGGCTGAGATTCCTTAATGATTCTGGCGTAATCATAAAACAAGGTTCCTCTAACATCTTCCAATCCCAATTTTTTACCATAATTTGAGAAACTTTGGCAAGGGCTTCCGCCAACCATGATATCAATTTTGTTTTTGAACTCGTTGGCATCTAAGAATCTTATATCTTCGTGCCATTGTTCTTCCTTTATGTCATAGTTAGCGAAATATGCGTCTTTGACATAATTGTGCTCTCCCATATTATCATACAATTTGTTAACATAGGCCTCTCTTTCCTTCATAGACATTTTTGGAGTGAGTGCAATGATTTGATCTTGTGTTAAAATCAACTTGTGTACAACAGGGCTCTTGCGTCCAGTTTTTGTGTATTTGAGAATAACCGATGATTCTGGATTGTATTTTTCTAGTTCATGAATTAAATTGTAAAGAAGATGCGTTTCTTTTTTTCGAAATTCCACCTTAACCCCAATTTTGTTAATATAGTCAGTACAATATGCGAGTATTGCTTCATCGGTCATGCCATTAGTTAATATAGCAAGATCACCATATTTTAATGGCAGTTCTCTTTCACCACAATCGCAAGCAAATAGAATAGTATGTTTAATATTTAATTGTTTTAGAGCATGTTCAAATGCACCAATTCCACTAAATAGAGTTCCAATTTTTAAAACTTTCTTAGACATTTTTATGATACTATTTTGAAGTTTTAATAAAGTACTTTTGATATTTTAAGCACGTTTATTATGTTTTTTACCACATTCGATACAAATAACAAACTATAAATTGGCATTATTTATGGTAATGTTTTAACGTTGTTGGATCAACATCGTGAAATATACTTTTGGGTTAAAGTAAATTTGGTATTTCCCATAGTGAAAAAATATCAATACTATAACCATATATAATGGTTTTATGCAACCATATTATCTTTAAAAAGAATTATGATTAAACCATTAAAGTATATGAATGAAATGAACTGTTAGAAATATTACAGAAAAAGATTTGTCTTTTTTCATTGTTTTCATTTTTAGTTACTACAATATTGTGGGCTAAGAAAATGCAAAGCTAAAAACGAAAATGATACAACTAAACACAAAAGAAGCGTGAACAATTGCCTGTTCACGGTTCTAAGGTGTTTGGTCATACCTACTCAAAATGAACAAAACAACGTCCACGCTATAGCGGACGTCGACTTTTATTATTTTGAGTGTTCTTTCTGCGACCAAACTTCTAGAACTCGAATAATAGCGACGCTATTTTACCCACGAAAATATACCACAAACGCATAATGCGAATGCAATGCAAGTGCAAAAATACAAAGAAAAAAATAAAAAGCAAATAAAAAGAGAGGTAAAAATATAATTCGGTAGTTTTAATTCTTTTGATTCTGTAAGAATAGTTTTTTGGGGGCAATACTACAATTTTGCACCAACCTGATGCCTTTTTGCTATAGGCTATGAGATTGTGATTGTTCAACTTCTCTCCAACATTTTGTTGGAGTTTTAAAAACTCATTAATTTAGAAACAGCACGTTTCTGCTTTTCATTACTCAAATCTGCACCAACCTGGTGCAGTTTTTACTCAATGGCAATAGTCCTTTCACTTTACGTGTTATTGTATGGTCGAACACTTTTCTTAGTGTCCATTCAGCCTTCAAGGTTGCTATTAGAATTATAATTCATGATGGAATATTCTTCTTTGACAGCGAAATTAATAAAAATAATTGTAATAAAGGTGTATATGCTTTAAAAAATGGTTGTGAACGGACAAAATGGTCAGGGTGGAAGGGATAATAGTATTGAGAGCTGACTAAGAAATATTTTAACTTTTGTATCGAGACCATTACGAAGGGTTACCGAAGGCATATCGAAGGATGGTGAAAAGAAAAGTTTTACTTTGAAGTTTGATGTTTTTCTGTTAACTTTGCAAAATTAACGGGAAGAAAATGTTTAATTCGAAAAAAAGTGAAGCTCTCTTGGCTCGCATTCGCGAAGGAATGGAAATGAGCCGCAAGGAGAAACTCAGCCTCATTGTGGCGCTGAGTGTGCCTTCTATGCTTGCTCAGGTTACATCTGTACTGATGTTTTTCATTGATGCCTCTATGGTGGGACATCTTGGTGCCAGTGCCACAGCAAGTATCGGTCTTATTGAGTCAACCACATGGCTCATGGGCTCGGTTATGAGTGCTATGGCTATGGGATTTAGCGTGCAGGTGGCGCATTTTATTGGTGCCAACGACTTTTCTAAGGCTCGACAGGTGTTTAGGCATAGCTTGGTGTGTGGTGCGATATTTAGTGTTGTGATGATGCTGATAGGTGTTCTTATTCATAATCCGTTGCCTCATTGGCTTGGTGGGGGAGAGGATATTGTGGATAACTCATCGCGCTATTTCCTTGTTTTTTCATTTGCCTTGCCATTTGTGTTGCTCTTTCATCTTTCGGCTTCTATGCTGAAGTGTGCTGGTGATATGCGCACGCCTTCGTTTATGGCTATTGCCAACTGTTTGCTTGATGTTAGTTTTAACTACATCTTTATATATGTGCTCAATATGGGGGTGATTGGAGCTGCCTTGGGCACTTTGCTGAGTTATATCATAGTGTCATTGGGATTGGCATATATGGCAATATTTCGCAGTAAGATTTTGGCATTGCATCTTGACAAGGAACGCTTTGTGTGGGTGTGGGGCTATGTGCGTCATGCTGTGAAACTATCTACACCTATGGCTATACAATCAATACTTATGAGTGGTGCTCAGATTGTGTCAACGCTTATTGTTGCTCCGTTGGGAAGTGTGGCTATTGCAACTAATTCGCTTGCCATCACAGCTGAGAGCTTGTGTTATATGCCGGGATTTGGTATTGGTGAGGCTGCCACAACGCTTGTGGGACAGACTCATGGCGCAGGCAGAAACGATTTGTGTCGCAATTTTGCCTTTATGACAGTTGGGCTTGGCATGGCTGTAATGACTTTCATGGGATTTGTAATGTATGTCTTTGCTCCAGAGATGATAGGTGTGCTCTCGCCTGTAGAGGTAATTCGCGAACTTGGCACAACTGTATTGCGTATTGAGACTTTTGCCGAACCTTTCTTTGGCGCAGCTATTGTAACAGCTGCTGTATGTGTGGGAGCTGGTGACACATTGAAGCCTGCCTTGATAAATCTGGGCTCAATGTGGTTTGTGCGCCTCACGCTGGCATATTATCTTTCACAAAGCATGGGACTGAAAGGTGTGTGGATAGCTATGGCAATAGAACTGACATTCCGTGGCATATCATTCCTTATTCGCCTGAATAAAGGGCATTGGATGGATTTTAAAGTGACAGAATAAAAACAATTTCTGCCAAAGTGTCACATCTGTCATGCGTGGCACATACTTTGTTATTTAGTAGATGTCTTCGGATATGATTTCCGGAGGCATCTATTTTTAATTTGATAATAATAAAAAATAAAAAAGATACAATTATGGGAAAGATTATTGGAATCGACTTAGGTACTACTAACAGCTGTGTTGCTGTATTCGAAGGTAACGAGCCTGTAGTAATTGCTAACTCTGAGGGCAAGCGCACAACTCCTTCAGTTATTGGCTTTGTAAAGGATGGTGAGCGCAAGGTGGGTGATCCTGCTAAGCGTCAGGCTATCACTAACCCTACAAACACAGTATATTCTATCAAGCGTTTCATGGGTGAGCCTTGGAACCTCGTTGAGAAAGAGGCTCAGAGCATGCCATACAAGGTGGTAAACGAAAACGGTTTCCCACGCGTTGATATCGATGGCAGAAAATATACTCCACAGGAAATTTCAGCTATGACTCTTCAGAAGATGAAGAAGACTGCTGAGGATTACCTTGGTCAGGAGGTTACAGATGCTGTTATCACTGTTCCAGCATACTTCTCTGATTCACAGCGTCAGGCTACTAAGGAGGCTGGTACTATTGCTGGTCTTAACGTTCAGCGTATTGTTAACGAGCCAACAGCAGCAGCTCTGGCTTATGGTGTTGACAAGAGCGATAAGGATATGAACATCGCAGTATTCGACCTTGGTGGTGGTACTTTCGATATCTCTATCTTGAACTTCGGTGGTGGCGTGTTCGAGGTGCTTTCAACTAATGGTGATACTCACCTTGGTGGTGATGACTTCGACCGTGTAATCATCGACTGGTTGGCTGATGGCTTCAAGGCTGACGAGGGCATCGACCTTCGCAAGGATCCAATGGCTATGCAGCGTTTGAAGGAAGCTGCTGAGAAGGCTAAGATTGAGTTGTCAAGCTCTACTTCTACAGAAATCAACCTTCCTTATATCTCTGCAGAGGGTGGTGTACCAAAGCACTTGGTAAAGACTCTTACACGTGCTCAGTTTGAGCAGTTGGCTCACAACCTTATTCAGGCTTGTCTCGTTCCTTGCCAGAACGCTATGCGTGATGCAGGTCTTCAGACATCAGATATCGACGAGGTTATCCTCGTAGGTGGTTCAAGCCGTATCCCTGCTGTTCAGACATTGGTTAAGAACTACTTCGGTAAAGAGCCTTCAAAGGGTGTTAACCCAGATGAGGTTGTTGCTGTGGGTGCTGCTATCCAGGGTGCTGTGCTTAACAAAGAAGAGGGTGTTGGCAACATCGTATTGCTCGACGTTACTCCTCTTACACTTGGTATCGAGACAATGGGTGGTGTAATGACAAAGCTTATCGAAAGCAACACTACTATCCCTTGCAAGAAGAGCGAGACTTTCTCTACAGCTGTTGACAATCAGACAGCAGTAACAATCCACGTACTTCAGGGTGAGCGCCCAATGGCTGCTCAGAACAAGAGTATTGGTCAGTTCAATCTTGAAGGTATTGCACCTGCACGTCGTGGTGTTCCACAGATTGAGGTAACATTCGATATCGATGCCAACGGTATTCTTAACGTAAGCGCTAAGGATAAGGCAACAGGTAAGGAGCAGGCTATCCGTATTGAGGCATCAAGCGGTTTGAGCGACGAGGAAATCAAGCGTATGAAGGCTGAGGCTGAGGCTAACGCTGCAGCTGATAAGGCAGAGCGTGAGAAGGTTGACAAGCTCAATCAGGCTGACTCAATGATCTTCACTACAGAAAACTTCCTTAAGGATAACGCAGATAAGATTCCTGCAGATCAGAAACCAGCTATCGAGACTGCTCTCCAGCAGCTCAAGGATGCTCACAAGGCTCAGGATCTCGCAGCTATCGATACTGCTACTGCAGCCCTCAATCAGGCTGTTCAGGCAGCAAGTGCACAGATGTACGGTCAGGGTGGTCCTCAGGCAGGTACTCAGGGCTTCCAGGGTGCACAGGGTGCTCAGCAGGAAGGTCCAAAGGCTGACGACATTCAGGATGCCGACTTTGAGGAGGTGAAGTAATTCGCTCGCAAATCAATAGGTGTATTAAATATAAAAATCCGTGTAGCTCAATGAGTTACACGGATTTGTTTTTTTAGGAGGTCTAACATTCCGCACCTGCACATCCTCATCACCTGCATTGACCTTGACGACAATCTGATGAATGACTCCTTCATTGGCGATAGAGCTGTCAAGACAGTCCATGCCATCAATGTAGAACGTGGTTGGGAGTTGCCCGAGGATATTCATGAGGCACACGAGAAGGAGATAACGGAAGCTTGTTAGATTATTAGATTATATGACTAAAACTGTTCATAGAACACAATTCAGAACATCAGAGCGATGCCCAGTCCAAAACCAGAAGTGCCATCTGTATTCAGGAAGATATTGTCTGTTGATGGCAAGAATTATTCCATCGCAATGCCAATGGAGGCATACACGGCTATGAAGGAGACCATTGAATCACCAGACGAATCTGTGCCATTTGAGAACGTCTTGAATGTGGCTATGCTGCTGTTCATGAACTACGTCGATGCAGCCACCGACCGTTTCTGAATCGTGTGGTGGAGGTGGAAGCACACCGTCTAACTGGGGCAAGGAAAAGGACGAGGATGAACGTGACTGGGCACGACGCTGCGCCCAACATGCCAACTGGCTATGTAAGCCCATGAGCAGGTCTGTAAGAAAACCCAAAGGAATACACCGTTTAAAAAAACATTATGTCAAATAAGTATAGTAGTCTTGTTGAGGAAATCAACAAAAAGGAAGAGATTGCCGAGCAGAAAGACAGTCTAACCGAACTGTTAAGCCAAGTCACTAAGAATGTGAGCGATGTGAAAGAAATCGTTGACAAACTCGAAGCGGCCATTGAGGATTTGAAGAAAATCGTGTTAGCCGTAAAAGCAGCTGGCCAAAGTACCGACAATGCCGTAACAGCCATCACAAATGCTATTCTTGATAGCCGGAATGTTGTCATCACGAATAAACTTGATGATGAGTCTGTCAAACAGTTGAAAACCAAGTACGATACGTATTACCAGCAGGAAGAAACACTGTTCAAAAAGCATGGCATAGACATTTCTCAGATGCTTGAACGGAACAAAGACAGGTGCTATGAGATTATCAACCATGGGGATGGGGTCTATTTCGGGAGGAAAACCTTCATGCGGTTGTACATCGCCTTTTGTATCTTCTTTGGCATCGTTCTCGTGGAGGTAATCTATGGATTGTTGAAGTTGTTTGGCACATCGTAAATAGACGCTACCATTTGGAATATTAGGAGCCGACGTAATATGTATGTCAGCTCCTAATTTTTTTAGTTACCATGTGATGACCTTATCTACAATTGCCTGTTGTTCGTTGGCGGTTCTTCGCAGATAGATACGTGTTGTTTCGATGCTCTCATGCCCCATTAGGTCTGCAAGCAGAGATATGTCGTTGAACTTTTCGAGAAAGTTCTTGGCATAACGATGTCGGAAAGAATGTGGATAAACCACTTTCGGATTTAAGCCATACTTTACGGCAAAGTTTTTCAACTGCTGCGCTATGCCACGTGTGGTTATCCGCTCCCCAAATCGATTGAGGAACAGATAACCACTTTCTCTTTTGTTAGCAGAAAGCCATTCCAGTGCTTCATCACGCAGTTTCTTTGGGATGAATAGGCGACGTATTTTGCCGCCCTTAGTGTAAATGTCGTAATAACCTACATTTACATGCTCCACTTTCAGTTGTACCAATTCGCTGACTCTCGCCCCTGTAGCAGCGAGGAAACGAACAACAAAGTACCATTCCTGATTGTCTTCCTTCTTCAATTTGTTCTTCAAGAAGATGTAGTCAGCATTGCTGATGACATTCTCCAGATAGGTACGCTGCTGCACCTTCACCGATTTCAGGCGAAGACGTGGCTTTCGCAAATACTCCAGATACTTGTTCAATGCCTGGATCCGAAGGTTTACGGTCTTTGGCTTGAACGTTTCAATGAGATACGTCTTGTAGAGCAACAAGTTTTTCTTAGTCAATTCCTTGTGTCTGGAATTGAAGTCGTTTACAGCATAGATGTATGCTGAAACGGTGTTCTTCGCCATGTTTGAATGGGTCAGATACTCTTTGAACTTTTCTACCATGATGATATTATTTTATTGATTCTTGGGGAATAGTCCCCATACAATAATATATCATGGTTGTTAAGTCGGTTTAGTTCCTATTATGAGAAGTTTGCCGACGGCAAGGTGGTTTGTATTGATGATGAAATACCGTTTGAGATACCAAACGGTTGGGAATGGTGTAGATTAGGTGAAATTGTATCTTTTGTGGGTGGATATGCATATAAAAGTCATGACTTTATAGAAGATTCTTCATACCAAGTTTTGCGTTTAGGTAATGTGAAAAATGACTATCTTAAACTTAACGCTTCACCAGTATTTATACCAGAAGATATTGCATTAATAACGGAAAAATATAAATGTCTTCCTTGCGACATACTAATTACAATGACTGGTACTCGAAAGAAAAGAGATTATTTCTTCACTTATAAAGTATCAGAAAATGATTGTAACTTATTCATTAATCAAAGAGTCGGAGCATTAAGACCTTATGAAAGTCTTGTATCCGATTACTTACGTTTTTCATTGAAATCAGAAACAATATTACAAGATGTATTTCAATATGAGACTGGAACTGCTAATCAAGGTAATTTAGGAGCTGAAAACATATTGAAAATACTTATCCCACTTCCTCCTCTTGCAGAACAATACCGTATCGTTGCGAAGATTGAGAAACTGATGCCATTCATTGAGGTATACGACAAGGCACAGACAGAACATGATACCCTTAATGCCAAATTGCCTGAAGCCTTGAAGAAGAGCATTCTACAAGAGGCTATTCAAGGCAAACTCGTTCCACAGAACCCTAATGATGAGCCAGCATCAGTACTTCTTCAACGTATCAAAGAAGAGAAGCAAAGACTCATCAAAGAAGGTAAGTTGAAGAAGAAAGACGTGGTAGATTCAGTTATCTTCAAAGGTGACGATAACAAGTATTATGAGCAGATAGATGGGACAGCCCTTCAAATAGAGGCTGATTATACATTCCCTGATACGTGGGAAGTTGTAAAACTGTCTCA
>OCVV011316948.1_pt1 | contig 12678 bp, 7 predicted proteins | sample 1539721 | NCBI WGS metagenome assembly OCVV01 (sample SAMN02144230, study PRJEB22623) | gut metagenome | biome: sheep rumen | host: Ovis aries | place: New Zealand
CCCTTGGCAGGGCGGCGCGCTTGGGAAAGCGCGGCGGAGGGCCGCCGCGCGGGCCTGGCAGGAGCTTACTCCTCCCAGCCGATCTTGTAGAACTTGGCCGGGGCGGTCGTGTTCGTATCTTCGAGCGTCACGAGCGCGTCCTCGGTGCCGATCTGGGCGGCGGTCACCTCCTGGGTGACTTCCGTCTCGGCGTAGGTGCCGTCGACCGTCGTGGCAGCCATGAGCACGTAGGTGCCGGGCACCGTGGCGACGAAGTTCACCTTGAAGGCACTGGACGTGACCTCGATCGGGGCGACCGCCGTGCCGTATGTGGTGTTGTAGGCGGCCACGCCAGTACCGGGATCGACCTTCGGCGGCTCGATCGGCTGCGCGTTCTCTTCCCAGGCGGCGACGAGCGTGATGTCCGCCGTCACCGGGGTCGAGAAGCTGTAGGCGGCGCCTTCGAGCGTCCAGCCCTTGAAGGTCCAGCCGGTAGCCTCCGGAGCGGTCGGCTCGGTGGCGACGGCGCCGTTGGCGACGGTCTGCGCCGCGGGAGCGGTGCCGTGATCGGTCGTGAACGTGACCGTGAAGGCCTTCACGAGTTCGACGGTGCCGGCTTCCTCGCCTGCAACCCAGAGATATCCGGTCGGAGCGTTGAGTTCCGCATTGGACGTGATCGAACCGTAGGTCGTCGATTTGTTCTCTTCAATCACGATGACCGTGCCGTTGACCGTGGCGCCCTTTTCGACCACCGCCGCAGCGGGCTGCTGGTAGGCCGAGTTGCCGACGGCCGCGATCGCGTAGCCGGAGGTCGAGGGGCCGTTCTGGTTCGACTGCGAGTAGGAAGGCGTACCCGTCGCGGTGATCTTGGCGGTCGAGCCGACCGTGACCGTGCCGGCCTTCACTTCCACGCCACCAGGGCCGGTGACCGTGCCGTTGATGGTGGTCGTGCCGGTCTGCGGGTTGAAGATCGCGTAATTCTGCGTCGCGCTGATCACGGCGGTTTCGCCGACCGTGAGCGTCACTGCGGCAAGCCCCGCACTTCCGTTGCCGGAAATGGCCGGCTCCGCGCCCGTCACGGCGACCCTGCCGTTGAGAACGACCGTCTGCGGTTGCGTACCGAAGTAGGTCACGCCGTAGCAGTAGTCGGACGAAACGGTCACGCCTTCGCCGAGCGTAAAGCTCGTTGCCGCCGTGTTGGAACCGACGCGGATCACGGAACTGCTGCTGTCCATCGACGTCCCCTGCGTCACCACGGTCGAGACCGTGCCTGCGCCGGTGAGCGCGAACGCGCCCGCCGTCACGTGGAACGCGCGGCAGTCGGTGGCCGTGACGTTATTGCCGTTCAGGTCGATCGTGAGGTTCTTGTTGACCGTGACCGTCGAGGTGAGGGCCACGTTGGCGAGAAGCGTGATCGTGTCGCCGGCCTGGGCGGCCGCGAGCGCAGCGTCGAACGTCGCGTACAGCGTCGTGCCGATCTGGGCGGCCGCAGCCGTGGCCGTGTAGGTCGTCACGTTGTCGGACGTGGAGGAGGAGGAGAGCACCATGCCCGGAGCGGTGACCTCCGGCGTGACAAGCGCCTCGTCGAACGTGATCGAACCCGTCGTGGCGAACTCGTACGCCGCGCCCGGACCCATCACCTTGTAGGTGTTGCCCAGAGCGAGAGCATCATCGGCCACGAAGGTGGCGACGTTGCCATCGACCGTCGCGAAGTTGAGGCCCGGAGTCGCATTGCCCGTGTAGGACTTAACCGTCGCATTGCCTTTGTTCACACCAGAAAGCGTAACCGTGCCGCCATGGTGGTAGAACATCTTGCAAGGTGCCGTATTCACGCAATCGGTGATCGTGATCGTGTCCGTGTAGGCAACAATGCCGCCGAACTCGTTGGAACCCGTTGTCGGAGTACCGTTGTTCTCGCAGTTGACGATGGAGCAATCCGCCTGCTGGCAGATCATGGCGATGCCGCCAACCTTGTTGCCCGCCACGTTACCCTTGACATTGGTCGAAGTCGCGCTGACGTTGTTCGTGCACGAATCAACGGTCGTTCCCCAAAGGTAGCCGACAATTCCGCCGAATCCCTTCGAGATGGTGACGCCTGTGCTGGCATCCTTCTGGAGGGAGGTCAGGTTCTGGAGCGTGGAGTTCTTGGCCACGCCGACAAACGTCGCGCCGGATTCAGCCGAGGAAGCGGTCGTGTCGGCTGCAAACAGAGAGCCTGCATACTGGATCTTCAGGTTCTTGATCGTCGCACCAAGAGTGGAGTTGAAGAAGCCGCAATAGTCCAGTCCACCACCCTGCATCTGGAAGTTGGAGATGGTGTAGTTGCCGCCGTCGTAGGTGCCCTGGAAGGCGCCGGCGTCATACGTTGCCGTATCTGATGCATTCTCGCTCAACACGAGGTCCTTGCCGTTCTGGATGCCGATGCCGGGCCAAGTGGCGTCGAGCGCGATGTTGGCGGTCTGGCGGTAGTACGCGTTAATGCAGGACGCATCCTTGGCGGCAACCGCGGCCTGAAGGGCCTTGAGCGTTGCAAGATCCGGGATCTGCCACGGGTTGGCGGCGGTGCCTTCGCCCTGAACCTGCGAACCGAGGTACTTGGAGAGGCCGGTCAGCGGCGCGGCAGGCGTCGCGTACCACACTTCAAGGGCGGGGTAGGTCTTTGCGGCGCCCGTTGTGGCGGCACCGTCCGTCGGGACGGTGATGGAAATCTCACTCACATCGGCCAAATAGGTAAGGCCGCTCGGCGTGACCGTGAAATCGGTTCCGTCATCGGTGACCGTGTACTCCGTGTTGGAAGCGCCTTCGAAGCCCTTGACGACGATCTTCGCGATGGTCTTGGTTCCGACCGTGCGATTCACGAAAAATTCGGCACTCGTACCGGCCTGTGTATCCGAGACGGCTCCAATTTCGACCGTCGGATCCAACACGCCATCGACGTACGCCGAAGCGGTGAACGTGTGGTGCGGAATCGGATCAACGGTTTCCCAACCGCCGGCGAAGTTGTCGACCGCGCCCGTTCCGCGGAAGGAGACGGACGTGAGACCGGTAGCGGAAGTGGCACCGTTCGCAATCACGAGGCCTCCCTGAGGCGTCTTGTCCGACCCGTCGATGATCACGTTGACAGAACGTCCCGTCCCGACGGAATAGTCGATCTTCACCTGGACGTGGTGCCACGTCTTGTCGTGAACGGTGGAAGTCCCGTCCAGTGCGACCCATCCGGCATTGCCTTGATCGCGGACGTAGACCATCACGGCGTTGTCGCCGCCATTTTCCGGAACCTGAAGGAACATGGCGAACTGGACGTCGTTCCCGAGATTTGAGGGCGGGAATTCGGAACCGACGAAAAACACGTCGGCGTCGACGACCGTGACGCTCGAAACCGCCGTAGCGGGGGTCGGCTCGAACTTCAAATCATTGCCTTCGGTACTGAGCGCGAGAACGTTTTCGGGAGCGGCGGAAAGTCCTCCCAAGCACTCGACTTGGTTGGAGTACGACGCCTTGAGCGTCGAACCGTCGCCCGCGGCCATCGTCCACGTACCCTTCGTGAAGTCGTTCGTCATGGCGTTGATGTCGAGCGAGTAGTCGGAGAAATCCTCCGACCACCATGTTGACACGCCCGCTTGCGCGGACAGCGCCAACGACCCGGCAACCACTCCGGCGAACGCCAGATTGAGGTGTTTCATGGTCTTTTAACCTTTGTTGTTGTTGTTGTTTGAACGGTTTGCGCAAGTCGGCAGGGGGCCCGAAGAGGCCTTTTCCGCCGGTTGCAGTCTCCACTTTACCACCCCCCGCCCCATTTTGCAAGCGGAAAATCGACCCAAATTTGACTTCGGACCGGTTTTTTTTCATAATCACGGGGCAAGACAAGGAAACCATGAGAAAATTCGCGCTCATCGGGCACCCGCTCGGGCACAGCCTTTCACCGGAAATCCACGCCGCGATCATGGAAGAGGCGGGGCTCCGGGGCACGTACGCGCTTCTCGACATCGCGCCGGAGGAGCTTCCGGCGCGGATGCCGGAACTGCTTCGGGCATACGACGGCTTCAATGCCACGATTCCGCACAAGAAAGCGGTGATTCCGCTGCTTTCCGGACTTTCGGAGGCCGCGAAGCGCTGCGGCGCCGTGAACACGGTCTGCGGCGGGCGCGGCTACAACACCGACACCGTCGGTTTCCGTTCGGCGGGCATGCCGCTCGAAGGGGCGCGTGTCGTCCTTCTCGGCACGGGCGGCGTGTCGTCGATGATGGCCGCGGAGAGCATCGCCGCCGGCGCGGCGGCGATCGTGGTGGTCTCGCGGGAACGGGCGACCGGCGAATCGTTCGTCGCCGGTCTCCGCGCCGCTTTTCCCGGTTCGCGCTGCGCGCTGTCGGCGGCCGCGACGGAAGAGGAAAAGAACGCCGCCGTCGCGGAGGCGACGGTGTTGCTGAACGGTTCGCCGGTCGGGATGTGGCCGAACGCCGGCGGCATTCCGGTGGATCCGGCGGCGTTGCATCCGGGCCTTTCGGTCTTCGACCCGGTGTACTGTCCCACGCCGTCGCGGCTCGTGCTGAACGCCCGCAAGGCCGGCGCGCGGGCGGTTGGAGGGCTGGCGATGCTCGTGCATCAGGCGGTGGAAGCCCAGAAGATCTGGAATCCCGGCCTCTCGCTCGACGCCGCCGCGATCGCGAAAAAGATCCTGCCGCGGCTTGCGGCCGAACTCTGGCGCAAAAACCCGGTGAAGATCGTCCTCACGGGCTTCATGGGCGCGGGGAAGTCCACCGTCGGACGTCTCCTCGCCCATTCGCTCGGGATCGGTTTTTCGGATCTCGACGCGGTGATCGCAGCCGCCGCCGGGCGATCGATCCCGGAAATCTTTGCCGAGCGGGGCGAGCCGGGCTTCCGCGCTCTGGAAACCGAAGTCGCGCGCAAGGTCCTCTCGGAAGGCGCTTCGGAAGTCGTCGCTTCCGGCGGCGGCTTCCCGATCGAAGAAGCCAACCGCGCGCTCGTCCGCGCCTCCAACGCGCTCGTGATCCACGTCGAGGGCGACTTCGAAACGCTCTGGGCCCGCATTTCGGCCTCGGGCGGACGGCCCCTCGGCACCGAGCGCGCCGCGGCCGCGGCGCGCTACGCCGCCCGCGCGCCGGTCTACCGCGCCTTCTGCGACGCCGTTGCGGAAACCACGGCAACGGGCTCGCCCGCCTCCGTGGCTTCCGCCATCGCGGCGCTCCTGCGCGCGTAGCGGCCAAACGGCCGAACGGTCCGGGCTACCAGGTTTTTTCGCCGAGAAGCCTGGCGGCGAGCGCCACGGCGAGAACGGCGGTCTGGTTGCGGACGTCGAGCACGGGATTGACTTCGACGATCTCGGCCGAGCGCACGAGTCCCGTCGCCGCGATTTCCTCCATCATGAGAAGCGCCTCGCGGTTCGTGAGGCCGGCGGGGAGCGGAATGCCGGTGCCGGGCGCGAACATGGGATCGAGCACGTCCATGTCGAAACTCACGTGCACGGCGTCGACGCCGCGGCCGCGGAAGAACCCCACGACGCGGCGCACCGCTTCCGGAAAGCCGGTGCGGTCGATCTCCGACATCGAAAACACCGTGACGCCGGCGTCGCGCATGAGCGCGCGTTCTCCCGGATCGAGGTCGCGCGTGCCGGCGAAGCAGACGTTGCGGGGGTCGATTTTCCGGCCCGGGACATGGAGGTCGACGAGTTCCGGCAGGCCGATTCCGCAGGAAGCGGCGAGGCATTGGCCATGGACGTTTCCGGTGGGCGACGTTTCGGGCGTGTTGAAGTCGCCGTGGGCGTCGACGTACAGCACGCCGAGCTTCTTTCCGGCCTTGCGCGCCCATTCGCCCATGCCGGCGAGCGTTCCGAGGGCCACGGAATGGTCGCCGCCGAGGACGAGCGGAAACGCGCCCGCGGAAGCGGATTCTTCGACCTTCGCGGCGAGCGCCGAACAGGCGGCGGCGATCTGCGGAAGGTATTTCGCCCGCGGATTGCCGGGATCGGCGCCTTCCTGCGGTTCGGACGGCATCGGGCATTCGTCGCGTTCGATCGAGTGCCCGAGCGCGGAAAGGCGCTCGCGCAACCCGGCGAGGCGGATCGCCGACGGGCCCATGTCGGACCCGTGGCGGCTCGCCCCGAAATCGAGCGGCATTTCGTAAACGTGGAGAATCATCGGAAGTCGGGAGCGAAGACCGGTTCGGCAAACGGTTCGACGGACAGACGATCCGGCGGTCAAACGGAAGAACCGAGGGCGGCGTCGAGCAGCGAACCGAACGAGCCGAGGCCTCCGGCCTTGGCGCCGGCCGCGTTGCCGCGCAGCAGATCGCGCAGGTCGGCTTCCTCCTTCGCGGCCGCGGCGGCCGCGGCGACGGTGGAGGGGAGCATGAGCGAAATGCGGTCGCCGTCGAGCCCCTTCACGACGACCTCCACGTCGGATCCGACGGGGAACTTGGCTTCGAGCTGCGCCTGCGAAGCGCCGCGCGGCAGGCCGCTTTCGCTCACGTGCAGGAGCCCGGTCTTTTCCTCGGAGAGGCGGACGAACACGCCGAATTCGCGGACGCCTTCGACGATGCCCTTCAGGGTCGCCCCGACGGCGATTTCGCCCGGAGCGAGCGCTTGGACGCGCTTGTCGACGAGGGACAGCGAGATTTTGCGCGAAACCTCGTCCACCGATTCGACCTTGAGGTCGAGTTCTTCGCCGACCGACACCGCCTCTTCGGGACGCGCGATGCGGCGACCGCGCCCGAGCGACGAGATCGGCACGAGGCCGTCCACGCCGGGAACGAGCTGCACGAACGCGCCGAACGGCATGAGCTTCACGACGCGGCCCGTGACGTAGCTGCCGGGGCCGAAATCCTCGAACCATTCCTTCCAGGGGTCGGGGGCGAGGTCCTTGAGCGAAAACGAGAAGCGGTTGTTTTCCCAGTCGATGCGGCGCACCTTGACCTGGACGCCGTCGCCTTCGTGAAGAACGTCGCCGGGCTTCACGGAGCGGTCCCACGAAATTTCGGAAGCCGGCACGAGCCCCTCGACGCCGCCGATGTCGACGAACGCGCCGAACGGCATGATTTTCGTCACGGTGCCGTGGCGCATGTCGCCCTCGAAGAGCGACTGGCGCAGCGTCTCGCGGCGGGCGTCGCGGGCCTTCTCCTCGACCGCGCGGTGGCTCACGACGAGGGTGCGCTCGGCGGGATTGTACTCGACGACAAGGAACGTGTCCGTCGTGCCGACGGGCGACGGCGCGCCTTCGCGCGGGCGGTGCAGCGCGACCTGCGAAAACGGGCAGAACGCGCGCTGTCCGGCGACGCGCACTTCGTAGCCGCCGTTGACTTCCTTTTCGTATTTGCCTTCGACCGGGACCTTCGCGGCCCAGGCGGCGCCGATTTCGCTCTCGGAGGCGTCGGAGGCCGAACCGCCCGGGGAAAGGGAGAGGCGCGCCGCGCCGTCCTCGACGGCGACGAAATACGCGGAAAGTTCCTCTCCCGCGGCGGGAACGGGGACGCCGGCGTTTTCGAACTGGGCGCGGTCGATCACGCCGGGCATCTTCGACGGCAGGTCGAGCGCGACCGTGGCCTCGCCGACGGAAACGACCGTGCCGCGGACCTCTTCGCCCGGGGCGAAGGAATCGCGCAGGGCGGCGGTGCGGTCTTCGTATTCTTCGAGAAGCGCGGCCATCGCCGCGGACTTCGTGTTTTTCTTGGGTGCGAGCATGGAAAAAAGCGCGCGCCTTGGCGCGCGCGGAAAGGGATGAAAGGAGAATCAGACGCGCAGGGGCATGAGCACGTAGAGGAAGGTCGAATCGTCCTTCAGGAGGCCGGGGCTCTGGCCGTTGTTGAGCTCGAACGTGACTTCGTCGCACGTGAGATTCTTCAGCGGCTCGATGACGTATTCCGGGTTGAAGACGGCGGTGAGCGGCTCGCCTTCGTACTTGACGACCACGGTGTCCGTCGCCTCGTCCACGTCCGGGCTGGTCACGGCCACGGTGAGAAGGTTGTTCTCAAAGCGCAGGCGCATCGCGTTCGTCGTCGGCGTCGTCGAGACGTTGATGCGGCGGAGCGTGGCGACCAGTTCTTCGCGCGGGATCTTGATTTTCTTCTCGCAGTCGTTGATCACGACCTGCTTGTAGTTCGGGTAGACCCCGTTGAGGAGCTTGGAGGAGAAGAAGAGCGAACCGAATTCGAAAATGATCTGCGTCTCCTTGAGCGTGACGCGCACCTGACCCTCGTCGCCGAGCGAGCGCAGGAGCTCCTGCACGGTGCGGGGCGTGAGCACGATGTCGCGCGCGTTTTCCGGGGGAAATTCGACTTCGTTCCACACCAGCGCGAGGCGGCGGCCGTCCGTCGCGACGCACGTGAGCTTTCCGTCGGCGAAGGAGAGCAGAAGTCCCGTGAGGACGGGCCGGGAATCGTCCGTCGCGGCCGCGTACGCCGTCTTGCGAATCATGCCTTTCAGCACCGCCTGGTCGAGCGTGTACGCAAGCCCCTTGTCGGTGTTGGGGATGGCGGGGAACTCCTTCGGGGAGATGCCGGTGATCTTCGAGTGGTACGATCCGCAGGACATGCGCACCAGATCGGTTTGTTCTCCGGAATCGCACGAAATGGTCACGATCTGGTCGGAAAGTTCGCGGACGATCGACGTCAGGCGCTTCACCGGCAGCGTGGTCGCGCCGGGTTCGTCGATTTCCGCCTTGCACGTCCAGCGCTTCGTGATCGTGAAATCCGTCGTCGTGAACGTCAGCGTCTCGCCTTCGGCCTCGATGAGGACGTTGGAGAGGACGGGAAGCGTCGGACGGCTGCCGACCACGCCCTGCACGGCGTTCAGAGCCTCCAGAAGGTTCGATTGGTGGAGCTTGAATTTCATGGTTGTTTACATTCGGTGTTTTGCAAATCTTGTTTTCCGTATTTCAAAAGGAGATCCAACAGTTCTGGCGACAACTCGGAGAAATCTTGAAAATCGCTTGAATTTCAATGGAAAAAGTTGTTCGTAAATTGCGGGTTGCCTGTAAGCAAATTGTCGGCATGGCCGGGGTTGTCTACAGGTGGGAATCCATTGACGGTTTGTGGAAGGTTGTCAACAGGGTTGTCAACAGGGTTGTGAACAGGCGGATCGTTTGCGGAAATGCTTCCCGACGGCACCTTCGCCGTCGCGTTTCGGCTCCCAATCATGCCCGAAAAGCCTTCTCCTTGTCAAGCGGGTTTTCGCCGCCCGACGGCGATGGCGAGCACGGCCATGTCCGCCGGCGTGAGCCCGGGGATGCGGGAGGCCTGGCCGACGTTCGCCGGACGGATGCGGGAGAGCTTTTCCTTCGCTTCGTGGCGCAGGGCTTTCACGGCGAAGTAGTCGAAATCGGCGGGAATGCGCTTTTTTTCCCGCTTGACCGCCTGTTCGAGGTCTTTTTCCTCGATGGCCAGATATCCCCGGTATTTGATCCGGAGTTCGATTTCGCGCACGAGGGCGGGGTCGGCGTCCGGATCGGTTCCCGGAAGGTCGGCGAGGCGTTCGCCCTGGCAGAGACGCGTCGAAAGGAGCGTTCCCGAGGCGTCCCGCTCGGTGTCGAGGCGCCGCGTCTCGGATTCGACCGCCGCTTGGTCGGTGCGCGTCTTCCGGATTTCCTCTTCCGGCGCGATGCCGAGCGTTTCGGCCGCTTCCAGCAGCCGGAAGCGCGCGGAGTCCTGCCGGAGCCGGAGCCGCCATTCCGCGCGCGACGTGAACATCCGGTACGGTTCGTCGGTCCCCCGGGTCGTGAGATCGTCGATCATCACCCCGATGTACGCTTCGTCGCGCCGCAGAACGAGCGGTTCCTTTCCGTCGAGGGACCGTGCCGCGTTCGCGCCGGCGACGAATCCCTGCGCCGCGGCTTCTTCGTAGCCGGTCGTGCCGTTGACCTGCCCCGCCAGGTACAGGCCGCGGACGAGTTTCGATTCCAGCGTCGGAAAAAGGTCGCGGGGGTCGTAGAAATCGTATTCGATGGCGTATGCGTACGCCAGGAAGCGCGCCCGTTCCATGCCCGGGACGGAATGCACCATCTCTTCCTGCACGTCGCGCGGAAGGCTCGTCGAAAGTCCGTTCGGATAGACGAGGTTGCGGGCCGGATCGGCCGATTCGGGTTCGAGGAACACGTGGTGCTCGCTCCGGTCCGGGAATTTCACCACTTTGTCCTCGAACGACGGGCAGTACCGCGGTCCGGTGCCCGTGATGTCCCCCCCGTAGAGCGCGGTGTCTTCCAGGTGGTCCCGGACGATTTGGCAGGTCTTGGCCGTCGTGTGCGTGACGAAGCACGGCACCTGCCGTCCGCCGTGCGGAACGGAGCGCCACTCGTCGCCGGCTTGGAAGCGGTCGATCGACATCCGCGGTGCGGATTGTTCCACGTGGAACACCGGATCCGGCGCCGTCGGTTCCGCGGAGGTGTCCGAAACGAGCCTGAAGCGCTCCCGGCAAGAAGTTCCGGAAGTTCCGGGCCTTGCATCATGCTCCCGCCCGGCGCCCCCCGCGCGCTTTCCGGCGGTTCGGGCCGACGCGGAGAAGAACGGCACCGGGGTTTCGCCGTCCTGCCGGGTGAAAGCGTTCCAGTCGAGCGAGTCCGGATCGAGACGGGGCGGAGTGCCGGTCTTGAGCCGCCCGGCCTGCAGGCCCGAGCGGGCCAGCTGTTCGGCGAGCGGGTTGGAGGGCGGCTGCCCGTTTCCGCCGCCGGGCGTGGTTTCGTGACCGACGTGGATCGTGCCGCGGAGAAACGTGCCGGCGGTGAGGACGACGCGGGCGGCGGCGACGAAGCCGGTCGCGAGCCCGTGGACGCCGCAGACGCGGTCGCCTCGGAATTCGAGCGCGACGATTTCATCTTCGACGACGGCAAGGCCGGGCGTGTCCGCGAGCACGGCCTGCATGCGGGACTTGTAGACGTATTTGTCGCACTGCGCACGGTTCGCTCGCACGGCGGCTCCGCGTCGGGTGTTGAGCACGCGGAACTGGATTCCGGAACAATCGGCGTTTCGCGCCATTTCACCGCCGAGGGCGTCGAGTTCGAAAACGAGGTGCGATTTCGCGATGCCGCCGATCGAAGGGTTGCACGGCATCGACGCGATCTTGTCTCGGCGGAGCGTGAAAAGGACGGTCCGCTTGCCGGACCTCGCCGCGGCGAGCGCCGCTTCCGCTCCGGCATGTCCGCCTCCGACGACGGCAACGTCGAAATCCGGCCGAGTTTTTGATTCGATGTTCATGGCTTTGCGCCGATACTACCACGAACACGCGCAAATGCGGCCCGCGCAAAGAAGGGGAAGGGACGGAAGGGACACAAGGGACGGAAGGGACACAAGGGACGGAAGAGAGACAGGAGACACAAAGCGGAAATCCGACAGTGATCGTGGAAGACTCGGGGCGTCGCTTTGTCCCTGTCCCTTTTGTCGCTTTTGTCCCTTCTGTCCCTTTGCCCCGCCTGGCGCCGCGCCTCCCCGCCTGGCGCCCAATTTGCGCGTTCTTCGCGCCCTTTTCGCCCTTCGCTCTCCGCTCGGATTGTTCCACGTGGAACATGGCGCGGCAGGGCGGCGCGCTACTTCAGTTCGTCCGGGACTTCTTCGTTCTTGTCGATGCGTTCGATCAACGCGAGAACGAGGGAGGCCGACTTGTGGAGCGACCGGGCGGAGAGCTTGTCCGGCGTGTCCTCCGCCGTGTGCCACCAGTCATGGCGCCCGGGTGCGGAACCGTATTCGAAATCGATGAAATCGATGGCCGGAAACCCGTACATCACGAACGGAACGTGGTCGTCGATGATGGACGTGCGGGCGATCGAGACCGGGGGAAGGTCGCGGCGGCCCGTCGCCGCCTTAATGGCGGCTCGGGCAAGCCACGGAGTGACGTTCCGGGGAATGTCGAGCGAAAGGTTGGCGTCGCCGACCATGTCGAGAACGATCGCCGCGACGAGCGTCGTGCCGCGGCGGTCGGCGAGAAACCGTTCGGCCATGCGGCGGGAGCCGTGGAGGCCGTCGTCGTCGCGATACGCGCCGACGGCCTCTTCGCCGTCGAAAAAGGCGAAGCGGACCGTGTCCCGGATCGGCGGACGCGATTCCGCGAAATGTTCGACGAGTCCGAGCAGGACCGCGGTCGAGGATCCGCCGTCGTTGGCGCCGATAAAGCCGGGAATGCCGGATTTGGAATCGTAGTGCGAGGCGACGAGGATCGTGCGGCCGGACGTGCCGGGAAAATCGACCCAGACGTTGCAGAAGGACTTCCGGCCCTTCGCGGTGCTCTCGGTCCAGCAGTCGGCGACCGGTTTGAGGCCCATCCGCCGGATTTCCTGCGCGATCCAGCGGGAAGCGCGGGCGGCACCGGGCGTTCCGGCGTCCCGCGGGGAGTTCTTCACGAATTCTTCGACGTACGCGAGCATCCGCACGCCGGCGTCGTCGGGAAGGACGGTCCAGGGATCGGCGGCGTCCGCTCCGGCGGCGGTGTCCCGGCATCCGCAGACCGATGCGGCCAAAATGGCGACGGCCAGGAAGGCGGCGGGGAAAAAGGCGCATCCGAAACGCTTCATCGCGGCAGACCGGCGAGGATTTCCTTGGTGCGGGAGCATCCGAAACGGTCCGCCCCGGCTTCGCGAAGCGCGAGGAGTTCCTCCGCCGAATGGATGCCGCCGGCGGCCTTGACGCGCACCGAGGGACCGACGTTCGCCTTCATCAGGCGGACGTCGGCGACGGTCGCCCCGCCGGTGCCGTAGCCCGTCGAGG
>OCVV011356676.1_pt1 | contig 12677 bp, 9 predicted proteins | sample 1539721 | NCBI WGS metagenome assembly OCVV01 (sample SAMN02144230, study PRJEB22623) | gut metagenome | biome: sheep rumen | host: Ovis aries | place: New Zealand
ATATGTACAAGCACAGCATACTGGACTATATTCCAGTTATTTGCGGCAAGCATGTCCTGCGAACGCTGATTGAGGATTGCATTCAGGGTAAGCTTATCCTCTCCGGTCTTTTGCGTGACGTTAAAGGTCATCGAATATGCACAGGGATACAGGTTCATCTCATGCAGATCCTGGAAAACGTAGAGATTGGTCATTATACGTCTTGAAAACGGATTGTTCTTAAGATCGTATATGACACGGTCCACCATATCCATTTTGCCTTCGGCATAATCATGCTTTACACGCATCTGATATCCGTATGCCTTGCCTATGGATCCGTTTTCGTCAGCCCATTCATCCCAGATATGGGAATGGAGATCACCTATATTATTGCTCTTCCTCTGCCATATCCAAAGCATCTCGTCTGTAGCGGATTTGAGAGCGGTACGGCGCAGGGTCATGATCGGAAATTCCTTGCTGAGATCATATCTGTTCACAACACCGAACTGCTTGATGGTATAGGCCGGTGTTCCGTCCTCCCATCTGGGTCTGACCTTCTGGCCCTCCGTACTGGTACCGTTTTCAAGGATATCCCTGCATGTTTTTATAAATACTTCATCAGCATAACTCATAAGAAAAATCGTCCTTTTTATTTCCTGTCATCATATTTCTCGCAAAGAGAAGTGATCTGGTCAGCAAGCCTTCCGATATCCTTGTTGGGATAACCGTCCATACCCTTGATGATCGCCATAAGTCTCTGGCCTGCGGCAACAAGGCGGGCATAAACACCGGATATTGCCTTTCCGGCTGCGGACTTTTTAGCCTTTCTGACAGGTGCGGCTTCATAGGTGAACCTGCCCGCAGCAAGGTCAAATTCCGATCCGCTGTAGGGTGCAACAGCCCTCTGTCCGTACTCTATCTTAAGGGTCTCCGCAAAGGAAGTTGCAACGGCATCCTCGCCGTGAACAATGAAGACCTTCTTGGGCTTTTCCTTAAACTGTGATATCCACCATATAAGTCCGGTCTTATCGGCATGTCCGGATATTCCGCGAAGCTGCTTTATCTCCGCTCTGACCTCTATCTCCTCGCCGAAGAGCTTGACCATATCGGCGCCTTCCACTATGGCACGTCCCAGGGTTCCGTTAGCCTGATATCCGACAAAGAGTATCGTACACTCCGGTCTCCAGAGATTGTGCTTAAGATGGTGTCTGATACGTCCGGCTTCGCACATACCGGATGCTGAGATTATGACCTTGGGCTCTTCTATGAAATTGATATTCTTAGACTCTTCGGAGGTGATGGCAAGCTTCAGTCCGGCAAAAGAAAGCGGATTGATCCCCTGCTTTACAAGCTCCATCGCTTCATCCGAAAAACAATCCATACGATTTGCGGTAAAGATCTCGGTTGCATCGACCGCAAGAGGCGAGTCGACATATACCGCAAATCCGTCATGACCTTTGATCCTCTTATTGACCTTGATCCTTCTGAGGAAATACAGAAGCTCCTGCGTTCTGCCGACCGCGAAGGATGGGATCACCACATTACCGCCCCTGTCAAAGGTGGTCTGGATTATATCCGCGAGGGTGGTCTCAAAATCTGCATCCGGTTCGGGATGGTCCCTGTCACCATAGGTGGATTCCATGATCACGTAATCCGCTTCGGTAGTAGGTGTGGGATCCTTGATGAGGATCTGCCTGTGATTTCCTATATCTCCGGAAAAAACGAGCTTTTTGGAGGTCTCTTCTTCCTTGATCCACACTTCAATACTTGCGGAACCGAGAAGATGTCCTATGTCGGTGAAACGTATCTGTATGCCGTCACATATATCTATCACCGTATCATAATGGCATGCAACAAGTCTTCTGATTGCCCCCTCGGCATCTTCCATGCTGTATATGGGCTCAACGGGAGGCGCATCCTTGGTACGGCGGTTCTTTCTGTTCTTGTATTCCGCATCCATCATCTGGATGTGGGCACAGTCACGGAGCATTATTGCGCACAGATCGCATGTGGCATCGGTTGCAAAGATCTGGCCCCTGAATCCCCTTGCGTACAAAAGCGGAAGAAGTCCCGAGTGATCGATATGCGCATGGGTAAGAAAAACATAATCGATATGCGCTTCCGGCACAGGGAGAGGAACATTTTCGAAGGTATCGACGCCCTGTTCCATTCCGTAATCCACAAGGATATTCTTGCCGCAGGCCTCCAGGAAGTGACAGCTTCCGGTGACCTCATGTGTGGCTCCTACAAAGATAAGCTTCATAGACTGCCTCCTTTTACTTAAGAGTTAAGGACATGTATCAATCCGTAACACCCGCATCCTCAAGAGATCTGGGCTCCTGTCTGGGAACATCTGCAAGATACCATTTTCCATCCTGCTTGATGAATATCCACACAGCATCGCTTCCCTCATTCTTGGTCTGGTATGCGGTTGAATTGAACTTGACGACAAGGTCAAATACTATGTTGGCGGAAACACAGTTATCACTGTATGTTACGAAATTATCCGCACTGACATTATAGTAATTGTATGACGTGATATGCGAGGTCGGATAGAAATTGATCATTGCGGTGGAAAGTGAAGATCTGTATTCCGAATTCGGAAGCAGATAATCATATACCGCGCTCGAATTAACTCCTATGAAATGCTTGCCGTAAGCATCTACGATTGCGGGGATCAGTTCACTTATCTCTGCCACAACATCAGCATCTGTCTGGAGCGAAGCAGAATAATCGTATCCCTCGCACGTAAGCTCCACATTTTTTCCGTCGGCGGTCCTTGCGCTTACAACGGGATTGGCCCAAAGTCCTCCCACCTGATATGTGGTGAAGGTCGGAACATATGTCATGTACTGGGTCACATTCTTAATGATATCGATTCCCTTTACAACATCCGCACCGTTCTCATCCTTCATTATATCCGAAGGTCCGAGATCTCTTCCGGAAACATTGACGATGGTGCCTGTGGGAACGGTGATCGTATATACTTCATTGGATGTAAGATACTCATCCGGATAGAACTTATCACATCCCCATATGTCCATATTATATTCATTCTGACCCACAACCTTTAATGTAACATCAACGACAGGCTCTCCCGCTGCCTTGATGACATATCTGGGCACTTCGGCGGAGGATAAGGATGACTCTTCAATGGTCACTTCTTTGCCGACGATGAGCTCCTTGATATGTGCCTCATAATCGAAGATCGTATAATATGCGGAATTCGTAACGAGATTCTCGCCCGACATAACGGTCTCTATGGCACCGGTCTCAAATGCAGTCCTGATCTCGGCGATACCCGTTGCGGGCAATGCCGACTCGTATGCTACAAGATAGCCGTTGAACCAGCGGAGAAAGAAAAATATCCCGATACATCCAATGAGAAAATAGATCAAAAGTCCGATCTTAAAAAAACTCTTTTTGCCGTAATTATCTCTGCTCATCAGTTACCCTCCCCGTTCATAAGAGCAAGTGCATCGTAGGAGGAATTAGCCTCGGTGCTCATGATAAGAAATGCAGTGGGACATCTTCTGGGTCCCGTAGGTGAATAAGGATTGTTAACGGTTACACCGTTATACTCCATCTGGGTTGAAGTTCCGCCGTCAAGGCATGCCGCATTGACAGCGCCGTAATCCTGCATGATGTCGATCATCTCCTTGAAGGTTGCTCCAAGGCTTGATGCCTGTCTTCCGTCGATAACGCACATAAGTATCGCGCCGTCGCTTCTCTGACCGATGGCAGTACGGGGATTTTTACCTCCGCCGTATACATCAACGCTGGGCACCTCAAGAGGCTCTCCGTCGATTATCAGGAAAGGTCCGGTCTCATGCTTTACATGAACCGCATCCCTTACTCCAAGCTCAAGAGCCTGCGCAACGGAATATCCCTTCAGAAGGATGAGCTTGTTGTCATTGGTAAGGCATACAAGATTCCATTTTCCCACATTGTTGTTCTCATATACAGGCTGTCCCTGGGTTATAACACCTCCGACAGGACATGCGGTATAGCTGTATGAACCCATGTCCACAAATTCTCCGCCATTAACACCGCCTACCGCGTTATAACGCTCACAGAATTTCTTGACGACATCACCGTCTCCCTGTCTGAACTGATCGACGGTTCCGACAAATACCGTCGAGGGATCCTGTATGATCATCATATATCCGTGATAGGTTCCGCCGTTGATTTCCTCTATGATGATGGGCTTTACGTTCTCATCCGCAACCGTCTCTACAGGTATCTGGATAAGCTCGGTATTTGACGCCGTTCCGTCTGCCACCTCCGGCATAGTGTTCTCGGCGATTATCTTTTCAAACTGATCATTTCCAAGGAAAAGCCTCGGAAGCCATTTCAGTGCACTCGTCTCATATGCAAACATTGCAAACTGGCTTCTGAAAGCAGGACTGGGTCCGTGCATTGCAAGGAAGCAGGCACCGACGAGAAGGATAAGGACCAGAAGCAGTGTGACTCCTATGATCGCAAGTGATCTGCCGATCACCTTAAGTACGGTTTTGAGAACACGTACTCCGGATGATGATTTCTTTTCATTAAGACTGGACATTTAAATGGTACACCTTTCTTTTATCCGTTTACCGGACTGTTATTTTTTGAAAACCCAGCTGCGCTGGATCTTGAAGCTTATGAAAAACAGACATGTATCGACTACTGCCTTTACGAGAGTCTTCAGCCAGTCACTGTCTATACCGAAAAGCCCCGTAAAAAGAGCCACCAGGCCAACCGATGCTGCGAGCTGGCATATTGCAAGTATCGTATACCTTACCGCGCTCTTTGCGGCATCTCCGCTGTGTCCGAATACGGCCTTTTTGTTGATCACAAAATTGCATATCGCGGATATTATCCTGGCCGCAACACCTGCCACGGTGCCTCTTGCGGCTTCCGAGATAACGGCGGGCACGAAGGCAAGTATCAGTCTGAAAGCAACAAGGTCTATTATACACGATAAAACGGAACTTGCGGCAAATTTAAAGATAACACCGTAAATTCTTGCGGAATCCCTGAGAGGGTGAAAATGTGAGGTCTGATTATCATCGATATATACGGTTTCTATCGATATCTCGGAATACGGAATACGGTCCGAACCTATCTTTAAGAGCTGATTGGTCTCATATTCATATCTGTCACCGTCCACATGAGTCATATATTCAAGATATGATGCCGGAACGGCTCTGAGTCCGGTCTGCGTATCCGAAACCTTTATGCCGCACACATATCTGAAAACATTTCTCGTGATGACATTTCCGAGCCTGCTCCTTAAAGGGACCTGGGGAAGCGAAAAATCCCTGCATCCAATTATAAAAGCCTTCTTTTCAATCATCGTATCGATGCATCTTGCCGCATCATCCGGAGTATGCTGTCCGTCACCGTCCACAGTAACAACTCCAAGGGAATCAGGACGCTCCTTAAGGACATATTCAAAGGCGGTCTTCATTGCCCTTCCCTTACCCTTATTCACTTCATGAACCAGGACCGTGATATTATCCGGATATTCCTTCCTTATCTTCTCAAATTCTCTGCTGTGCTCCCCGTCAGATCCGTCATCTACCAGGATCACATCCGTAAAGCCCTTTTCTATCATCCCGCAGGCTGTTTTCATCAGCTTTTCATCGGGATTCAGAGAGGGTATTATAACCTGAACTTTATCGTACATAAATGCCTCTTTTTATGATATTATTATGTCTGTTAATTATATTGCCTAATGAAAGGAAAAAACAAACATGGAATCTCTCTTACACATGCAGTGGGATGACCGGTTTCTCCTGTTTCTTCAGGAAAACGTAAGAAACGACGTCCTCACACCTATTATGAAATTTATAACTCACCTCGGTGATAAAGGAATATTCTGGATCCTCCTCGCCGTGATACTTCTCTTTTTCAAAAAGACCCGTCCTCTCGGGATCATGGCAGGTATCGGACTTGCATTCTCCGTTCTTATCAACAATGTCCTCATCAAGCCGAATGTGGGCCGTATCCGTCCCTATGAAGTCATCCAGGGGCTTCAGCTGCTGATAGAAAAACAGCATGATCCTTCATTTCCTTCGGGACATTCGGGAGCATCCTTCGCAGCTGCCGTTGTATTTCTGGTAAAGGGTCCTAAGAAGCTCGGAATACCTGCTATCATAGTTGCCTTCCTGATCGCATTTTCAAGACTTTATGTCGGTGTTCACTATCCCACTGATGTCATAGCCGGAATAATAACCGGAACCTTCTGTGCGATAATAGCAATGATGATCTGGAAAATCGTGGAAAGCAAAGCACCCGTTAAACTTGCAAATGCTTTGGGTATCGAAGACAAGAAATCATAAAAAAATTATAATTTCCTGTTGACAACCTGTCTGCTTTTTAGTATATTAACTTTTGTCGTGCGAAAGCAGACATGCGACAGTAGCTTAGTTGGTAAAGCGCCACCTTGCCAAGGTGGAGACCGCGGGTTCGAGCCCCGTCTGTCGCTCTTTTTTATTCCTCAGAGAGTGCTCTGAGGAATTTTTTTTGCACAGATCCGGACTGCACAGGCAATCCGGATCATATCATCAATACTGAACTCCGGTAAGGTCAACACCCATGGAGATCGCTTCGGCCTCATATTCGGCTCTGTACTGTGCAAGCGTATCTGCATATCTGATGCGGTATATCCTTACAAGAGCATCATCAATCCTCTCTTCCGAAATCACTCCGCTGCCTACAGCCTCGATAATACCCTCTGCAGCAGCCTCGGGATCCGGAGATGCATAGATCATGTCGCACCCTGACTTAAGGGCCATAACAGCGCTCTCAGAAGCCGTATAATAGGATGTGATTGCAGCGTCGTTCAGGGGACCGCTTATTATCACACCGTCATATCCGAGTTCGTCACGGAGCACTCCGGTAACCGTCTTTTCCGAAAGTGAAGAAGGAAGCGAATCACTGTCTATCGAAGGATAGATGACATTGCTCATCTGGATCATCATGGCTCCGGCGTTGATGGCTGAAAGCCATACCTGGAACTCATTACTTCTGAAATCCTCGATCGCCCTGTCACAGACTGCCCTTCCGTTCTGGGGATTCTGCGAAGAAGCTGCAAGTGAAGGAAAATATCTGAATGCAGGAACAACTCCGCTCTGATAAAGGCCTTCCGCCATACCGGTCACGTAGGTGGTAACCGAAGCGGCATCATCTCCGTATGAAGTATTTGCGCCCGTTCCTCCGTTCGTAACCGACAGATCCGCAAGAGGTGCAAAATCAACAGTTATACCGATAGACTGAAGTCCGGATCCGATGGTCATTCCGGCATTTACAGCCTCTTCCACATTTCCGGTCTCCACAACCTGTGAAGGCTTTAATACGGACTCGATGACTCCCGTTCCGACAAGACCGGATTCATTCATTCCCGTTTCGGTAGTGGCAAGAAATACCGGACGGCTTACCATTTCCAAAGTGTTGGACATCATTGTGGTAAACTGGTCACCCGATGTTACATTCCTTGATGAATAAACAATTCCGCCGGGACTGAAATTCTCAAGTGCTGAGCGTGTGCCGTCACCTGCAACAACCACTCTGTCCACTCCCGTAATGGATTCAGGAGTAACAAACATTATAGCCTGCACCTTCTCTTCAAGAGTCAGTGCGGCAATTTCCGATGAGATCAGCTCGCCCAGTCTCTCTGAAGGAGTAGGGCCAAGATCCTCCACGGTAGGCGCAGGAGGAAGCTCCTCTATTACAGGCTGCGTCTGTGCCGCAGTCTCTTCCTCAAGCTGCTGCTGAAGAGCCTGTTCCTGAGCAAGTGCATCGGCTCTTCTCTGTCTGGAAAGATCCACAAAATATCTGACAGCAAAATACAGTCCCGCACCTATAACTGCGATCATCAGGACAAGGATTATATATGCTGTTACCTGCTGGCGTATTCTTCTCTTATGTCTGGCTTCACGCCTTATACGCTCATTTTCGGACTGCTCTCTGAGAGCATTACGGCTGACGCTCTTTTTCTCGGGCTTTTTATCCTGCTCATCACCGTCTTTACGGTGCTTATCATCTTCAGGCTCATCACAAGGTCTGCCCGGGGCGGATTCGTCAGGCGCTGCTTCTTCCGCATCTTCAAAGGTCTGAGCATCCGCAGGATCATCTGCTTCCGCATTTTCTCCGGCTTCCGACGAAGAATCTGCTTCTGCAGTCTCTTCGTCCTCCGAAGGATCACCTGCATCCGAATTCTCTTCTTCCTCCGAAGGATCTTCAGATTCAGGTAAGTCATCAGCCTCCGGATTTACTTCGCCTTCTGAAGGCTCCTTTGAGTCTTCACCGGAATCCGAAAGCTCACCTGTCTCAGCCCCATCCTGAGCCTCCGCAGCTCCTGATCCTTCTTCAGGATCTGAAGCCTCTCCCGATTCGAAATCCGACATATCGAATGTCAGTTCCTGGGTGGCATCGTCAGCCTCTTCAGCCTTTACTTCGGCCGAAGATCTGCTTTTTTCATTGCAATCGGACCTGTCTGCTTTATTCCTGTTTTTCTTTTTACGTTTGCTCAAAATTTTTTCTCCCCTGTAACAACCCGAAACCATAGCAAACGACATTTGTATCCGAAAGCTTCAGGATACAGATGCCGTCCACAGTAAGAAAATTATAACTTTGTTTCAACGAAAATATCATATATGGCTTTTATCGCAGTCTCGAAATCCGAATTTGCAACGCCGATGATGATATTGATCTCGGAAGATCCCTGGTCGATCATCTTGACGTTTACATGTGCATGAGCCAGTGCGGAGAATATCCTTCCCGCAGTTCCTCTGGTGGACTTCATTCCGCGGCCCACGACAGCTATGAGAGCCAGATCGGATTCGATGTCGATGATATCGGGATCGGTCATTCTGCGGATTGCGGAAACAACACTCTGCTCCTTATCTCTGAACTCATCCTGATGTACGAATACTGTCATTGTATCGATGCCTGAAGGAAGATGCTCAAAGGAGATATTGTTCTCTTCGAAAGCCTGAAGAACTCTTCTTCCGAATCCTATCTCGGAATTCATCATGTCCTTATCGACATTGACTGCGCAGAATCCCTTCTTTCCGGCAATACCTGTTATGACATATTTGGATTTCTTGGATGTAGTCTCTACGATCCAGGTTCCGTCATCTGCAGGATCATTGGTATTTCTGATATTAATGGGGATGCCTTCCTGTCTTACGGGGAAAATAGCGTCCTCATGAAGCACTCCCGCACCCATGTAAGCAAGCTCCCTGAGCTCTCTGTAGGTTATGGTCTCGATCTTGGCGGGATTATTTATGATCCTGGGATCGGCGATAAGGAATCCCGACACATCGGTCCAGTTCTCATAAACATCCGCATGAATGGCTCTTGCGACGATGGACCCCGTTATATCCGAGCCTCCTCTTGAGAAGGTCTTAACGGTTCCGTCCGCATATGCACCGTAAAATCCGGGAATGACGGCATTTGAAACCTTTTCAAGCTTCTTGCTGAGATTCTTGTAGGTCTTCTCCGCATCGTAATTATCAGTCTTTCTGTCAAAGATGATATAATCCGCGGGATCAAGGAATTCATATCCGAGGTATGCTGCCATTATATGTCCGTTGAGAAATTCTCCCCTTGATGCGGCATAATCCTTGTCTGCTCCTGCCTTAAGGTCCGCAGCAATCTTGTCGAACTTCTCGGAAAGATCAAGCTTAAGACCGAGTCCCTTTATTATCTCGTCATATCTGGCGCGTATATCCGCAAGGATCTTGGCAAAGCTCCTTTCATCCGAAACGCTTCCGTGAAGGTTATACAGCATGTCGGTCACCTTTGTATCTCTGGGAGATCTTTTTCCCGGAGCGGAAGGAACCACATATCTTCTCTCACTGTCGGCCCTTATTATGTCACCGACCTTTTTGAACTGCTCGGCAGATGCAAGAGAACTGCCACCGAATTTTACTACCTTAGCCATCTTAAATGATCCTCTTAAATAAAAATTTAAAAACCGATATATCAGACAGCGCTAACCGTCCTGATAACTTAAAAAACAGTCAGACCAAGATCAACCGTATACTCTTACGAAGTTCTTTACGGAATCTCCGAGTTTTGCATATTTTCCTTCAAATTCGGAAACGCTCATCTCTTCGGTCACAAATCCGGATTCGCCTCCGAACTTGCCGATCCTGCATCCGCCGGGGAATGCTGCCTGAACATCATCAAACTTATCGTCAAGGCATCTTACATAAAACTTAAACAACATATCGCCTGCAGATGATTCCTTGATAGGAGCTTCATCCCATCCCTTAAACATGGTGGATGAACCCTTTCTTGCCGCATCAATGACATCGGCAACAACTGCGCTCGCGGTCGCAAGCTTTCCTGCGCCCTTGCCGTAATACATAGTCTCTCCGAGCATATTGCCGGTAACAAAGATAGCATTAAAGACGTCGCAGACTCCGGCAAGAGGATGTCCCTTCTTTACAAGGAAAGGAGCAACACATGTAGCAACGGAGTCGTCATCATATCTGTTTGCAATGCCAAGAAGCCTGATGCTGTAGCCTGCTTCCTTGGCCATTGCTATATCGGTGCCGGTTATACCGGTGATACCGCATGTATTCACAGCATCCGAATCAACAAAATGTCCGGACATTATATCCGAGAGGATGGCTATCTTTCTTGCCGTATCATGACCCTCTATATCTGCGGTGGGATCCTTCTCGGCATATCCGAGCTCCTGGGCTTTCCTCAGAGTCTCGTCAAAATCGGCTCCGTCCTCTTCCATCCTGGTGAGAATGAAATTAGTGGTTCCGTTCAGAATACCGGCGATATGTGTGATCTTCTCCGCAGTCAGGGCGGTGGTAAGTGTTCTGAGAACGGGGATTCCGCCTCCGACACTTGCTTCGAAGAGATATGCGCATCCGTTTTCTTTTGCAACGCGCATAAGCTCCGCACCATGCTTTGCAACCAGCTCTTTATTGGAGCTGCATACACTCTTTCCCTTCTCAAGAGCAGCTTTAGTGAACTTATAAGCAGCTCCCACTCCTCCCATGGTCTCACATATGATCGAAACCTCGTCATCATTCAGGATAATATCAACATCATGAACGAGCTTTGATTCATAAGGATCCCCGGGAAATTCGCGAAGATCGAGGATATATTTTACATTGACCTTGTCCCCGGAATTGGCGGAAACGATATCGTTATTTTGCTCGATAACCTCCACCACGCCGCTTCCGACGGTTCCATAACCAAATACAGCTACTTGTACCATTTCATTCTCCAATTGATTCCTGTGCCGAAAATCCGGCCGCTTTTAAAACAGCTCCGCAAAAAAGCGGCCGGCGCATTTCATAGATTAATTAAGGGGATACTTCTCGGTAAGTGCCATTACGATAGCCTTAGCCTTTTCCACGCCTGCTTCCTTCTCTTTGACGATAATGCTGATAGCCTCTGCAAGCTGATCCATATCCTCGGTATTAAGACCTCTTGATGTGACGGCAGGTGTTCCGAGTCTTATACCGCTTGTGACATTTGCCTTCTGAGGGTCATTGGGGATGGTGTTCTTATTGGCAGTGATATGCGCCTCGTCAAGAAGAGCTTCGATCTCCTTACCGGTCTCATTGAAGGGAGTGAGATCAAGGAGCATGAGGTGATTGTCGGTTCCGCCCGATACGATCTTAAGTCCCCTTGAGATAAGTCCCTTTGCAAGAGCCTGGGCATTATCGTAGATATTCTGCTGATATACCTTGAAGGAAGGATCAAGAGCCTCCTTGAAGCATACAGCCTTGGCTGCGATGACATGCATAAGAGGTCCGCCCTGGATTCCGGGGAATACTGCCTTGTTGAGCTTGTGCTCCTTGGCAAATTCCGCACTTGAAAGGATCATTCCGCCTCTGGGTCCGCGAAGCGTCTTATGAGTGGTGGTGGTAACTACATGCGCATAGGGAATGGGGCTGGGATGAAGTCCTGCAGCGACAAGTCCCGCAATATGTGCCATATCTACCATGAGGTAAGCACCGACCTCGTCAGCGATCTCTCTGAAGCGCTTGAAATCGATGATTCTTGCGTATGCGGAAGCACCTGCAATGATCATCTTGGGCTTGCATTCCTTCGCAATCTCCTCAAGCTTGTCATAATCGATAAAGCCTTCATCATTAACACCGTAAGGAACAACATTGAAATAAGTTCCGGAAATGTTGACCGGTGAACCATGGGTAAGATGTCCGCCGTGATCAAGGTTCATACCCATGATGGTATCGCCGGGCTGAAGAAGTGCGAACTGAACTGCAAGGTTAGCCTGTGCACCTGAGTGAGGCTGGACATTTGCATAAGTGCATCCATAGAGCTCCATAGCACGGTTCCTTGCGAGTTCCTCTACAACATCAACGCACTGGCATCCGCCGTAATAACGCTTTCCGGGATATCCTTCTGCATATTTATTGGTAAGGGGGCTTCCCATGGCTGCCATAACAGCCTTGCTTACCCAGTTTTCGGATGCAATGAGCTCAAGATGGGAATTCTGTCTCTCCTGCTCATCAACTATGGCCTGGGCAACCTCGGGGTCTACTGACTTTACTTCATCAAGCGAATACATTTACAAAAACCTCCTCAAAATTTAAATATTTTTATTTTTGATATATTTTAGATCCGTAAGATCTTCAATCATCATAATCTCTGACTACCTTTTCCTCGGGAAGCCATTTTTTCACGACCGTTGCAAGATTCCTGAGGTCAAC
>OCVV011227672.1_pt1 | contig 12669 bp, 8 predicted proteins | sample 1539721 | NCBI WGS metagenome assembly OCVV01 (sample SAMN02144230, study PRJEB22623) | gut metagenome | biome: sheep rumen | host: Ovis aries | place: New Zealand
GCCGCCGATCTGGGAGGTCTCAAGCTTCATGGAAGCCCCCTCCTCCAGGGTGACGATGGTGGTGGGGTTCATGAACCGCTTTCCTGTGCCGGTCCCTTCCCCGTAATGCTTCTCCACGTAGCGGACCACGGAATTCTTTCCGACGAAGAAGCTGTGGATGCCGCTGTGCTCGGAGTCCTGTCCGCCGCAGTTCGAGATGCCGCAGCCCGCGATGATCGTGACGTCGCAGTCCTCGCCCACGTGGAAATCATTGTAGACCAGCTCCTTGAGCCCGGTCTGGCCGATGATGACCGGGATATGGACGCTCTCCCGCTTTGTACCGGGTTTGATATAGATGTCGATGCCGGACTTGTCGGTCTTCGTCTCGATCTCTATGTTGGCGGAATTGCTCCGCGCGATGCTTTTTCCGTCGCTCCGGATATTGTAGGCGCCCACCGGCAGCGCGTCCAGCTCCGCGACTTCCTTCAGAAGATCCTTCTGGATCTGAGTCAGCTCTACCATGTCAGCACTTACCTCCTTCCGCAGCCGCCTTCGCCCCGGTCTTTTTCTCTTTTTCCGTTCCTGCCGCCTTGGACGTCAGCACGGAACATGCAGTGCCGGTAATGCTCAGCTCCTTCATGACCTCCTGCCCGGCGGCGTAGCGCTCCACGACGCCGTCCTTCAGATAAATGATCTTGTCGGCGATGTCCAGGATGCGCTCCTGGTGGCTGATGATCACGATGCTGCCCGCGGTCTGCTCGTACAGCTTCTCAAAGATATGGATCAGGCTCTGGAAGCTCCAGAGGTCTATACCGGCCTCCGGCTCGTCAAACAGGGAAAGCCGGGAGCCCCGGGCCGCCGTCATGGCGATCTCGATGCGCTTCATCTCTCCGCCGGACAGTGTATCGTTCAGTTCGCGGTCGATGTAGTCACGGGCGCAGAGCCCCACCTCGGACAGAATATTGCAGGCGCTGTTGAAGGAATAGTTCTCCCCCGCCGCCAGCTTCAGAAGGTCCTTTACCCGGAGTCCCTTGAAACGGACCGGCTGCTGGAACGCGAAGCTGATGCCCCGGTTCGCGCGCTCATTCACCGGAAGATCCGTGATGTCCTCGCCGTCCAGCAGGACTCTGCCGGAGGCAGGCTGAAGAATTCCCATGATGATCTTCAGAAGGGTGGACTTTCCGCTGCCGTTCGGTCCGGTCACGGCGACAAAACGGTCCTCGATGGACAGGCTGACGTCCTTCAGGATGTCTTTTCCGTCCACGTGATAATTGATGTGTTCCAATGTCAGCATTATTCGGTCCTCCACTTCCGCTGTATTCAACTGCGCATTATATCACAAAAGAACACCGCGGGAAAGCTTCCCGCGGTGCAAGGAAATCTGAATTTCCGGTTTTCATGACTCTCCTGTGTCTGGATCCGCCGTCTTCTTTATTCGGTCAGCAGGCTGACGCCGGTCATTTCCTTCGGCTGCTCCATGCCCATCAGCTCGATCAGAGTCGGGCAGATGTCGCAGAGACGTCCGCCTTCCTTCAGCTTATACTTCGGATCCGCGTTGATCAGGACAAAGGGAACCGGATTCGTGGTGTGCGCCGTGAAGGGAGCGTCGGTCTCGTAGTCCCACAGCTTCTCCGCGTTTCCGTGGTCCGCGCAGAGGAACATGACACCGTTCACGTCCTTCACCGCCTGGACCGTGCGGCCCACGCAGGTGTCGACCGCCTCGACCGCCTTGATGACTGCAGGTTCGATGCCGGTGTGGCCGACCATGTCGCAGTTCGCGTAGTTGATGATGATGACGTCGTACTTCCCGCTGCGGATCGCTTCGCAGAGCTTGTCGCAGACCTCGTACGCGCTCATCTCCGGCTGCATGTCATAGGTCGGGACCTTCGGGGACGGTACCAGAATGCGGTCCTCACCCTTGTAGGGGACCTCGACGCCGCCGTTGAAGAAGAAGGTGACGTGGGCGTACTTCTCGGTCTCGGCGATGCGGAGCTGGGTCATGTCGTGATCGGCGAGGAACTGGCCGAAGATGTTGTTGTAGCTCTCCTTGCCGAAAGCGATCAGCTTGTTCGGAATGGTCTTGTCGTAGTCCGTGAAGCAGACGTAGGTCGTCTTGATCCGCGGCCCGCGGTCAAAGCCGTCGAAATCGTCGCAGCAGAAGGTGCGGGTGATCTCGCGGGCACGGTCCGGGCGGAAGTTGAAGAAGATGATGCTGTCGTTCTCTTTCACGGTGGTGAGCGGCTTGCCGTCCTTCACCACGGAGAAGGGGATGACGAACTCATCGGTCTTTCCGTCGTCGTAGGAAGCCTGGATGCCGCCCGTCGCGGAATCCGCGGTCTTTCCGTTGGCCTTGGTCAGATTGTCATAGGCCAGCTGCACGCGCTCCCAGCGGTTGTCGCGGTCCATCGCGTAGTAACGGCCGCTGACAGACGCGACCTGACCGATGCCGATCTCCGCCATCTTCTCTTCCAGGGTCGCCACATATTCCTTCGCCGCTGCCGGGGGCGTGTCGCGGCCGTCCAGGAAGCAGTGGACAAAGACCTTCGTCAGACCGTGCCGCTTCGCAAGCTCCAGAAGGGCGTAAAGATGGTCCGTATGGGAATGGACGCCGCCCGGGGAGATCAGACCCCAGATATGCAGCGTGGAATCGTTCTTTTTGCAGTTTTCGACCGCAGCCAGGAGAGCCGGGTTCTCAAAGAAATCACCGTCCTGGATAGACTTGGTGATCCGGGTCAGGTCCTGATAGACGATGCGGCCGGCGCCCATGTTCAGATGGCCGACCTCGGAGTTGCCCATCTGGCCGTCCGGAAGACCGACAAACAGGCCGCTGGCCTGACCTTCCACAAAGGGGCAGGTCTTGAACAGCTCGTCCAGATTCGGGGTCTTTGCTTCGTAGATCGCGTTGTGTCTCGTGTCCTTGCTCAGGCCGAAGCCGTCCATGATGCATAAAACAACAGGTCTCTTGTCCATAGGAATCTACTCTCCTTCTTATCAGCTGTGCACAGAGTTCTCTGTGCCGGAAGTGTACGTGCATTCCGCTGTGTGCGGTCTGCACGGAAAACCCATTTTTGCCGTTTTTATCTTACCACAGTTCCCGCGGTTTTGTACCGCAACTTGGCAAAACGCCGGGAAGGTCTTTTTTCGGGAGCCGTCAGATGTTAAAATAAAAGGGATTTTTGGCTTTCTGCAGGAACGTTTTCCCCCTGCAGTCAAAGACATTTTTCAAAGGCTCCGGTTTTCAGCTGCTTTGTATATTTTAAGAGGAAAAATACCGTGGACATATTTTATAAGATCATAGCTTTGTTTGGCGGCCTGTCAATGTTCCTTTACGGCATGCGCGTCATGGGCGACGGCCTGAAATCTTCTTCGGGCGGCGTCATGAAGGAAGCGCTCTCCAGAGTCACCAACAATCCCGCGCTGGGATTTCTCTTCGGCATGCTGGTCACCTGCATGATCCAGAGTTCCACCGCCACCATCGTCCTCACTGTCGGTCTGGTCGGCGCGGGCCTGCTCCCCTTCCGGCAGTCCATCGGCATCGTTCTCGGCGCCAACGTCGGTACTGCCATCACGGCACAGATCATCCGGCTGATGGATCTGAGTGCCGGCAGCGGCAGCATCCTCTACTTCTTCAAGGCAGACAATCTGGCGCCGCTGGCCCTGACCATCGGCATGGTCTGCATCATGTTCCTGAAGAGCGACAAGGCCAAGAAAGCCGGCGGCATCCTTTCCGGTTTCGGCATCCTCTTCATGGGCCTGATCTACATGAGCGCATCGGTCAGCACCATGGGTGACAGCCTGGGCCATCTTCTGACAGCCTTTGAAGACAACTATTTTCTGGGCTTTCTCTCCGGTATCGTCGTGACCGGCATCATTCAGAGTTCCTCTGCGGTAGTCGGTATTCTGCAGTCCATGGCGAGCTCCATGGGCGTCCGCTTCTGCGGGGTCTTCGCCGTCATCCTCGGCGTCAACATCGGCGACTGCCTGACGACCTTTATCGTGAGCCGTATCGGCGCGAAGCCGGAACAGATCCGCACCGCGCTGGTCCACGTAATCTACAATATCTTTGCGGCATCGCTGATTACCATCCTGCTCTCACTGGGCCGCATGACCGGTCTTCTCGGGGACAGTCTCTGGTACGCCACGCTGAACTCCGGCGGCGTCGCGAACGTCCACGGAATCTTCCGTCTGCTTCCGGCGGTATGTCTTCTGCCCCTCACGGGCCTCTTCGCGAAGATTGCTGAGCGGATCGTCCCGGACGCGCCGAAGGATGCCGAGGATCAGGAGATCGAGCAGGCACTGCGCGCCCTGGATTACCACCTGATCAACAGCCCGGCGATCGCACTCGGCCAGGCTGCCCAGCTGATCAGCTATATGGCGTCCGTTGCCCTGCATAACTACGATGCAGTGCTGCAGCAGATCGAAAATTACGACGAAGACCGCGCGAAACGTATCGACCACCGCGAGGAAATGCTGGACCAGATGGCCGATGCTGCCAACCGCTATGTCGTCGAGGTCTCGCCCTACATCAGTGAAGAAGCCGACGGCCGCAATCAGGACTTCCAGATCAAGGCCCTCACCTGCTTCGAGCGGATGGGTGACCACGCGGTGAATATCACCGACGACCTGAAGGAACTCCGGGAACACGGCGGATCCTTCTCCCCGAATGCCACGAAGGAGCTGCACATCGCTCTGGACGCGGTGGGAGAGATCCTGGGCATCACCTACAATGCTTACAAGACCCACGACCTGCTGGCTGCCACCCACGTGGAGCCGCTGGAGGAGGTCATCGACGACCTGATCAAGGCGATGCGCGCCAACCACATCTACCGCATGACCCACGGACTCTGCGAGATCTACAGCGGCCTGCAGTTTGAGAACATCCTCTCGAACCTGGAGCGTCTCTCCGACCAGTGCTCCGATCTGGCGGTCTTCATGCTGAGCCACGACGACCCGGGCCTGATCGGCCAGGAGCACCAGTACCTGCACGACCTGCACCGGTCCCAGGATCCCACCTATCAGACTCTGTTCCAGTCGAACTTCGCAAAGTACTTCGGCCAGCTGGACGCGGTCACCCCGCCCGGCACCGATCCGACAGCCTGAAAATCCGGGCAAGCCTGCGCCTGCCTGGTTTCATCAGTAAAAAGAGACTGCCGCGGCAGCCTCTTTTTATTTCCGTATTTTTACCTTCACTCCGTCGGACAGGCCTTCCGCATCTGCATCCGCCGCGACGGTCTCCCCTGCAGCGATCCCGCCGGATGCGCCTTCTCCGGAAATCACGGCAATGTCTCCCGCCCGGTAAATGACGTCCACCGGGATGCGGACGGCCCGTCCTCCCCGGATGGCGAACACGCAGTCCCGGGACGTTTCCCCCGTCTCAGAGGAGAAGACGGCCGCCGCCGGCACCGTCAGACAGTTCTCCCCGTAAAACATCCGAAACTTCATCAGAACTCCGTAGCCGTCGCAGTTTTCCGGAAGCGCTCCTTCCGGAAGGTCCGCCGTCACGTGGACCCGGTGCTCCCGGAGCCCCAGGGATGAGACGCCCTCCGTCGCGTAGCTGTATACTTCTTTAACTGTGCCCGTGCAGGAAAGATCCTTCCCCCGCATGGTAACTGTGACCTCCACCGGGTCGCCGGGACGGATCCGCGGGGCAATGTAGGAAAGCACATCCGCCTCTGCCCGGACAGCGCCGCCGCTCCGCAGCACGGCGCCGGTCTGTCCGGGCTGGATCACGGAAAAGTTCTTCACCGGAAGCTCCGCCACCACGCCGTCCTGCTCCGCGCAGACATCGCAGCGGCACAGATCCTCGGATATCTGGTCGATGCGGATCTTCTGGGACGCGATCTGCGCCTCCAGCTGCTGTGCCTCCATCTCAAAAAACCGGGAGTTCAGACCGGCCTCGTCGATCCCTTTTTCTTCCAGCTCCTTCAGCCGCGCGGTCCCTTCGTTCAGCCGGTTCCGTGCCGCTTCCATGGCAGCCTCCGCGGATGCAAGCGCCGCCCGTTCTTCTGTCAGGACACTGTCTGCCACCGCGCCGGCGGCAGCGAGGGTCTGGTCCGCCTCATAGTGCCGTTTTTTCGCAGCGTAGTTCTGTTCCGCCGCTGCCAGCGTCTCCCTGGCATTCTCCAGATATTCCTTCGGAGAAGTGCTGAAGACCTGGGAAATATAGCTCCGTTCCAGCTGCGCCTCCAGTCCCTTCAGGGAACTCTCCGCCAGCGTCCTTTCATATTCCAGATCCTTTTTATCGATCCTGAAAAGAAGATCCCCGGCATGAACCTGCGAATTTTCCGAAACTGCGACCTCCTTCACCGCGCCGCCCACCCGGGCAGTTACCGTCAGGACATCTCCCCGGGAGAGGACACCCTCTTCCGTATAACTGTCCTCCACGGTACGGAAGGAAGCTTCCGCAGTCTTGATCCGCACCCCCGTGCCGGCCGCGGAGATCCCCGCCGCCACCGCGGCGATCAGTCCGGCGCCGAGAATGCCCGCCAGGATTTTCTGCTTTTTTGTCAGTTTTATCATATTACTCCTTCGACTTCAGGATTTCCGTCAGCGAAAGCCGGTGCAGATACCGGTATTCCGCGATCCCCGCCGCCAGAGTGATGGCAAGGCAGGTCACAAAGGCCAGTCCGTAGCCTCCCCGGGATACCCGGATCGGGATGTCGTAATCGTCGGAGATGATCAGCACCTCAATGAGCTTCGCCACCCCCAGGCTTCCCGGGTATCCGAGCAGGATCCCCAGGATAAAATAGATCACATGCTCAGCGGTCAGCATCATCCCCAGTTCTCCTTCCGAGGCGCCAAGCACCATCATGCTTCCCAGCTCCCGTTTCCGTTCCCGGATATTGATCATAGAGATCTGGAAAATCAGGATAAAACCGGCTGCCGCGGAAAGCAGCGCAAACATGTTGATCATGGAGATCATGCTGTCCACCATGCCGACGTAATTCCCCACGGTGCTCTCACTGTCCGAAACTGCCGTGACATTCCCGGCATCGACCAGCTTCTGTATGAGCCGGGCCTTCCCCTCCGCACCCCCTTCCGCCTTTAAAAGAAGGAGGTTTGCGGCAGGCGGCGTGTTCATGACGGTCCCCATGCGGCTGAGGTCCATATAACAGCCGCGGCCCAATGTCTCAGCGATCACCGCGGAGACCTTCACCGGGATCTCATCCACCGTGAAACCGGGGCCGGAGATCCAGATCACATCGCCTGCAGAGGCCCCGATCCGGTCTGCCACACGGTAATTCAGGATCACACCGTCCTGCGGGACGTCATAAAACCGCTGCCTGTTGTCCATGATCCGGCGCAGCTCCGTATCCCGGGGAACTCCGTAAAGCGTTCCGAATTCCTTCAGGTTCTCCTTCCTCGCCTCAAAGGATACGCGGAGCATCGGCTCCGCTCTCTGCACTTCAGGGAAGACCGCGGCGCTGTCCTTCACGCGGGCGGGGGTATCGTACCCCCTGAGCGAGACCATAAGGTCGTAGGTCTCCGCCATGGAATACTGTTCCTCGAAAAGTCTTATGACCAGCGGCATAAAGGAGGTCAGGACTGAGGTCATGGAGAATGGGAAGGCAATCGCCAGGGCGATCAGTACGCCCCGGAAGGGCTTCCGCAGTGCCGACCGGATCCCCAGCTTCGGGAAGGTCCCCAGCCGGCGGAACAGCCCGGCGGGAAGCCGGAACCCGGTGCCGCCCGGGCTGTCTCCTCGCATGGCTTCCACCGGAGTGATCTTCAGGATACGGGCGGTCCCGAGCCATGCCGCCGCAGTTCCTGTCCCCGCCGCGATCCCGACGGCAAGAAGCCGTGTCCTCAGAACGTTATGCCAGGAGGGATCCGGCAGCGTAAAGAAATCAATATAAAGATCAAACATGAACCGGCCGAGAAGCTCTGCCGGGATGCATCCTGCCAGGGCGCCTGCCAGTCCCGCCGCGGCGCCGCCGGCAAGATACGGCTCCATCAGTTCCCGGTCTGTCATGCCGCAGGCCTTCATGGTCCCGATCAGGCTCTCGTCCTGCTCGACCCGTTTTCGAAGGACCACATACAGCATGAACACCGACACCGCCATGAAGATAAGCGGCAGGATGGTTCCGGTGGATATAAGCTCCACAAGCTCTCCCTCCACCATGGATACACTGGGCTGGTCAGACTGCTTCACAATGGATTTCAACCCATAGGGTTCCAGCCGGTCCATCAGAGCTGCACGCACGTCTTCATACGTGGTCCCGGGGTCCAGCCGGAATCCGAGTTCATTCAGGGAGTCCCGTTTTCCCAGGAATTTTTCCATGGCCCCGGTCTCCATGACAGCGATGTCGTAGACCTTCCCGTCCGGTACCATGGCTCCGCCCGGAGGAATGGAATAAATATAGTCCGGCTGCTGTACGGTGCAGGAAAAGCGGCAGGTCTTCCTCTGCCCGCCGCCCAGAAGCTCCAGACGGTCGCCGGCCTTCAGGCCGCAGGCCTCCGTCATCCGGACTCCCACGGCGATCCCGTCCTCCGGATCCAGCTGCCCGGAAAGCATGGGCCGGTTCAGTGCTGCGCTGCCGGCATCGTCCGCGTCCAGGGAAAGGAGGTGCAGGGTAACCACCGACTCTGTGTCAAGATTCAGTACCCGGACGTCCTCCGCGAGCCGCCCTGACGCCTTCCGGATTCCGGGGATCTCCTCCAGCCGGGAAAGCTGTCCGGGGCTGATGCCTTCCACCTCGGCAAACACGTCCGCGAGCTCCGACCGCGCATAATACCGGCGGATCTGGCCGTTCAGGTTCTCCATGGTGTCCAGCATCGACACAAAGATAAAAACTCCGATGGCGATGATCAGCACCGCGCCGATAAAAGACGATTTCCGGCGCAGCGTCCCGCGAAGCACGTTTTTCCGGTACTGCTTCACCGTTCCGCTCCTTTCTTTCCTCTGTCCGGCAGTTTCGGGCCTCCGGCTTTCCGGTCTCAGAGTTCCCGTTTTCCGGCGGCGGACTCCGCCTGCCACTGGTCCCGTGTCAGGACGCGGCATATCTCGCCGTCCCGGAACAGGAAGATCCGGTCTGCATAGGACGCAAGGCTCTGGTTGTGGGTGATCAGGACCACGGTCTTCCCGAGATTCCGGCTGAAATCCGCAATGACGTTAAGGATCTGCTCTCCTGTTGCCGAATCCAGCGCGCCGGTGGGTTCATCACAGAGCAGGATATCCGGATTCTTGCAGAGAGCCCGGGCGATGGCGACCCGCTGCTGCTGTCCGCCGGAAAGCTCCGACGGGTAATGGCTGCTCCGGTCCTCAAGTCCCACCTGGCGGATCAGTTCCGCGGCATCCAGCGGGGCCGGTGAGAGCTCCGCCCCGAGCTGCACATTTTCCAGAGCTGTCAGGTCTGAGAGAAGATTATAGAACTGGAAGACGAAGCCGACGCTTTCGCGCCGGTAGCGCTGCAGGGATGCGGGATCATTCCAGTCCAGTTCCTTTCCCCGGAACAGGACCCGGCCGGCCGTGGCAGTCTCGATCCCGCCGAGGATGTTCAGCATGGTGCTCTTCCCGGAGCCGCTGGGGCCGAGGATCGCGATAAATTCACCCTCCCGGATGTCAAAGGAGACGTCCCGCAGCGCGTGGACCGTCGTCTCCCCGGCAGAATAATCCCGGGAGACGTGTTCCGCGCGGATCAGCGGCACGCCGGCAGCGTTCTGTAACTGTTTGTCCATCCGGAGCATTTCCGGTCCGGGCTCCTTTCGCAGGTAAAATAGTCTGACTATGGTTAGTTATATATAACTCATGCATATACTTTATGCCCGCATCCGTCAAAAGTCAATGAACGCGGGCATGATCTGTCAGAATTAATATTTCCCGGGACAGGATCCGTCAGGAAAAGAACTTTTTCCCCAGCGGCAGCAGCACGCCGCCGACGGCATTGCCCGCGGTGCAGACAAGGATAAAGGCAACTGCTTCCGGGGTGACCATATCCGCCATGGAGAAATAGAACATGTTGGCGACGCAGTGCTCGAAGCCGCAGAGAATGAACACGATCACGCCGAAAATGATGGCCAGATATTTTCCGAACTCATGGGGAATGCTCTTGTAGCCCTCCACCGCGAGCCAGATCATGATGTCGCAGAAGATCGCCAGGATAAAAGCGCTGAGATACGACTGGGCCAGCTTGGTCTCGCACATGCCGGCGGCCCGCTCTGAGATCCCGGCGACCCGGGTCAGAAGCAGGAGCCTTGCGGTGACGAAGGTGCCGATGAAGTTGCCGAGCCAGATTACCGGCAGCTGCTTCGCGAAAAAAGCGTCGTTGTCGAAAACATAACAGACCTTTCCGGTGAAGAGCAGGTACCCCTGGGTGCAGATTGCGAAAAGACCCACTGCAAACAACAGAGCTCCGAGGTTTTTGTTCTCCACTGACAGGAACACCGTCCCGCCGATGGCAATAAACATTCCTGCGATGACCGCTTTTACAAGTGTGACAAGATATGGATTCTGTTTCATGATATATCTCCGGCTTTCCTTAAAGGTTTTTACTGCTAAGCATTTCTGTTCTTCGAAAGTACACAGTATACTTTCCTCAGTATTATTCTACAGATTTCCGTTTTGTGCAAGCTTGTACCGGAATCGGTAGACGTCCTGAACAGCGGAATGCTATTATTCAAAATAGATCTTTAAGATGATTTCGGGAAGGAGCATCCAATGAAAATGACCTCTTTCGATCCCACCTATCAGAAATATCCCTCCAGACGCTACCCGCTCTTCGCGAAGAACGGCATGGTGAACTGCTCGACGCCCCAGGCTGCTGCCGCCGGCCTGGAGATCCTGAAAAAGGGCGGAAACGCCATGGATGCCATTGTCGCAGCGGCGGCTGCACTGACTGTCGTGGAGCCCACCGCCAATGGTATAGGAAGCGATGCTTTCTCCCTCATCTGGGTGGAAAAGGAAAAAAAGCTTTATGGCATCAGTTCCAACGGACCGGCCCCCATGGCCCTTTCCCCGGAGGCAGTGCTGGCGGACAACCGGGACGACCATGGGAAGATCCCGCAGCACGGCTGGACGCCTGTCTGCGTTCCCGGCTGCGTGAAAGCCTGGACCGAGATCACCGGCTGCTTCGGAAACCTGCCCCTCACGGAGACGCTGACGCCTGCCATCCGCTATGCGGAGGAAGGCTGGCCCCTGGGTGCAGCCCAGTCCCGGGTCTGGACGGAACGCTTTCTGGATTACCGGGAAAGATTCCGCAGTCCCGAGTTTGACGAATGGTTCCGGACCTTCGCGCCGGAAGGCCGCCCCTATGACGCCGGCGAGCTCGTAAGGCTTCCGAACCACGCAAAAACACTTCGGGAGATTGCCGAGACCAACGGCGAATCCTTCTATACCGGCCGTATAGCCCGCGCCATCGATGCCGACAGCCGGGCCCACGGCGGCTATCTCCGCTATGAGGACCTCTCCTCCTACCAGGCCCGGTGGGTGGAACCGCTGACGGTGAACTACCGCGGCTACACAGTCTGCGAGATCCCGCCTTCCGGTCAGGGCATGGTGGCCCTGATGGCGCTGAACATCCTGAACAATTTCAGCTTCCGGGAAAAGGACTGCGCCGCCACGTACCATCGGCAGCTTGAGGCCATGAAGCTTGCCTTTGCGGACGGACTTCACTATATTTCCGACCCGCGGGATATGCGGATCGACGCGAAGGACCTCCTGAAGCCGGAGTACGGCAGAAAACGCGCCGCGGAGATCGGCGACCGGGCGGAGGTCCGGACCCATGATGATCCGAATTCCGGCGGAACCGTCTACCTCTGCTGCGCGGACGCGGAAGGCAACATGGTCTCCTATATTCAGTCGAACTACAACGCTTTCGGCTCCGGCATTGTCGTGAAGGACACCGGCATCGCCCTCTCAAACCGCGGCTTTGATTTCTCCATGGATCCGGCCCATGTGAATTACCTGCGGCCGGGCAAGTATACTTACCACACCATCATCCCGGGCTTCCTCATGAAGGAAGGCGAGGCGGTAGGGCCCTTCGGCGTAATGGGGGCCTACATGCAGCCCCAGGGCCATGTGCAGGTACTCATGAATTATATCGACTTCGGCATGGATCCGCAGCAGGCGCTGGACGCTCCCCGCTGGCAGTGGATCCGGGAAAAGAAAGTCCTGGTGGAGTCCTCCTTCAGTTCCGAGATCGCCCGGCAGCTGAAGGCCCGGGGCCATGACATCTCACTGGAACTCTCTCCCGGCGGTTTCGGAAAAGGCCAGATGATCGTTAAGCTTCCCAACGGCGTGTACTGCGGCGGGACCGAGTCCCGCTACGACGGCAGCATCGCCCTGTACTGATTGAAGACACCGGAACTGCATGCATCAGAACGTGATGCATAAAAACTGCATGTTCGAAAACAGGACCCGCGGAGGCGGGTCCTGTCAGAACGAAGAAAAAGCAGCTTTAGGATTCGCATCCTAAAGCTGCTTTTTCTTCGTTCTGCAGCCGCCGCAGAATTTCTGCGGCGGCTGCTCACCTTTCATTTCAGGTCTCAGTTTTTCCCTGAGTACACGGTCATCCTTCGATCATGATGGTTTTCTTTTCCGGAACCTTCTGCGCTTCGATCTTCGGCACGGTAAGCGTAAGGACACCATGTTCAAATCTGGCTTTCACATCCTCTTCCTTCACACCATGTCCCACGAAAAAGCTTCTCTGCATGGAGCCGGCATAACGCTCCTGGCGGATCAGTTTTCCTTTC
>OCVV011352137.1_pt1 | contig 12668 bp, 7 predicted proteins | sample 1539721 | NCBI WGS metagenome assembly OCVV01 (sample SAMN02144230, study PRJEB22623) | gut metagenome | biome: sheep rumen | host: Ovis aries | place: New Zealand
ACGGCTCCCTCTGAGGAATTGCTCCAGCGCTCATTGATGCGGAAGGCCTTGTTGAGGCCGAACATGCCGACGCCGTAATCCCGGTAAAAATCCGTCACGATCCTGTACATATCGTCCTCGTCCGCGGACTCCTCCAGCTTTAAGCTCAGGGCCTGGACCTTCTCGCTCACGCTCCGGTTGTAGACGCGCTCCTTTTTCCCCACGGAGTGATAATTTTCGATGATGGAAAAGACGTCTGTCTCCAGCGCCTTCTCAAGCCTGGAAAAATCGTAATCAAAGAGCCTGCGGAAGATCCGCAGGTCGCTTTTGACAAAATGATTGACAGATCCGTCATTGGCGCCGACCTTTTCCGAGACAAGGGTAAAGGGCGTCTCTGTCATGGCCAGCAGGAAGGCCAGGTAATTGTGCCAGAGATTTTTGTCAAAGCCATAGCGGGTCGCCAGGTCCAGCAGACGGTGGATCTGGTCCAGGACCTGCGCGGTCAGGGCCTCCCGGTCATAATCCCCCTTGTCAAACTGCCGGCAGACGTCGGCCAGTCTCATCAGGATACTGTCCTCTCCGATTTCCCTGTAAACGATCAGTTTCGATGTCAGTCTGTACATATATAGATCCTCCATGCGCCTTTTTGCGGTCCGGCCGCGGCCGGCAGGCTCGCTGTTCTATTTATACTACATTTGCATGGTTTTGTGCCACAACCGGGCCGGGAAAAAGGGGAAGCCCCGCCTGTTTTATGGATGGGCACGGATGCGGTGCGGAAGATGTTGACATGTCTTTGAAAAGCAAGACATGTCAACCCGCATCCGGCGCGCAAGACTCGCAAGCGAGTCTTGCGTGGATACGTAAAAAACACCGGTCCTTCCGGGAGTACACTCTCCAGAAGAACCGATGTGGTTTTCCCAGTCAGGGGGCTGTCACGCCGTCTGCCGGCAGGGGGCAGAGGCGGGGTCCGCAGGTATCTGCTCAGTCCTTGTCAAAGCAGATGGGCGCGGAGCTCTTCCCCGGAGGCAGAGCTCAGATAAGCGGGGGCGATGTCAAAAACGGTGACCGCGCCGGTCTTTCCTTCCCTGCTCAGACGGGCCACTGCTCTTGCGTAGGCGGCCAGGACGGAGCCTGTGAACTCGGGATTGGAATCCAGCTTGAGGCTGTACTCAATGACATGGCCGTTCTCTTTGCCAGGGCCGGTCACGCCGCTGCGGATCACGCTGCCGCCGTGGGGAAGCCCGGAATGGTCGCGCTTCATCTCCTCCGCGCTGATGAAATGCACAGTGGTATCGTACTCGTCGAAGTAATTGGGCATGGTCTTGATCTCATTTTCAATCCTGGCCAGGTCCGCGCCCTCCTCGGCCACGACAAAGCACTCTCTGGTGTGCTTCTGGCGGGTCGTGAGCTCGGGATTCTCTCCGTTGCGGACGCTTGCAACGGCGGCCTCCACGGGGATCGTGTACTGGCGGGCGTCAAGAACGCCTTCGATCCGGCGCACAGCATCGGAATGTCCCTGGCTGACACCCTTGCCCCAGAAGGTATAATCCCTGCCCTCGGGAAGGATGCAGTTCATGTAGAGGCGGTTGAGGGAGAACATACCGGGATCCCAGCCGCAGGAGATCAGGCCGACATGGCCGCCCTTTTTGGCCGCAGCGTCCACGTTTGCGAAGTGGACCGGGATATTGGCGTGGGTGTCGAAGCTGTCCACCACGTTAAACATCTCCGCGTATTTGGGAGTCTGCACAGGCAGGTCCGTGGCACTGCCGCCGCAGATCACCAGGACATCCAGCTTGCCCTGCATGGACGCAGCCTCCTCCTGGGAGAGGACGGGCACACCCGCTGTGCGGATCTTGACGGAGGCGGGGTCACGGCGGGTAAAGACCGCGGCCAGCTCCAGATCATCGTTCTGCATAATGGCGCTCTCCACGCCCTTTGCCAGGTTTCCGTATCCGAGGATTCCGATTCTAACACTCATTTCAATCATTCTCCTTGTGCTATAGCCTGAAATATTCCTTATTTCTGTTTTTTACTGTACCACATAGACGTGCTAAAGTGTCTTAAACAAGAAAAAAGTATAACATGCCGGGTCAGTTATGACAATCCCCAGTTAGTCTAAACTTTATGGATCGGATCTTTATTGGTCAAATCATTTTTGATCAACCATTATTGTTCAGATCATTTTTGATCAAATCATTTATGATCAAATCATTTATGATTTTATTGACCCTGCGGTCGTAGGTCAGAAGTCCGTTGGTCTCCTCCTCGATGTCGGAGACCTGGGTGTAGACCGCCCCGGCCAGCCCCTGCGGGACCAGGGCATGGATCTTGTCCATCAGGGTCTGGAAGGTCTCCCGGAAGACATCCGGCTCGACCGTGTGGTAGCCGTATACCTCGTCGCTCATGACATGGCCGGCTGTTATGGCATTGATCCCGCCGTATTCCGACAGGACAAAGGGCCTGGGATCCTTTTCCACCGCAGGTTCCCGGAAATAGTTGTGGACGCTGCACACATCGCCCCCGCCCTGGTCAAACCAGCCGCTGGCGTGGTCGACCGGCCGGTCCGGGTCCTCCTCTCTGACGATTTCCGCGATCCGGAGGGCATCAAACTGGCCCCAGCCCTCATTGAAGGGGATCCACATGCCGATACAGGGGGAGCTGCAGAGCTGCCGGATCATTTTCCGCAGGTCTGCCTCAAACCTCTGCCTGGCCCGCCCGTCCTCTCTGGCGAAAAGCCGGTAGCGGTCATCCCGCAGCATTTTTCCCAGGCAGGGAAAGACAGTCGGCAGATAGGTCTGCAGGAGCTTATTGACGGGGCCGCCTCCATTGACCATGTCCTGCCAGACCACCATGCCCAGGCGGTCACAGTGGTAGTACCATCTGGCGGCCTCGATCTTGACATGCTTGCGGATCATATTGAAGCCGGCCTCCTTCATCTGCAGAATGTCAAAGACCATGGCCTCGTCAGCCGGAGCTGTCATCAGGGTCTCCGGCCAGTAGCCCTGGTCCAGCACCCCGTGGAAAAAGTAAGGCTGCCCGTTCAGGGTCAGGCAGGGCCTGCCCGCGGAATCAGTCCCCGTGCCGAAGGACCGCATGGCGAAATAGCTCTCCACCAGGTCCTTTCCCGCCTCGATGCGAAGGGCATAGAGGTGGGGGTCGTCAGGACTCCAGAGCCTGGGGCAGGGGACAGGGATCCTGACCCTGACCCGGGATTTTTCGATCCGGAAGCTTTTCACGCAGACTGCGGTCTTCGTGTCCGCTCCGGCTTTCTCCCCGGCCCCGGCCTCTCCTGTCCTGTCCGCTCCGGCATCCGTGTCCTCTCCGGTTTCCTCTCCGTTCCCGGCAGCCCCGGTCTCCGCGTCCTCTCCGACGATGATCCGCACCTGTCTTCCCCTGCCCGCTCCGGAAAACTCCATCTCCAGGAGGACTTCCTCCTCCCCCGGCCGGGGGCTGACCCGCAGATCCTTTAAATAAAATTCCGGGACGGACTCCAGCCAGACGGTCTGCCAGATCCCGCTCTGGGCATGATAGTACATGCCCTCCGGCTCCAGGGTCTGCTTGCCGCGGCAGGCCGTCCCGCGGTCCGTGTCATCCCGGACACAGACCAGGAGCTCGTTGGCCCCGGGCCGTACATAGTCCGTCACATCCAGGCAGAAGGCCAGATATCCGTTTCTGTGACTGCCTGCCGCATGGCCGTTCCACCAGACCCTGCAGCGTTCATCCACAGCGCCGAAGTGGAGGATGAGGCGGCTCCCCTCTTTAAGATCTCCGATCATGACCGTCCGCCTGTACCAGAGGTCCTGGCCGGGCTGCAGGATCCTGCCCACGCCGGACCGGACTGTCTCCGGGGAAAAGGGGACCAGGATCCTTCCGTCTGCCTTCCCCATGCCGGCCCCCGCCGGGCGGATGGCATAGTCCCACCAGCCGTTGAGGTTCTGCCAGCTGCCCCTGCGCAGCCGGGGCCTGGGGTATTCGGGAAGGGGCAGGGCCTGCGGGCCGTCCTCCGCCTCCTGACTCCAGATCGTGGTGAGAGTATGGGTCACAGGATTCTTTTTTCTTCCGGGCTGCAGAGCCCTGACCATATCCGCAATTCGCATTGACAGCACCTCCTCGTTTTTCAGGACTCTTTTTTCAGAACCTTCTCTCAGAATTTTTCATTCATGTCCTTCTTCAAAACCTCTTCAAAACCTCTTCAGAAGCTTTCCTGTTTTTTCCGCCAAATGGAGTTCCGGCCCGGTCTTATACCAGCTCAGGTCTCAGGCCGGCTGCTGATCAGGATCGCGGCCAGGACCAGGGCAATGCCCGCGATCTCATCCGCGTGCAGGACCTCGTGAAAGACCAGGATCCCCAGGATCGTGGCGACGACAGGCTCCACCGAGGCCAGGATCGAGGCCCTCCCGTTGTCCACTCCCTCCAGTCCCCGCGTATACAGGATATAGGGGAGAACGGTCGTGACGATCCCGAAGAAGATGATGAACGCGGTCAGCGGCGCGGAGCTGGTAAAGGCCCTGTGGATGTTTGCCAGAGATACAAAGGGAAGGGTCCCGGCGGTGGCAAAGAGAAAGGTATAGAAGGAAATCGTCAGGCTCCGGTAGCCCCTCTCCAGGGCGAACCTGCCGAAAATGGAATAGAGGCCATAGCCGATCCCGGCGCCCAGGCCGATGAAAAAGCCCGCCGGCGTCAGGGACGCGCCGCCCCGCAGCAGGCCGCTCACACAGACACAGCCGGCGAAGGTCAGGACCAGGGCGGTCAGCTTGGGCCCTGTGATCCTTTCTTTGAAAAGGACCGCGGACAGGACGATGACAAAGGCAGGGGCCGTGTAGAGCAGGACAGCCGCGACCGAGAGGGAGGTCAGCTCGATCGTCGTGAAATAACAGAGGTTAAAAAAGACGATGCTCAGCACGCCGGTGCCGAAAAAGCACCAGAGGTCCCGCAGGCGGATCTTGAGAAGGGACCGGTCCCTGGCCAGCAGATAAAAAAAGAGAACCGCTGCTGTCACGACGCTCCGCAGCATGGCGATCTCAGCGGTGCTGCAGCCTGCGTCCCCCAGCCTGCGCACAAAAAGGCCCATACTGCCCCACAGGGCCCCGGCGATCAAAATATACAGCGGCGCACAGCGGTCCGCCACAGCTGTCTGCTGCATGGTCTTTTCCTCCCGATCATCGTAGTCATGTATGCCTGCCCGGCAGGTCCGGCCCTTTTTTGCGGTCGGGCACAAAGGATCCCGCTGGTCCGGCCCTTTTTACGCCCGGGGCCGCACATGTCTCTCAGGCCCTGTTTCAGGAGCCGGCCCTGTCCGCCAGAAGGCTCCTGTAGGCCATAATGCCGGCCACCGTCTTGGCGTCCTGGATCTCTCCGGCATAGATCCGCCGGCAGAGCTCCTCCAGGGGCAGGGCGCAGAGCCCGATCTCCTCGGCCTGGTCCAGCTTCTGGCCGCCGGCCGGCTCCAGGTCCTCCGCCAGGTAGATATCCGTCGCCTCATTGCACCAGGCAACGGCCGTCAGGATATGGGCCAGCTTCGTCATCCTGCCTGGCCGGTAGCCGGTCTCCTCCTCCAGCTCCCTGGCCGCCGTGTCGGCCGGATCCTCTCCCTCGGCCTCCCGCGCCCCGGCGGGCAGCTCCAGGGTCTCCCGGTCAATGGCCGGCCGGTACTGACGGATGAGGAGTACGCGGCCGTCCGGCAGGACCGGGACCGAGCAGGCTCCTCCGCCCTTTTTGTGACGCACATAGTCCCAGGTCTGCTCCGTGCCGTCCGGCAGGACCATGGTGTCCCGGTAAAACTCCAGGACCGCGCCGGCCTCCGCCAGCTTACGCTGTGTTCTGTGGAGTCTGTATTCCATCTTCTGTCCTCCTCGGGAACTGTATCTTACTGCACCATATTCTGTCTTACAGGCCGGCCGCCTTTGCCTTCGCGCGGCTGACCTCCGCCAGCTTCCCCAGGGCCATGCCGTGGGAGGCCTTGAAGAGGATGACCGTTCCCGGTTTCGTGACCTCCTCCACGGCCCCGGCGGCGGACTGTCTGTCCTCACAGGCCCGCACATCCGCAAGGCCCTCTTTGGCCGCTTCCTCCGCCATATAGCGCGAGAGCTTTCCGACCGCGATCAGGGTATCGATGCCGGCCTTCGCGGCGGCGGCCCCCACCCTGCGGTGGAGCTCCTCGGCGTATTCTCCCTGCTCCAGCATATCCCCCAGGACGGCCACCCGCCTGGATGCCGGCAGGGCCGCTATGATCCTGAGCGAGGACTCCATGGATTCCGGGCTGGCATTATAGGTGTCGTCAAAGAGCAGGACATCCCCGTATTTTTCACACCTCATGCGCTGGCCTGAGAAAGTCTCCAGCCCCCTGAGGATCTCCTCCCTGGTCATGCCCAGGAGGTCGGCGACCGCCACGGCGATCGACGCGGGCTCCACCAGATGGAGGCCTGCCGCGTGGATCACCAGATCCAGGTCCGCGGAAACGGTGGGCATGGAGATCCTGCAGCGGGTCACCAGGGAGAGCTTCTCCCGGCCCTTGTCCGGGGTCCCGGCCTGTCCGGCCTCGATCCCGCTGACTTCCAGGCGGACATGGCTGCCCCGGTAGGCGGAGTTTGTGCCGGTCCCGGCATAGAGGATCCTGTACCGGGAGGACAGGACCGGGTCCTCCGCGATCCGGGGCAGATAATCATCATCCCCGCACAGGACGGCGGCCGCCCCCTCCGGCATGCCCTCAAAGATCTCCTTTTTGGCCAGGAAAATGTTTTCCCGGCTGCCCAGGATGCCGATGTGGGCCGTCCCGATGTTGGTGATCACCCCGATGTCCGGGGCAGCAATCCGGGTCAGGCGGCCGATCTCTCCCGGGTGGTTCATCCCCATTTCCAGGACCATGACCTCATCCTCGCGGGACAGGCTTAAAATGGTCATGGGCAGGCCGATCTCGTTGTTGAAGTTTCCCTGGGTCGAGTGGACCCTGAACCGGCCCGACAGGACGGCCGCGACCATCTCCCGGCAGGTCGTCTTGCCGACGCTCCCGGTGATCCCGATGACCTTGACGTCAAACCTGGACCGGTACCAGGCCGCAAGCCTGCCCAGGGCCCGCAGGGTGTCCTCCACGAGGACGTAATACTTGCCTGGACGCAGGACCTCCGGTCTTCTGCTGACCACACAGGCCGCCGCCCCCTGGTCCAGGGCGCTGTCCACAAAGGCATGGCCGTCAAACCTCTCCCCGCAGAGGGCGAAGAAAACACATCCGGGGATGATCCTGCGGCTGTCCGTCACAACGGACGTGATCTCGCAGGCACCGCTTTCGCCGTGACCTGCCTGGACTGCCGAAAGCTCTTCCCTTCCGTTTTCTGCTCCGTCCGCCGTGAGCAGGGTCCCCTGCACGGCAGCGACAAGCTCATGGACCAGTATTTTTTCCATCTCTTCCTTTTTCCTTCCTCAATTTTTCCAAAAGCCCTTTGTCCCCCCGGTCCCGGCCTCCCGCAGAGAAGCTGCCGCCGGGGCCGGGACAGAAAAAGGCTGTCAGACGTATCATTTATTTTTCCAGGGCATCCTGCACGATCATCTCACAGAGATCCTCATAGCCGATGCCGATCGCGGCGGCCTCCTGGGGCACCAGGCTCGTCCTGGTCATGCCCGGCAGGGTATTGACCTCGATGAACCAGACCTTGTCTTCCCTGTCGATCATAAAATCGCTGCGGGAATAGGTCCTGAGGCCCATGATCTCATGCACACGCAGGGCCATCCTCCCGATCTCCCTCTCGATCTCGGGGTCGACCCGGCCGGGGCAGATCTCCTCTGTCGCGCCCGCCACATACTTGTTGGAATAATCGTAAAAACGGGTTTTGGGAACGATCTCCACGGAGGGAAGGGCCCGTCCGCAGAGGACACCGCAGGTGAACTCCCGCCCCTCGATATACTGTTCCACCATGAAGGAGTCTCCGTAGGCCAGGCAGTTCCGGACGGCTTCTTCGAGCCTGTCCTTTTCCTTGACGATGTAGACGCCGACCGAGGACCCGCCGTCCGGCGTCTTGACGACGCAGGGGACATCTGTCTGCAGGCACACGGACCGCACGAACCGGTCCCTGGCCTTTGCCGCCTTCTCCGGGCTGCCGGCCTCATCCGGAAGCAGCGCGAAGTCCCAGCGGCGGAAGGCAGGTGTCCTGACCCCGCGGGGCCCGACGACCATCTTGGTGATCATCTTGTCCATGGCCATGGCCGCTCCCAGATGCCCGGAACCCGTGTAGGGGATCCCCATCAGGTCAAAGGCGGCCTGGACTCTTCCGTCCTCGCCGTTTTTGCCGTGCATGGCGATAAAGACCATGTCCGCAGCCCTGCAGGCTTCCAGTACGTGGCGGCCGAACATGGACGGACTCTTCCACTTTCTGGACCTGCGGACGGCCTTGAGGTCCGGGGACTTTCCGTCAAAAGAAAGTTCGGGGACAGGGGGAAGGTCGTCAAAGAGGACCTCCGGGTCAAAGACTCCGTCCGCAAAGGCCTTCCTGTAGGGCTCCCCGCCCAGCTCTTCAAAGCCCAGATAGAGGTCCGTCAGGACCGCCCTGTGGCCCCGGCTGCGCAGGGCCGCGCAGACCCTGGATCCGGTCAGAAATGAAATATTGCGCTCTGTGCTCAGGCCGCCGCACAAAACGATGATCTTGAGTTTTTTCAAGTGAAAACCTCCCATATAATCATCAAAAGGGCCACAGGCCCGGCAATGTCCTGCCGGACCTGCGGCCCTTTAAAATATTACGGATAAATTCCTCTCCCGGCGGGGTCTGTGCCGCCCGTGCCGGTCCGGATTTTTTTACTCAGCGTCCGCCGCGGTGGTAGTGGTCTTTCTTCTCCTGCGTCTTGCGGGGAGCTTGACCTTGTCGAGGTGCCAGATGTCCTTGACATACTCCTCGATGGTCCTGTCGGAGGAGAACTTGCCCACGCAGGCGACGTTGCGGATGGCCATCTGCGCCCAGCGCTTCTGGTCCTTGTAGGCCTCGCAGATGTCATGCTGGGCCTGTGCATAGGAGTGGAAATCCTTGAGGATAAAGTAGCGGTCCGCGGGATCCATGCCGTTTCTCTGCAGGAGACTGTTGTAGAGAGGCCGGAAGAGCTCCGGATTCTCAGGGGAGTAGGTGCCGTTGACCAGCTGGACCAGGACCTGGCGGATCTCCTCGTCGGTGTTGAAGATCTGCATGGGATCATAGCCGCCGTTCTTTTCGTAGGCCATGACTTCGTCGGAGGACAGGCCGAAGATAAAGGCATTGTCCCTGCCGACCTCTTCCACGATCTCGACGTTGGCGCCGTCCATGGTGCCCAGGGTAATGGCGCCGTTGAGCATGAACTTCATGTTGCCGGTGCCGGAGGCCTCCTTACTGGCCGTGGAGATCTGCTCGGAGATATCCGCCGCGGCGATGATGATCTCGGCATTGGATACCTTGTAGTCCTCGATGAAGACGACCTTGATCTTGTCGTCGATGGACTCGTCGTTGTTGATGACATCCGCGACGGAGTTGATCAGCTTGATGGTCAGCTTGGCAGTCTTGTAGCCGGCTGCTGCCTTGGCGCCGAAGATAAAGGTGTGCTTGGGAATATCCAGGCTGGGATCCTTCTTCAGCTTGTTGTAGAGATACATGACGTGCAGGATATTGAGCAGCTGGCGCTTGTACTCGTGCAGGCGCTTGACCTGGACGTCAAAGATGGACCTGGGATCGACCTCGATGCCGTTGTGCTCCAGGATGTAATCGGCCAGGCGGACCTTGTTCTTGTACTTGATGTTGAGGAATTCCTTCCTGGACTTCTTGTCATCAGCGTAGACCCTGAGCTCCTTCATGCGGGACAGGTCGGTGATCCACTCGTCGCCGATGTGGTCGGTGACCCACTCCGCCAGCAGGGGATTGCCGTGCAGGAGGAAGCGGCGCTGGGTGATGCCGTTGGTCTTGTTGTTGAACTTGTCGGGGAACATCTCGTAGAAGTCCCTGAGCTCGCGGTTCTTGAGGATCTCGGTGTGGAGCCTGGCGACGCCGTTGACACTGAAGCCGGCCACGATTGCCATATTGGCCATGCGGACCTGGCCGTCATAGACGATGCCCATGCTGCGGATCTTCTCATTGACATTGACGCCGGTGTGGTCGTAGGTCTGGTGGATCTCCTGCTCAAAGCGGCGGTTGATCTCCTCGACAATCTGATAGATACGGGGAAGGAGCTGGGAGAAGAGGTCGATGGGCCATTTCTCCAGGGCCTCCGCCATGATCGTGTGGTTGGTGTAGGCCGTACACTGAGTCGTCACCTCCCAGGCCTCATCCCAGGTCAGCCTGTGCTCATCCATCAGGATGCGCATGAGCTCGGGGACGGTCAGCGTGGGGTGGGTATCGTTCATCTGGAAGACAAGCTTCTCAGGGAGCTTTTTGATGTCATCGTGATTCATGAGGTATTTCTGGATCGCGGCCTTGAGGGAGGCGGAGACAAAGAAATACTGCTGCTTGAGACGCAGCTCCTTGCCCTGGTAGTTCTCGTCATTGGGATAGAGGACATCGCAGATGGTCCTGGCCAGGTACTCCTGCTCCACGGCCTTCTGGTAGTCGCCCTTGTCGAAGGAGTCGAGCTTGAAGCTCTCCACGGGCTGGGCGTCCCAGATGCGGAGGGTGTCGACGAAGCCGTTGCCGTAGCCGATCACGGGCATGTCGTAGGGGATGGCCTTGACGGCGCTGTAGCCCTCCTGCTTGAACATGGTCCTGCCGGTCTTTTCATCGTGGTAGGATCTGACATAGCCGCCGAAGTGCACCTCCTGGGTGTACTCGGGACGGCGCAGCTCCAGGGGGTTGCCGTTTTCAAGCCAGTTGTCCGGAACCTCCTTCTGGTAGCCGTTCTCGATCTTCTGTTTGAACATGCCGTAGTGGTAGCGGATACCGCAGCCGTAGGCGGCGTAGTTGAGGGTCGCGAGAGAGTCAAGGAAGCATGCCGCCAGACGGCCCAGACCGCCGTTGCCCAGAGCGGCATCGGGCTCCTGGTCCTCGATGGCGTTCATGTTGAAGCCCAGCTCCTTGAGGGCCTCGGAGATCGGCTGGTAGGCCATCAGGTTGATGGCGTCGTTGCCGAAGGCGCGGCCCATGAGAAACTCCATGGACAGGTAGACGAGCCTCTTGGGATCCTGGTCGTCAAAAGCCTTCTGGGTGCGCATCCAGCAGTCGATGATCTGGTCCTTGAGGGCCAGGGCCGACGCCTGGAAAACCTGCTGCTCCGTCGCCTCCTTCATGGTGCGGCGGTACATGGTGCGCACATTGTATTCCACACTTCTCTTGAACAGGTCCTTATCAAATTCAATTGCGGGTCTTTTAGCCATATATTTCCTCATTCCTTTTTAAATCTTTTCGACAGAGATTCTTGCCTTCTCCCCGTTGATATCCCATTCCTTTTCGTGGGCCAGGGACTGACCATCCAGCACCTCGACTGCCAGGACCTTGTCCGCGATGGCCTTTTCATTTCTGTGCAGGACCTCTGCCAGTCTGTCATTGCCGTCCAGAGAGACACGGATGCGGTCGGTGACCTCGAAGCCGGCCTCCTTGCGCATGGTCTGGATCTTGCTGATCAGCTCGAAGACAAAGCCCTCCTCGATCAGCTCGGGAGTCAGGTTGGTATCCAGGACCACTGTATATCCATTGTCCTCCTGGGAGATGAATCCCTCCTTCTGGGACATCTCGATCAGAAGGTCCTCTCTGGTCAGTTCGACAGTCGTGCCGTTCACGTCGAAGGCAAGGACTCCCTTTTCATTGAGCTCATCCATGGCGGCGTTGCCGTCGAGCTCCGCCAGATAAGTCCGGATGCCGCCCAGCTGCTTGCCGTATTTGGGACCGACGGTCCGCAGCTGGGGCTTGAAGCTGTAGCTGGTAAAGTCGCGGACATCATCCGTGAACTCCACGCTCTTGATGTTGAGCTCGTTCTCGATGATCTCGATGAAGTAGTCGCCGAGCTGTCCGTCCCCGGCGGCTGCGGGCGCCTTGACAAACATCCTGGCGACCGGCTGGCGGTTCTTGATACCGGACAGGTTCCGGCAGGCGCGGCCCATGACGATGACCTTGAGGACTTCGGCCATGGATCTCTCCAGATCCGGGTCGATCTGAGCCTCGTCAGCGACAGGATAGTCGCAAAGGTGGATGCTCTCGGGAGCGGATGCGTCGACGCTGCGGACGATGTTCTGGTAGATCTCCTCGGTCATGAAGGGGATCATGGGAGCGGCCGCCTTGCAGACGTTGACCAGAGCCGTGTAGAGAGTCATGTAGGCATTGATCTTGTCCTGCTCCATGCCCTTGGCCCAGAAGCGGTCGCGGCAGCGGCGGACATACCAGTTGGACATCTCGTCGACAAAGTCGGACAGAGCTGCGGCAGCCTCGGGGATCCGGTAGTTGTCGAGGTTTGCGTCCGCCTTTTTGATCATGGTGTTCATCCGGGACAAAAGCCACTTGTCCATGACAGACAGGCTGCTGTAGTCCAGCGTGTACTTCGTGGGATCGAACTGGTCGATCTCCGCGTACAGGGTGTAGAAGGCGTAGGTGTTCCAGAGGGTTCCCATAAACTTGCGCTGGCCCTCTTTCACTGCCTTATCTGAGAACTTGTTGGGGAGCCAGGGCGCACTGTTGGTATAGAAATACCAGCGGATCGCGTCCGCCCCGTGCTCATTGAGCGCGGTAAAAGGATCGACGGCATTGCCCTTGGACTTGGAC
>OCVV011349544.1_pt1 | contig 12666 bp, 17 predicted proteins | sample 1539721 | NCBI WGS metagenome assembly OCVV01 (sample SAMN02144230, study PRJEB22623) | gut metagenome | biome: sheep rumen | host: Ovis aries | place: New Zealand
CCTTCGTATTTGCTAAGGTCGACTTCGGTAGTGGAGACAACGGAACCGGCAGCATAAGTGGTGCAGCTACAAGTTTTCTTGCAAGAACTGAAACAGGCAACGGTTGCGATAACGGCAAGAGCCAAAAGAACTTTCTTCATAATGATAAGATTTTAAATTGTTAATTGTGCTATTTAATTATAGTGCAAAGATACTACTTTTTTTTCAATTGGCAATTTTTTTTTTGTTTTTTTTTGAGTGGAAATGAAACTGCTTTGGAAGGGGTGTGGTATCAATAACGCTATATATGCTGTTGAGTACAATGTTGTATGGTAATCAGTAAGGGGGTGGGCATCGTGTCCGTCAACGATACTGCTATTGGATTAAGTGTGGCGACCTTTATTATAGTCCATCCTTAAAAAGCCACATTCAGCTTTTCCCTATCACTTATACCGACCACGGGAAACGACGGAGGGAGGCAAATGATATTGGTGAAGATGACGTGGGAAGAATAAATCGGTCGAAGAAAGAGCACAAGAAAAGCTTTTTTGAGCTTTCCCATATACTTTTTAAGGTTCCAAACTGCAGCGGAGAGTTGTGCGTTCATGGTGGAAGAGGCCTCTTCCCAGAGGTAGTTGCGTTCCATTCGACAGTCTGACTTGAGGTGTCCGATGAGCGGCTCGATTGCGGCTCTGCGGCGGAAGAGATGCCGTTTCTTCCTCTTCTCTTGTTCTGAGTCTGTCCTCTTGGGCGGCTTGGGAGTAAGCACTTCCACGCCGCAGGCTTCTTTCACTCCGCGCCCGCCACGGTCGTAGCCAAGGACTTGGGGCAGTTTCAGATCGTTGCGGCGCATCTGTTCGAGCAAAGGCTCGACGGTGTGTCCGTCGTTGGGGTTGCCAGGGAAGGCCTGGATGGCGAGGATGATCTGCGTCTTGGCGGTGCATATGAGTCCAACCTTGTTGCCGAACTCGTACATCTGATGCGCCTTCCCTTTGGCGATGCAGGCCGTGTGCGGCTTGTGCAGGCTGTAGACCTTGTCTTTCTGGTTGCGGTCGCGCAACAGGGCTCTGTTCAGCAGGTCGAGCACTTCGCGCAGCTCGTCCGTCATCTTGTCTTTCAGGCCGCGCTCCAGCTCGCGGACCAGGCGTCCGGCTATCGTGCCGAGCTTCCTTGTGGCCTTCACTGCGGTCTTCCTGCGTTTGTTCATAAGGATAAAGTTGATATTAAAGAGTGATTTTCTATTGCTTTTTCTCGAATTGAGTATTATTTTTATGATTATCCGCAATGGCCCGAAAAAGCCTCGTAGAGGCTTAATCTCAATAACACCATACAAGCGCAGCGCAGTGTGGTGCTTGAAAACCAATCATCCGACTGCGTCTCGGAGAGACGCGATTTCATATTTCGGACGATAGCGGATAATCATTTATTTTTTGCTAAGTGGGATTGTTTGTTTTGTCAAATATCAGTCTTTGAGGGTCTGCCAGTCCTCTATGGTCCAGGTGTCGATGTCGAAGTTCACGCCCACCTTCACCACTTGGCGGGGGTCGGTGGCAAAGCGGTCGGCATAGTTCTGTTCCTCTATTTGGCGCACGGCCTTGGCAGCGGTACTCTTCACCTTGAATTCGAAGAGATAGATGGTGTCTGGGGCGTAAACTATCATGTCCACGCGGCCGGTGCTGCACTTCACCTGGGTCTGCACATAGACGTTGAGCATGGAGAGGATGAGGTAGAAGGTGTATTCGTAGAATCCCTCTTTGGTGGCGGCCTCACTCAGTTTCTCCTTGAAGCCCTCCACGTATGGCACGCCTGCCAGAAAGGCTTTCAACTCCCCAAGGCAGCGGTCGATGTCGCCGTCGCGCAGTGCCAGCCACATTTTTTGCGCACCGCCCTGTAGTACGTCTTCCTGTTCTAAGCCAGCATAGTAGGGCAGCAGGCCCTCTGTCAGGCCTACACGCACCTCCATGTTGGGAATGCCCAATGTGTAGTTACCCAGCTCGCGGTCGTAACCCTTGATGGTCAGGTATCCGGCTTGGTAAAGTAACGGCAGGGCGTTGGTCAGTGTCTCGGTAGGGCGGTTGAATCCAGATTCTGAGGCCTTGATGTTGTCCATCTTCGTGATGTCGGTGCCGAAACGCTGCATCTGGTGAAACAGAAAGGTGGGCGTGCCGCTCTCGAACCAGTAGTTCTTTATTTCTTTCTGATTAAAGCAGTTTATCAAGCTGTAGGGGTTGTATACCTCTGGTCCGCGACCCGAGAAATGGTATCCGTCGTACTGCCTTTTCAGCAGTGTGTGCATCTCTTCGGGCGAGCATTTGTAAGCCTCTGCCAGCATGGCGATGTCCTCCTTCAAAACCGTGGTCAGTTCCTCCTCGGTGATGCCGCAGATGGCAGAGTATTTCGGCATCATGGAGACATTCATGATGTTGTTCAGTGTGGAGAAGATGCTCAGTTGGCTGAACTTGGTGATGCCTGTGAGAAAACAGAACCGTATCATCGCCTCGCATGCCTTCAGCGGTTGAAAGAACTCTTTCATCACCTCCTTCATCCCTTCTAGCCTTTCTTTTTCGTGCAGCACATCCAGCAGTGGCGCGTCGTACTCGTCTATGAGTACCACCACCTTCCCGTCCTGTCGGGCTGCATTTTTTATTGTCCGGGAGAGGACTTGCCCGGGTGTCCTCCCCTGCTTGTCCACCCCATACAGAGAGCACAAATCCTCCATTTCGAAGAGTATGGCTTCGCGCAGCCCCTCGGCATTCCCCTGCCCTTTGCAGGTGCTCATGTCTAGGTGTATCACCGGGTACTGCCGCCATTCTTCCTCATAGTCCATTATCTTCAGTCCTTCGAACAGATTCCTTCGGCCTTCGAAGTAGGACTTGAGCGTGGTGGTCAGCAGCGACTTGCCGAAGCGGCGGGGACGGCTGAGGAAAGTGAATTTGACCGAATTGGCCAACTCCCATACTAAGTCGGTCTTGTCGACATAGACGTATTTCCCGTCTCTAATCTCGGAAAAAGTCTGTATTCCTATCGGGTATCTGCGGCGAGGAGCGTTCATGGCATATTCTTTTTTTCAGATTGCAAAAATACAACTTTTTTTCCATTCGGCAAAATAATAGTACCGGCAAGTTAGAATCTCTTATGTGTAGAAATAGTGGACATGTAATAGCGGTAGGTGGAAGTGGGACATTTCGGAATCAGTCAATCGTGCGTCCGTCCTCAAAATAAAAGGACCCCCGTGATACTCGGGGATCCTTTTCGTTTCGGGTCAAAACCTATAGTCCAACCCAAAGGTTAACTTCTTAGTTGTTAGTGCTTGAAGTGGGAACAGGCATGAACAAGCGAACCGAGGCGTATGTGTTCTTGTTCCACTCTTGAATTTGGAACCAGCCATTTTCCATAGTGAAAAGCGTACCGTTCTCCGCGATGCCCGCCTCGCTGTCAAACCAGATTTTCACGTAGTCACGTGTCCAGTAATAGGCGCGGCCGTCGTATGTGCCGGAGTTGTCGCTATCTCTGTTGATGCAAAGACCTGAAAGGGTGCCTCCCGGAAGGTATCCATTATTAGTCACTGTTCCTGCGGCGGGCAGGAACGCGCAGCCAGCCTCTTCTAAGATTCGGTACTCATCCATGCTCATCATCATACTAGTGTCGCTCCAAGCCGAACCGAAGTTATCCAACCTCGTCACCCACAACGTCGACGAAACCAACGACCGCACCGGCCGTCGGGTTTTCATAAAGTCATCATTTCCTCCGATGGCGGCTGGTGGGTTCCTGCCGCCCAGCGCTTCCCTTCGGCTCCTACTTCTACTACTTCGAGACCCACGGCGTTGCCATCCACACCCAGCACACCGGCGTTATCGAAGTCCTCAGCGACAAATAGACCAAAAAAAGAGGCTCCTCCACTAAGAGAAGCCTCCTTCTTTTCAGCTTTCATCATAACATTATTCGGTAGCTGGAACATCTGTCACCAAACGAACAGAATAAAGACATGTCCTTGGTTGAGAATCCACTCTCTGAATAGAGGTGCCTTCAAACTTCATAGCTTGTGCATGCATGTGGTTATTCGACGAAGGATCAGGCGTTCTAGTCCAGTATCGACCTAACTGACCCTGATCTTGATACGTTCCATCTAATATTACGGGTAACGAAAAATCGTTATGTCCATTGATATTCTGCTGATAGCCTACATACGGAAGGAAAATACATCCAGCCCGCTCAAAGACAGACACAAATTGGTCTCCTGTATAATGTGTTAGGTTGTCAGGGAAGCTCATATCTGATGGTAATGTAATGCTGCACTCATCAGGGAACAGCATGCACCCCTCTTGTCCATCCACAAATATGACACGATAGCTGACATCTGTACGTTCATGGCGATTAACCGTTACATGCATTTTTCTATTACTTACCCTTTGATTAATCACATAGTCGAATTCATCCTGCGACAGCACCCACCAAGTGTCGTCACCAAACACCCGCCCCCAATTCTTATATGGACGATTAGAATAGTTGTCGACATTATTATTATTCAAATTGCCGTTTTGATCCTCATGAATATGCTTTGTCCCATATTCCGACAGGTCAGTACTCCAGCCAACAAGATCCCAGTTAAAATTTATGTCAGGGTCATAAACAGGACGGTAAGTAGTAGCTCCATAACTAATCATATCATGTGCAGCCTTGTACTGCTGTGGAGCAAATTCCCAATGGTTGTTAACGCACTGCAGATTGCCTGGAGAGAAATAGACTTTCTTGCTATTAGACACAGAGAAGACACCTTGACCCTTAAAGGAGGCACCGTGCTCGCCCAAGTTGGGCACTATCGGCGTAACATAGCTGCGCTCAATTTTAAGGGCTGTCGTTCCATTGCCTTTAAACGACATAGTTCCACGCTGGCCCGTGGAGGTGATACAAGAAATCTCAATCACAAAATTGTAATAATCGCCTGCCGGCAATGCCAGCCAAAAGTCTGTCGCCTCATTAATCGAAACGGCTTGCGCATACTCCAGAACTACCGTATGCTCGTTGTTGGTAACACAAGGCGTAAGCAGCGGGTTTCCATTATTCCAATTGATAGAGAACTTGCCGCACACACAAGGATCAGAAGCGCCGGAAGTAAACTTGATTCTATCCACGCTGGTACTGGTACGCTGTAGGTTCAGCCTAAGGGCTCCGCACAGGTTCTTAAACTCCAAACGAAGGTTGTCCGACTCACAATACATCGGGAAGCGGGTAAGGTGAAGCAGACTCAATTCATCCTCCTGATTGGTAATACCCTGGATAGACGGAAGATTGACTGTCACCGGTGTCCCGGCTGATGGCACATTCACTGCCGTTGTGTCAGAATAATAATCTGGGTAGATAGCAGTAAAATGGACTGGTTGTTCTGAGTTCAACGTATTATAACTTCCCACAGGCACAATCTGCGACACAGTAGCACCCGAACTGGTAGGCGTATACAGCTTATGATTCCCTTTTCCGTCCCATATATGGATACGGTCGCCCACCTCCTTATCAGGATTACGTCCTTTCCAAGTAAATGTATAGTTGTCGGTGTGGAACACAGTCTTGTCTTTGGAATTAGTCACACTCTCGCCCAAAGCCTTAAAAACTGGACCGTTGACACTCTCATCCTTTTGGCACGAAACCATAGCTATTGCTGCAATGGCTATTAACGTAAATGCTATTTTTCTCATTTTCTTTCAGATATAAAGATTAAAAACCATCGTAACTGATATTACTACTACCAAATGCGTTCTTCTCTCCCATAGACTCGGTAGAAACACCATTGGTAATACTAGCTGGGATATCAACGTTGGTTGGGTTATCGCGACTACCAGCAAATCCTGATTCCACTTTGAATGCTACACTTTTCACCACCGGAGTGAGATAAAGATTCCTTTTTTTCATTTTTTTTGAATTTAATATTATACAATATGTTGATATTTTTTTTCATTACGTACTAGTATATGTTAAAGTTGGTTATTGTTCTCAATAATTATTATGTAATTTATTGTCTGATATAATCTTAGTTTATTTATGCAATGTTTTCTCATGCTTTGTTTCAAATTGCAAAAATACAAAAATAATTTCAAATATGGTAAGAAAAACTCTTGTTTTTTGAAAATATCTTTCAAATATCAACATATATAATTCAGAATCAATTTGTATTTTTGCATTTAAAGAAAGTGAAGAACAATGTTTTCAGAAGAAATTATTAGCAATATTAGGAAGATAATGCGTGATAGAAATTTGACTCAGGCAGCAGCCGCAGAGTATATGGGAACATCGGAAAGCCAGTTTAGCAAAATCCTCAACGGAAATGTACGTCTGAGTCTCCTGCAACTTGAAAATTTTGCAAGAAACTTGTCGATGCGTGAAATCGACGTCATCACCTATCCCAAAGTATATGTAGAAAAAGGACGGCCAGATGAGGAACCCGTGGAGGCCATATTGCAGATACGCCTGAAGAAAGATGTGCGCGAGAAGGTGCTGAAGACAGTCTTCGGTGAAGGCAATTCCTTGTTATGACCGATGGGCACAGCCGTCACCCCGTGCCACCCAATAGGCAATTGAACTTCATTTCCCCCAATCGGAGGTCAACAGTAAGACTGCTTGTCAAAAAACATTGCTTTTTTTTGACAAGTAGTTATATCGCTAATTACCAGTGACATATAATCTACATGCAATAAGGTGGCCACGTCTATTGTTACCAATCTAATTCTATCAATTATCTGTAAGTCAATATATAAATAAATCACCCGCGAAAAGTGCCACATTCCATGGGCCCATTTCTGTGTTCTGGCACCATGTTTTGGTATTAAAAAGTAAGGGAAAAGATGCCCTAAGAAAAAAATCTATTATTTGTAATCAGAGAGTTGCGTCTATTTTACAAAATATTTTTGCGTAAATAAAAAAAAGTTCGTACCTTTGCAACCGCTTTTCGAGAGAAAATGATCTGTTAGCTCAGTTGGTTTAGAGCGCTTGCTTGACAGGCAAGAGGTCACAAGTTCAAATCTTGTACAGATCACCACCCGAGGCGAAGCGGCGCTTCGCCTTTTTTAAGAGAGAGAAGATGACCATGTGTCATGGTCTGTTAGCTCAGTTGGTTCAGAGCGCTTCCTTCACACGGAAGAGGTCGACAGTTCGAATCTGCCACAGACCACACAAAGCCCCTAAAACAGGGGCTTTTTTAATACCCTAAAGTGTTGATTTTCATTGCTAATATACTGAAATACAACCGTTGCGGTTTTTGGCTTTTTCTGTTCTTATTTGGCTTTATTAGGTACATTTTTGTGTCGTTTTTGTGTCTCGTTTCAAAAATTATTCGTATCTTTGCAAACTGAAAAGCCAAAATGTTGTAGAATATGCCACGAAAAAAGACAGTATCAAAGGCAAAAGAGCCTATCAAGTTGCGCACGAAGAAACGCAGCAACGGGAATTATGCCCTGTATTTGGATTATTACAACCCCGACACAGGCAAGCACGAATACGAATATTTGAAAATGTATTTGATACAGGAGAACACCCCGTTTGACAAACTGACCAACCAAAACACAATGGCCGCAGCCAATGCCATAAAGTCAGAACGTACAGCAGCTTTATTGTCGGAGCAAGCAGGATTAAAGAGGGTAGAGAAGTCGAAAATATTACTCAAAGATTGGTTTTCGTTGTGTGTCGAAAAGTCGAGAGGCAGGGAGCGCGAGGGGATGAACCGCCACACTTGGGCGAGAACAATAGAGTATACAGGCGAGATTGTGCGACAATATGCAGGTGCGGGTGTCCGGATTGTTGAAGTTGATAAAGCCTTTTGCATTGGTTTTATTGAGTATCTGAAACACGGCTATATCATAAACCGAGGACAACAAGTGGCAGGCCAACATCTCAAACCGAGCAGCGCAGAAAAGAAAGTATCAGCGTTTAGTTATGTTCTGAAAGAGGCCATTAAAGAGGGATTGATAAAGAACAATCCGTTTGATCAAGTAGACCGAGCCGACAAAATAAAGGTGAACGAAAGCAGCCGAGAGTATCTGACCGAGGAAGAACTGAAACGACTTGCAGACACACCCACAGCCAGTGAGGAAACAAGGCGAGTATATCTGTTTATGTGCTGTTGCGGTTTGCGAATATCGGATGTCAAGGCGTTGCGGTGGGAAGATATAGAGAGAGACGGGCAGCGGTGGCGCGTGAAGATACGCCAGCAGAAAACGCAGACCCCTATATATTTGCCGTTGTCAGAACAGGCACGGCAATATTTACCGACACAGGGCGAGGCAGACCCCAGCGACCATATTTTTGCATCATTGCCTACAGAGCCAGCCATGAACCGCACGTTGAAGTTGTGGGCAAAGCGGGCAGGGATAGAAAAGAACGTCACGTTGCACACGGCACGACATACCTGTGCAACGTTGTTATTGTCGAAAGGCGTAGACCTTTACACCGTCAGTAAAATATTGGGACATTCCGAGATAAGCACAACGCAGATATACGCCAAGATTATAGACAAGACCAAAGAAAACGCAGTTGATAAATTAAATAATCTGTTTTGAATATGAATAATGTAGACAGGTTTGAAGTCGAAAAATGGTTTGGAACCATAGAGGAAACAGCATTAAATTTTCAAATTGCTATTGATTGCAACATTTTAATAACACCGTCAAGCAGGGCGCAAAGTGTTGGGGATTGTGCGGCCAATCTATTGTATTATATAAGGGCAACGGGGGATACCTCAATAGCGAAACGCTGTTGCGCAATAGAACGTGAGGGCTTAGCGCACATTGAGGGGCAGGAGTTTGTTAGGTGTTGCGTAATACTAACAACCATAGAAGATGAATTATTAAAACGTTGCGGGTATTCGAAAGAGGATGGTTATTGTATATCCGACAAGGGCGAAACCGTGAAATATTGTGGGAATGGAAAAAACAATGGTTGTGTTGTGGGTCGGGTAGATGATTTGTTGAATGGAAAACAGTCTGCAGACAATTTCGCAATACCCCAATATCTAACAGAGAATAAAGGAGATGAGGCGTTAAAGATACTTGAGGACACAACAGGTTATGGGAATAAGCCAGTATTAGACCGCAGCAAAACGCCGTGGGTGATTTCCTCAATGTCAGATTGGGGCAAGGCGGCACAGATAATAACGCAAAAATTGAGTGTTGAAATTAGGTGGGCAGACTGGGCGAATTTGATAGGAAAGAAAGCGGAAAGTTTAAGAGGGGCATATAATAAAAGCAAAAATACGGAGAGTCAAACAAGGATAAGCAATGCACTTAACAAACTGAAATAGAATATACCTGTACCCCACACCGTACCCCCTACCGTACCACCACGGCAGGGGGATTTTGTTTGTTTTTGTTTGTACCTTTGCACCACGATTTGAACCAACGCGGGGAGTGTCAGCCCCACGGCGGGACAATCGGACGGAGAGGGGCGCGGCGTGACTGACACCACGGACAGCCCCAGCAATGACAAACAACAAAAACAATGTCTATTGATGAAAGATTAGAACGGATTGAACGCCTAACACTATTAGGAGCGAAAGAGGCGTTAAACATGGATGATGCAGCAGCCTACACGGGATTGTCAAAAGACCACCTTTACAGGCTGGTGAGCAAAAAGCGAATACCCTATTATAAGAGCGAGGGCGGCAAGCTGACATATTTTTCAAAAACGGAGCTGTGCGCCTGGTTACTCAAACACCGAGTTTCGACAATCGAAGAGGCGCAGGAAAATGCGGCGGCATACGTCACCAGAAAACCAGCCAGGAAAGGAGGTGCAAGATGAGAAAGGAAATTGCAGAATACACCCGCCAATCTGTTATTAAGGTTATGACAGGCCGCAGTTGGATAACCTACAATGAATTGGTGGCCACGGCGTTTATTAATTACCGTTGTTACGGTGATGTGGGGCGAGCATTGCGGAAGATGCGAGAGGAGGGCTATAAAGTCAAAGAGCGGCCACACACTATAAACGGCGTGCGTACAGGCTGCAAAGAATTTATGTTGTCACTATAAACACAGGACACAATGAGCAGGGAAATAACAGGCGGTTATTGTCCGCACATAAAAGACAGGCAGCAGCAGACATTGAATTGCGCAAACTGCATGTATAACCACGTTAAAAATGTGGCGTTGTTTGTGTCTGCAGCAAGTACCGACAAGCCTACGAGTGGGTCGGTTTGCTATTATGAAGAAAGGAGTTTGGATCATGGCAAAAAGTGAGGCAGTCAAGCAATTGGAATTAGAGTTGCTGGAAAGGGACATTGAGAGACACCCCACAATGGCGGCAGCGTTCCCTCGTTCCTACTTTGTCAAACCAAAGAGAGAGGACACCACGGCAAATGGTTTGACACGCTGCATTATTGATTTTATAACACTCCACGGAGGACAGGCGGAGCGTATAACCGTTATGGGAAAACCTGTTGAGCAGCGCACCGCCAGCGGGCGCACCTATGGCGTTAAGTGGGTGCAGGGACAAATGACGGTGGGGAGTGCTGACATATCGGCAACGATACAGGGGCGGAGTGTCAAAATTGAGGTGAAAATCGGTGCAGACAGACAGAGTGAGGCGCAACGCTGTTACCAATCCGACATTGAGAGGGCGGGCGGCATTTATTACATTGCCCGCAATTTCGCGGATTTCAAACAATGGTATTATAAGCAATGGCCAGCGATGTAAAATATTATTATGTGCCAATCAACGAAATACGTTGTTTGCTGGATGATGCGCGGGGCGTTGTCGGACACATAACCCAATGCACCTACAACGGCCTGTTTGACAAACCAGCAAAGGGGAATGTGTATTATCAATTAACACAAAATCAATTAACTATATTGAAAATGAAAGCAGAAAACAAAGAATTGGGCGACCTGTTGGCGTTTTTGGGATTTCAAGCACTAAAAAGCATTGTAGGGCGCAAACGCGGCGAGTTTGTGCAAACGTCAAATTGGTTAATGGTGGCGCGGATGGCAGGTTATAGGACGTGGCAGGAGTTAAAGGCCGCAACAAATGAAGAAATGGGCGTTACTATTTGGAAATTAATGGATATGCAGCCCCGGACGTTTCAAATTAATTGTGTGAAAATTAGAGAATTGGTTGCGGACAGATACAAAATTGTTTCGTTTCAACCCAGCCCCTTGAACCGTGGCTTTATGGTCAAGATTGAGGCGTATATGGACGACCCCAACACGGCGGGCGGAGATTGGATTGCATCGATAAGCAAGCGGCAGGACGAGGAACACCCGCGAAAGATAGCCCCCGCGAGTGAGTTTGTTGAAAGATTATAATATTGTTCTGGTTTTATTTCTTCAGGGGACAGAGTGTAAAAAACGCCTGTTCCCTTGTTTTTTTTTCTTCCAATTCAAAAAATAGTTGTATTTTTGCAATTCCAAAATGTTGTAGCAACGACCGCAATTCGGTTGTTGAATGGCGATATAAAATGCTCCTTGATAGGTGGTGGTATCGGAAACGACCGCACGGCAACTACAACAGCCGAGGACACCCACACAAGGGGCGTTTTTATTAACTCCTAAATGTTGTAGAAAAATGGAGAAAAAAGCAAATCGAAAAGCGGGCAGACACAGCAAGCGGGATGAATGGCTGGATAATGTATTAAAAGAAGTATTTGACATTAAGGCCATTCATATAGAATTATACAAGATGTACGATGAAGAAAAAATCACACAGAGAGAATATGGAAAAATATTACTTAGAATAGACCACGCATGAACGAATAACACCAGCCCGCACCAACAACAATGTGCCACAAGAACCACCATGAGGCATTGAAAAATACAATAAAAAACATTGTTTTTCGTTTTATTTACAAATAATCAGACAATGGCACAACCCAAAGGAAAGACAGGCAACCCCAACGGCAGACCAAAAGGCAGACCAAACAAGGCCACCGCGGAAATGCGGGAGTGGCTAGATAAGATAATAAAACGCAATCGAAAGCAGATAGAAGAAGATTTGAAAGTGTTAGAGCCCAAAGACCGCCTTTTGATACTTGAAAAGTTTATGCAATACACCACACCGAAAATGCAAAGCATATCGGCAGAGGTTACAGGAGCTGACGGCCAGCCAATAATCCAAGAGAGGAATTTGACAGCTGCAGAGGTGGCCGACATTATGCACGAATACGATATTAAATACAAGAGCGGCACGGTGGCAGACCTCCAAAAATAGCAATACATACAAAATCAGTATATTATTATTTTTGCCAAAGTGCTGTATTTTTCGAAATAGGGTGTAGAATGGGTGCAACTTTTATAAAGCACTCATTTTCAATATACGTTACATTCCTACACAGAATATGGAAACGGAAACCGACATTTCAAAATTGAGCGATGCTCAGCTGCTGGACTGGGTGAATTACTCCCAGCCGGATAAAGAATTGCGCGATATGGTTTCATTACTTCGATATGCAACAATGTCTGAACCGTATAGATTTTTCCCAATTCTGAAAGATGTATTGCTCAATGGCCGCCATTTAGTTGCCTTTTATCCGGCAATTGATAACCCATCCAGCGTGGAAGATTTAACGCTCGTTGGTGATCTAATGGACGGTGGTTTGTATATTGGTTAAAGCATGAACACCCATCAGAGCCAACCGCAGCACCTCGGAGGCTGGCAGCTGCGGTGGTGTCCCCTGGTCCCCTGTGAGGCCATCAGAGAGGCCATGGCTGG
>OCVV010000275.1_pt1 | contig 12664 bp, 7 predicted proteins | sample 1539721 | NCBI WGS metagenome assembly OCVV01 (sample SAMN02144230, study PRJEB22623) | gut metagenome | biome: sheep rumen | host: Ovis aries | place: New Zealand
CGTCAGGCTCTCGCACAGGGTGCGGATGAGGGCGTCGGTGTCCTGGGAGAGCGGGGCCTTGCGGGGCCGGCCGGGGCCCGAGAGGCTGGGAGCGTAGGGGTCGAACACGGGGCCGTGGGCCTGCTGCAGCTCCTGCCGGGCCCTGTCCACCAGGCCGGGCCGGTTCTTGATGAGGGCCCGGTACTTGTTCTGATACCGGAGCATCCGCCGGGTGTCCCCCTCTGCGATGCGCAGCGTGCAGGCCCGCACGGACTCCCCGGCGGACCTGGCCAACAGCACGGTCTTGAGCAGGGACAGGCTTTCCTCCTCGGAAAAGGGCAAAAAGGCGGGCCCCGCGGCGGCCCGGTTTCCGGCGTAGTAGTGGTTCCGCACGCTGTTGGGCCGGCGGCCCGTCTGCTCCGCGGCCTGCAAGAAGGCGGTCTTCAGCGGCTCCCCCGCGGCCCGGCACCGGGTCACGGCGTCGTGGAGCAGGGCCTCCTCGGCGCTGTCCCAGCCGGTCTTGCGGCGGGCGATCATGGCTTGTTCCATAGGTATATCGCTTCCTTTCCAATAGAATCTATGGTCAGTGTGGACCGAAATGGGCCCCTCCCATACCAAGGTATGCATGGGTTTGGACGGTTAGAAAAATATTGCGCGATTGTAAAAAATATTTCTTGACAGCTTGTAGACACAGTGATATTATTCTAAGTCGCATTATGATAGCTAAACTGTCGGCGTATGCCCGTAATTTCCCCTCTCCGGGGGCGGGGCAGAGGTCGAAGGACGCCATCATGGTAAACCAAAGTCGGTGCAACGGCATCAGAAGGAGTGTACGAGATGATGCATGACGTCAAGATGGGACGGCGGGTCCGCAAGAGCTTTTCCAAGGTCAACGAAGTGCTCAGCATGCCCGATCTCATTGAGGTGCAGAAGAATTCCTACTACCGCTTTTTGAAGGAAGATCTTAAAGAGGTTTTCAACGACATCTCCCCCATCGTCGACTATTCCGGCAAGCTCGTCCTGGAGTTCGTGGACTATCGGATCGACCTCGATAAGCCCAAGTATACCCAGGAGGAGAGCAAGGAAAACGACGTAAACTACGCGGCGCCCCTGCGGGTCACCGTCCGGCTCATCAACAAAGAGACCGGCGAAGTGAAGCAGCAGGAGGTCTTCATGGGCGATTTCCCGCTCATGACGCCCCAGGGCACCTTCATCATCAACGGCGCGGAGCGGGTCATCGTGAGCCAGCTGGTTCGGTCCCCCGGCGCCTACTACGCGGTGAGCACCGACAAATGGGGCAACCAGCTCTATTCCGCCCAGGTCATCCCCAATCGGGGCGCCTGGCTGGAGTATGAAACCGATTCTAACGGCATCCTGTATGTGAAGATCGACCGGCAGCGCAAGGTGTTCATCACCTCCCTCCTGCGGGCCATCGGCTATGGCACCAACGCGGAGATCAAGGAGCTCCTGGGCGACGACGAGCGCCTGGAGAACACCCTGCAGAAGGACCCCACCCATTCCGTGGCCGAGGGTCTCATTGAGATCTACAAGCGCCAGCGCCCCGGCGAGCCCCCCACGGAGGAGAGCGCCCGGAGCCTTCTCAACGGCCTGTTCTTCGACAACCGGTATGACCTTGCCCGGGTGGGCCGCTATAAGTTCAACAAGAAGCTGAGCCTGAAGGCCCGCATCGTGAACCAGGTCGCCGCCGAGATGGTGGCTTCCCCCATCACCGGCGAGATCCTGGTGGAGGAGGGCGCCTTCATCGATAAGAAGAAGGCCGAGGAGATCCAGAACGCCGGCGTGAACGCGGTCATGGTCCGCATCGAGGATCGGGCCGTGAAGGTGGTGGGCAACAACTTTGCCTCCGCCGAGGGCTTCCTTCCCTTCGCACCCATCGAAGCCGGCCTCAACGAGGACGTCCATATCCCCACGCTCCTTTCCCTGCTCCCTGAGATGCAGACCATCGAAGACGCGGAAGGGCAGAAGGACTTCCTCCGCAGCCACTATTATGATCTGATCCCCCGCCACATCGTCCCCGACGATATGGTGGCTTCCGTGTCGTACATGATCGACCTTAGCTACGGCATCGGCAAGACGGACGATATCGACCATCTGGGCAACCGCCGCATCCGCAGCGTGGGCGAGCTGCTGCAGAACCAGATCCGGGTGGGTTTGACCCGCCTGGAGCGGGTGGTTCGCGAGCGGATGGGCCTGCAGGACATGGACGTGGTCATGCCCAGCAACCTCATCAACATCCGCCCGGTGACCGCCGCCATCAAGGAGTTCTTCGGCTCCTCCCAGCTGTCCCAGTTCATGGACCAAACCAACCCCCTGTCCGAGCTGACCCACAAGCGCCGCCTGTCCGCTCTGGGCCCCGGCGGTTTGAACCGTGACCGGGCCACCTTCGAGGTCCGCGACGTGCATTATTCCCACTACGGCCGCATGTGCCCCATCGAGACCCCTGAAGGTCCCAACATCGGCCTGATCAACTCCCTGGCCACCTATGCCCGGATCAACGAGTACGGCTTCATCGAGGCCCCCTACCGGGTGGTGGACAAGGAGAACCACCGGATCACGGACGAGATCGTGTATCTCACCGCGGACGAGGAGGACGGCGCCATCGTGGCCCAGGCCAACGAGCCTGTGGACCCCGAGACCCACTGGTTCCAGAAGGACCGTGTGGTGGCCCGCCGCCTGGACCAGATCATTGAGGTCCGCAACAGCGAGATCGACTATCTGGACGTGTCCCCCAAGCAGCTGGTGTCCGTGGCCACGGCCATGATCCCCTTCCTGGAGAACGACGACGCCAACCGGGCCCTCATGGGTTCCAACATGCAGCGGCAGGCCGTGCCCCTTCTCAAGCCCGAGGCCCCCGTGGTGGCCACCGGCATGGAGTATAAGGCCGCGGCCGACTCCGGCATCGTGGTCCTGGCAAAGGAGGACGGCGTGGTGAGCTACGTGTCCGCCACCAAGGTGGTCATCACCACCCCCGCCGGCGTGCCCCACGAATACAGAATGACCAAGTTCCAGCGGAGCAACCAGGGCACCTGCCTCAACCAGCGGCCCGTGGTCACCAAGGGCGAGGTGGTCAAGAAGGGCGACGTCATCGCGGACGGCGCTTCCACCGACGGCGGCGAGATCGCCCTGGGCCGGAACATCCTCATCGGGTTCATGACCTGGGAGGGCTACAACTACGAGGACGCGGTCCTCATCAGCGAGAAGCTGGTGAAGGAGGACGCCTACACCTCCATCCACATCGAGGAGCATGAGGTGGAGGCCCGCGATACCAAGCTGGGCGCGGAGGAGATCACCCGGGACATCCCCAACATCGGTGAGGACGCCCTCTCCCAGCTGGACGAAAACGGCATCATCCGCCCCGGCGCCGAGGTCCGGGCGGGGGATATCCTGGTGGGCAAGGTCACGCCCAAGGGCGAGACGGAGCTCACGGCGGAGGAGCGGCTTTTGCGGGCCATCTTCGGCGAAAAGGCCCGGGACGTGCGGGACACCTCCCTTCGGGTGCCTCACGGCGAAGGCGGCGTGGTGGTGGACGTGAAGGTGTTCACCCGGGAGAAGAAGGACGAGCTGAGCCCCGGCGTCAACCAGATGGTCCGGGTGTACATCGCCCAGAAGCGGAAGATCTCCGTGGGCGACAAGATGGCCGGCCGTCACGGCAACAAGGGCGTTATTTCCCGGATCCTGCCGGAAGAGGACATGCCCTTCATGCCCGACGGCACCCCGCTGCAGATCGTGCTGAACCCCCTGGGCGTGCCTTCCCGAATGAACATCGGTCAGGTGCTGGAGCTCCACTTGGGCATGGCCTGCAAGAAGCTGGGCATCCACATCGCCACCCCCGTGTTCGACGGCGCCACCGAGGAGGACATCAAGAAGCTCCTGGTCAAGGCCGGCTGCGACGAGGACGGCAAGACCGTTCTGTACGACGGGCGTACCGGACAGCCCTTTGAGAATCGGGTGTCCGTTGGCTATATGTATTATCTGAAGCTCCATCACCTGGTGGACGACAAGATCCACGCCCGGAGCACAGGCCCCTACTCCCTGGTCACCCAGCAGCCTCTGGGCGGCAAGGCCCAGTTCGGCGGCCAGCGCTTCGGCGAGATGGAGGTGTGGGCTCTGGAGGCCTATGGCGCCGCCAACACCCTGCAGGAGATCCTGACCGTGAAGTCCGACGACGTGGTGGGCCGTGTGAAGACCTACGAGAGCATCGTCAAGGGCGACAACGCCAAGACCGCCGGTGTGCCGGAATCCTTCAAGGTGCTCATCAAGGAGCTCCAGTCCCTGGCTCTGGACGTGAAGGTCCTCCGGGAGGATCGGACCGAGATCGAGATCACCGAGGACGACGAGGACGATCTCAGGCCCATGGACATCAACATCTCCGGTATGGAAGACATGCCTGTGCTTCCTGCGGAGGATGGCGGCAAGGACGAGGATGAGGACGAGTTCGGCGACGAGGACGAGTTCGACGCGGACGAGGACTTCGGCGAGTTCGATGAGCCCGGCGAGGGCGAGCTGGATCGGGAGGAAGACGGTGGCCTGGACGACCTGTTGGGCGATCTGGGCGACGGCCTGGACGACGGCGATCTGGACTTGGACTGATATAGGCTGGGTAAAGGAGAAAAACAATGTTTAATCTGACTGATTTTGACGCGATGCAGATCGGCCTTGCCTCCCCGGAGAAGATCCTGGAGTGGTCCCATGGCGAGGTGAAGAAGCCGGAAACCATCAACTACCGCACCTTGAAACCGGAGCGGGACGGCCTCTTCTGCGAGCGTATCTTCGGACCCACCAAGGACTGGGAGTGCCATTGCGGCCGCTACAAGCGGGGCCGCTACAAGGGCATCGTCTGCGAAAAGTGCGGCGTGGAGGTCACCCGGGCCAAGGTCCGCCGGGAGCGGATGGGCCATATCGAGCTGGCTGTGCCGGTGAGCCATATCTGGTACTTCAAGGGCATCCCCTGCCGGATGAAGATGCTGCTGGACATGAGCCCCAAGGCCCTGGAGCAGGTGCTCTACTTTGCGGCCTTCGTGGTCATCGATCCCGGTGAGACCACCCTGCAGAAGAAGCAGATCCTCACCGACCGGGAGTACCGGGAGTATCAGGAGCAGTTCGGCCCCAAGAGCTTCAAGGCCGGCATGGGCGCCGAAGCCATCCGGGAGCTGCTCGCCGAGATCAACCTGGAGGAGCTGCGGGATCAGCTCCGTAAGGAGATCGAGACCTCCGGCGGCCAGAAGCACACCAACGCCGTGAAGCGCCTGGAGGTGGTGGAAGCCTTCATCAAGAGCGGCAACCGCCCCGAATGGATCATTTTGACCGTGCTGCCGGTGATCCCCCCGGATCTTCGGCCCATGGTCCAGCTGGACGGCGGCCGGTTCGCCACCAGCGATTTGAACGACCTGTATCGCCGGGTCATCAACCGGAACAACCGGTTGAAGCGGCTCCTTGAGCTCCGCGCCCCGGATATCATCGTCCGCAACGAGAAGCGGATGCTGCAGGAAGCGGTGGACGCCCTCATCGACAACGGCCGCCGTTCCCGCCCCGTCACGGGCCCGGGCAACCGGCCCCTCAAGTCCCTGTCCGACATGCTGCGCGGCAAGCAGGGCCGGTTCCGTCAGAACCTGCTGGGCAAGCGGGTGGACTATTCCGGCCGTTCCGTCATCGTGGTCGGTCCCGACCTGAAGATGAGCCAGTGCGGTCTGCCCAAGGAGATGGCCCTGGAGCTCTTCAAGCCCTTCGTCATGAAGAAGCTGGTGGAGCTGGGCTACGCGCAGAACGTGAAGGGCGCCAAGCGCATGGTAGAGCGCAGCGCCACCGAGGTCTGGGGCGTGCTGGAGGACGTGATCAAGGATCACCCCGTGCTCCTGAACCGTGCGCCTACGCTGCACCGCCTGGGCATCCAGGCCTTTGAGCCGGTGCTGGTGGAGGGCCGGGCCATCAAGCTCCACCCCCTGGCCTGCACCGCGTTTAACGCCGACTTCGACGGCGACCAGATGGCCGTTCACGTGCCCCTGTCTGTGGAAGCCCAGGCGGAAGCCCGCTTCCTCATGCTCTCGGCCAACAACATTTTGAAGCCTCAGGACGGCAAGCCCGTGGTGTGCCCCACCCAGGACATGGTCCTCGGCTGCTACTATCTGACCCAGCTCCGCGACGGTCAGAAGGGCGAGGGGAAGGCCTTCGCCTCCGAGGATGAGGCCATCATGGCCTACCAGTGCGGAGAGGTGACCCTTCAGTCCAAGATCCGGGTGCGGATCGAGCGGCAGTGGCAGGGCCAGACCTACAAGCGGGTCATCAACACCTCCGTGGGCCGGCTCCTCTTCAACGCCGCCATCCCGCAGGACCTGGGCTATGTGCCCCGGGAGACCCTGGACGACATGTTCGCCCTGGAGATCGACCGCCTGGTGGTCAAGAAGGACCTGGGCAACATCATCGACCGCTGCTACCGCAAGTACGGCCCCACCATCACCTCCGAGATGCTGGACCGGGTCAAGAAGCTGGGCTACACCTACTCCACCCGCGGCGGCATCACCGTGGGCTACCAGGACATCAAGGTGCCTGAGGAGAAGAAGACCATCGTCCACGAAGCCGAGCAGCAGGTTGTGGAAGTGGAGAACATGTTCAACATGGGCTTGCTCTCCAACAAGGAGCGCCGGGAGAACGTGATCGGCATCTGGGAGAAGGCCACGGACGACGTTACCTCCGCCCTGATGGACTCCCTGGATCCCTACAACCCCATCTACATGATGGCCAACTCCGGCGCCCGCGGCAGCAAGGCCCAGATCCGTCAGCTGGCCGGCATGCGCGGCCTCATGGCTGACCCCTCCGGCCAGATCATCGAGGTGCCCATCCGGGCCAACTTCCGGGAAGGCCTGTCCGTGTTGGAGTTCTTCATCTCCTCCCACGGCGCCCGCAAGGGCTTGGCCGACACGGCCCTTCGTACGGCGGACTCCGGGTATCTGACCCGGCGTCTGGTGGACGTGTCCCAGGACGTGATCATCCGGGAGGAGGATTGCTTCGCCTCTCGGAACGACACCCCCAAGGGCATGGTCCTCACCGCCATCATGGACGACGGCAAGCTCATCGAGCCCCTGGCCGCCCGTGTGGTGGGCCGCTACACCATCGACCCCATCCTGGATCCCAAGACCGGCGTGGAGATCGTGCCGGCGGATTCCATGATCACCTACGAGCAGGCTGACGCCATCGAGGCCGCCGGGATCACCGAGGTCCTGTGCCGCAGCGTCTTCACCTGCCGGGCCGAGCACGGCGTGTGCGCCAAGTGCTACGGCGCCAACCAGGCCACCGGCGGCCATGTGGAGATCGGCGAGGCCGTGGGCATCATCGCCGCCCAGGCCATCGGCGAGCCGGGCACCCAGCTCACCATGCGTACGTTCCACACCGGCGGCGTTGCCTCCAGCGAGGACATCACCCAGGGTCTTCCCCGTGTGGAAGAGCTGTTTGAAGCCCGCAAGCCCAAGGGCCTGGCGGTCATCACCGAGATCGCCGGCACCCTCCATCTGGACGACGCCAAGCGCAAGGCCATCATCTCCAACGACGACGGCGAGAGCGCCGATTACCACATCCCCTTCGGCAGCAAGCTGAAGGTGAAGGACGGGGATCATGTGGAGGCCGGTCAGGAGCTGACCGAGGGCTCCGTGAACCCCAACGACATCCTCCGGATCCTGGGCGTCAAGGGCGTGCAGGCCTACCTGCTCAAAGAGGTGCAGAGCGTGTACCGGCTCCAGGGCGTGGAGATCTCCGATAAGCATATCGAGATCATCATCCGCCAGATGCTCCGGAAGGTCCAGATCGAGGACGCGGGCGACACCAAGCTCCTGCCCGGCGAGCTCTGCGACATCTTCCGCTTCGAGGAGGAAAACGAGGCCGTGCTGACGGCGAACCCCGAGGGCCGGCCCGCCATCGCCAAGCGCAAGCTTCTGGGCATCACCAAGGCTGCCCTGGCCACGGAATCCTTCCTGTCCGCCGCCTCCTTCCAGGAGACCACCCGGGTGCTCACCGAGGCCGCCATCAAGGGCCGCATCGACCCGCTGGTGGGCCTGAAGGAGAACGTCATCATCGGCAAGCAGATCCCGGCCGGCATCGGTTTGAAGCGGTATCGGGACGTGACCGTGGTGAGCAAGAACGAATCCACCCTGCTCAACTAACCATCACCACCTTCGGAGGCGCGCATGGAACGGGAATTGACCAACCGAAATTGCCCCCTATGGGGGTCCGAGACCTGTGCTCGGCTCAACATGCGCGCTTGCCGAGGCTGCCCCGCCGAGGAGAAGGACGCCCTTGAGGCGGACCAGATCCGGGCGGATGTGGACCAGCTCTATGCCCTGCTGCCCCCGGAAGGCGTCGCTTCCCTGTTCACGGGCGAAGACTGCACCCTGTGCCGGGGCGAGCGGAAGGGGAAGCGGACCTGCTACGGCCTCTACGACATGGGCCATGCGGATCCCAGAGCCCAGAAAAAGAAGCTGAGCCTCTTTCGGGGCAAGGCCGGCGGGTTTTTGATCCCCCTGCAGTTTGGCTGCTGCGATGGGTGCCGCCGGCGCTATCAGCTCCTGGGCTGGCTGCCCTCCCTGACCGTCATCCTCTGCCTGGGCCTGGCCCTTGCCATCGTGGCCCAGGAGCCGGTGGCCCAGAGCCTGCGGGCGGTGTGGCGGGGGCTCCCCCTGCTGACGCTGCTGCTGGTGGCGGCGATCAGCTTCGCGGCGGGAAAGGTGCTGGTGAAGGTCCTGCGGGATCGCTTCAACCAGCTCACCTACATGGACCTGAAGGACCATCCCATGGTCCGGCGCATGAGCGCCCTGGGCTGGGAGGGCCTGCAGGAGGGGAAGTATCCCCAGCCCGTGTTCACCCGCCAGCGCCTGACGAACGGCGTGGGCACCCTGGTCCCGGAGGAAAGTTTCGAAGGCGACGGCAAAATTTCGGATTGACAATTTGCCGTCAGCCTGATACAATTTGGTTTCGCAGTGTATGGGGAGACCCATGCGCTGCTATTGCGGCTTTTTTTGAGCCGGCCGGGGTTTAGGCCCCCTACAAACGGACAATACTCTCTACGAATTGGGTTGCAGAGAGATTGAAATAACAATAGATATATTTTTCATCATTCTATCAGGAGGAATTCTCATGCCGACCATTAACCAGTTGGTTCGCAAGGGCCGTGAGCAGGTGCAGTACAAGTCCAACGCGCCTATCCTCAAGCAGTGCCCTCAGCGCAGAGGCGTTTGCACGGCGGTCCGTACCATGACCCCGAAAAAGCCTAACTCCGCGCTTCGTAAAATCGCCCGTGTCCGTCTGACCGACGGCCTCGAAGGTACCGCCTACATCCCCGGCATCGGCCACAACCTGCAGGAGCACTCCGTGGTGCTCATCCGCGGCGGCCGTGTCAAGGACCTGCCCGGCGTCCGGTACCACATCATTCGCGGTACCCGCGATGCGGCCGGTGTGGCCAACCGCCACCAGGCTCGCTCCCTCTACGGCGCCAAGCGCCCCAAGAAATAAGGAGGTACACCTATGCCTAGACGTGGATTTATTCCCAAGCGGGAAGTGCTTCCCGATCCTATCTATAAGAGCACCGTGGTCACCAAGCTCATCAACCAGGTCATGCTGGACGGCAAGCGGGGCGTAGCCCAGGCCGCCGTGTATGAAGCGTTCGACACCATCGCCGAGAAGACCGGCCGTCCCGCCCTCGAAGTGTTCGAGGAGGCCATGAACAACATCATGCCCGTGCTGGAAGTCAAGGCCCGCCGCGTCGGCGGTTCCACCTACCAGGTCCCCATCGAGATCCGCGCCGAGCGTCGGCAGACGCTGGGCCTGCGCTGGCTGGTGTCCTTCGCCCGTGCCCGCAGCGAGCGCACCATGCGTGAGCGCCTGGCCGGCGAGATCCTGGACGGCGCCAACAACGCCGGCAACGCGGTGAAGAAGAAAGAGGACACCCACCGCATGGCCGAAGCCAACAAGGCTTTCGCTCACTATCGCTGGTAAACCAATGCGCGAGATACCGCTGGAGCTGACCAGAAATATCGGCATCATGGCTCACATCGATGCCGGCAAGACCACCACCACCGAGCGGATCCTGTTCTATTCGGGCAAGATCCACAAGATGGGTGAAACGCATGAAGGCGCGGCCACCATGGACTACATGGCCCAGGAACAGGAGCGTGGTATCACCATCACCTCCGCCGCCACCACCTGCTATTGGAAAGGTCACCGCATCAACATCATCGACACCCCGGGGCACGTGGACTTCACCGTGGAGGTGGAGCGCTCCCTGCGGGTGCTGGATGGTGCTGTTGCCGTGTTCTGCGCCAAGGGCGGGGTGGAGCCTCAGTCCGAAACCGTTTGGCGTCAGGCGGTGCGCTACGGCGTGCCCCGGATCGCCTACGTGAACAAGATGGACATCGTGGGCGCCGACTTCTTCAACGTGGTGGACATGATGCGCCAGCGGCTCGGCGCCAACCCCGTCCCCATCCAGCTGCCCATCGGCGCGGAAAACACCTTCCGGGGCCTTATCGACCTGGTGCGGATGAAGGCGGAGATCTACTACAACGACGATGGCACCGACATCCGGGAGGAGGAGATCCCCGCGGACATGCTGGACCAAGCCGAGGAGTACCGAAACAACCTCATTGAGTCCGTCATCGACCAGGATGAGGATCTGATGGAGAAGTACTTCGAGGGGGAGGAGCCCACGGAGGCGGAGCTCAACGCCTGCATCCGCAAGGCTACCCTTTCCGGCGCGGCGGTCCCCGTGACCTGCGGCAGCTCCTATCGGAACAAGGGCGTCCAGCCCCTGATGAACGCCATCGTGGAATATCTTCCTTCGCCTCTCGACATTCCGCCCGCCAAGGGCACGGATGCCGAGGGCAACGGGGAGATCCTGGCCCATGCGGACGACAATGGCCCCCTGGTAGCCCTGGCCTTCAAGATCATCTCCGATCCCTTCGTGGGGCGGTTGGTGTTCTGCCGGATCTACAGCGGCACCCTGAAGAGCGGCACCTACGTATATAATGTAGGCAAGCAGCGCAAGTCCCGGGTCAGCAAGGTCCTCATGATGCACGCCAACGTGCGCACCGAGGTGGAGGAAGCCTACGCGGGCGACATCGTGGCCCTGGTGGGCATGAAGGACGCCTCCACCGGCGACACCCTCTGCGCCGAAGGCCACGAGATGCTGCTGGAAAGCATGACCTTCCCCAACCCGGTCATCCAGGTGGCCATCGAGCCCAAGACCAAGGCGGGGCAGGAGAAGATGGACCAGGCCCTGCTCAAACTCCAGGACGAGGACCCCACCTTCCGCACCTATGTGGACCAGCAGACGGGCCAGACCATCATCGCCGGCATGGGCGAGCTCCACTTGGAGATCATCGTGGACCGGCTCATCCGGGAATTTCGGGTGGAGGCCACGGTGGGCAAGCCCCAGGTGGCCTACAAGGAGACCATCAAGTCCGCCGTCAAAGCCCGGGGCCGCTTCGTGCGGCAGTCCGGCGGCCATGGCCAGTACGGCGACTGCCTGGTGCTCTTTGAGCCCCGGGAGACCGGCGAAGGGTATCTGTTCACGGACAAGACCGTGGGCGGCGTGATCCCCAAGGAGTTCATCCCCGCCATCGACAAGGGCATTCGCGGCGCCCTCCAATCCGGCCCTCTGGGCGGATACGAGGTCATGGACGTGAGCGCCACCTTGCTGGACGGCTCCTATCATGAGGTGGATTCCTCCGAGCAGGCCTTTGAGATCGCCGGATCCCTGGCGGTGAAGGAGGGCCTCAAGCGGGAGAACAGCACCCTCATGGAGCCCGTCATGGCCGTGGAGATCATCGTCCCCGACGAGTACGTGGGCGACATCACCGGCGATCTGAGCAGCCGACGCTGCCGGATCAACGGCATGGAGACCAGGAACATGGGCACGGCCATCGACGCCTTCTGCCCCCTGTCCGAGATGTTCGGCTACGCCACGAGCCTCAGGTCCCACACCCAGGGCCGCGGCACCTTCACCATGCAGTTTGCCCATTATGAAAAGGTTCCCGAGGCCATCGCCGAAAAGATCCTGGGCAAGTATAACTACAACTTCTAAAAACGAACACAATACATTCAACAAGGAGAAACTTCAATGGCAAAGCAAAAATTTGAACGGACGAAGCCCCATGTCAACATCGGCACCATCGGCCACGTTGACCACGGCAAGACGACCCTGACGGCNGGCGATCACCATGACCCTGGCCCAGAGCGGCGAAGCGGTGGCCATGCGGTATGACGAGATCGATAAGGCCCCCGAAGAGAAGGCCCGTGGCATCACGATCAACACGGCCCACGTTGAGTACGAGACCGCGAACCGTCACTACGCCCACGTGGACTGCCCGGGTCACGCGGACTATGTTAAGAACATGATCACCGGCGCCGCTCAGATGGACGGCGCGATCCTGGTGGTTTCCGCTGCGGACGGTCCCATGCCCCAGACCCGTGAGCACATCCTGCTGGCCCGTCAGGTCGGCGTGCCCTACATCATCGTGTTCCTGAACAAGGTTGACCAGGTGGACGACGACGAGCTGCTGGAGCTGGTGGAGATGGAAGTGCGGGAGCTGCTCTCCAGCTACGACTTCCCCGGCGACGATATCCCCATCATCCGCGGTTCCGCCCTGCAGGCTCTGGAAGCCCTGACCGCCGGCGAGGACGCCAA
>OCVV011092104.1_pt1 | contig 12664 bp, 9 predicted proteins | sample 1539721 | NCBI WGS metagenome assembly OCVV01 (sample SAMN02144230, study PRJEB22623) | gut metagenome | biome: sheep rumen | host: Ovis aries | place: New Zealand
CTCGCGCAGCGTGTTTTATCTCGTTGTGTTGATTCGGACGAGCGTCAGGCTGCCGAGCTGCTGAGAAGTTGGCCGAGCGTCAGGTTGCCGCGACGCTGAGAGTTTAGCCGAGCGGCGGGCTGCCGCGCTGCTGAGAGGCCGCCAAACCGGCGGATGTCCCTCAGCAGGGGAGATCCGGTATGGTGTCCGCATCATCGAGAAAGACATAGAAGATATCCCCGTAATAGACGCTGTGCACGAGTCTGCAGGAGTCTCTGATCGTCCGGATTCTGCCCTTCCTGGTCTTAATGCGGTATTTCTGGCAGAAGGCAAGATAGTCGGGAAGAGATTCACGGGTATCTGAGGGGTCGCCGTGCTCTGCATAATGTTTGCGGATACGCTCTCTGGTTTTATCCCTGTCCTCCGGGCAGAGGATGGAAAGAAAACTCGATTTCGAGTACTCGTTGAATTCATCAATGCTGTCACACTCACAGAGCCGGAGGAGATATTCACTGGCGTACAGAATCTGCAGGTCGTCGGCCATCTTGTAGACCAGTACGGCCTTTGGAAGATCCGATGCGAGATTTGTGATGCTCTTCTGAAGGTGTGTGCGGTTTTCCGTGCATATATCGGAATTGTAAACCCTGTAGCAGTGTCCCTCCGACTGCTTTGCGGAACAAAGAGCTGCGTTTGCCTTCCGGCAGAGCGTGCCGGGCTTGCTGCCCTGCTTCGGGTATTCCACGAGGCCGGCAGACAGGAAAAAGCGGTAGCTTTCGCCGTGAAAATCGACAGTCATCGGGCTTGATACGAGCCGGTTTACAATGGAACTCGCTTCCGTAAGAGAAGAGTCCTTCATAAAGACGATGAATTCATCCGCGGCATTGCGTCCGATGATATCCCCGTCATCGAAATTCTGCCGCAGGGCATCCGCGACACGGCAAAGCGTTCGGTCACCGATGTCGCGTCCCAGAATATCGTTGATGATTTTAAAATTATCGATATTCAGGTTGATGAGTACACCCGGGGCGGAAGGATAGCTGCGGATGTATCTTAAAAGCTTCTGATCGATGCCTCTTCGGTCGAGCAGGCCGGTAACGGGGTCTATCTGCATCTGCAGATCCCGGCCCTGAGAATACCAGAAGTCGAGCATTTTTTCCTGGGAGGAGTTGCCTGTCCATTGAACAGCTACTGTAAAGACAGCTGCGTCATGGCCGTTCTGTATGATGTTATGGATGAGCCAGGAATAACCGCCGCTTCCGTTTTTGATCCGGAAGGATTCGGAAAACTCATGAAGACTGTTTTCCGCGGCGCGTTCCATCCATGTTCTGTGGTCCATGAACGTAAGATAGCGTTCCCGGTCATCGGGATGCACGTTATTTTTGCAGAAGCTCTCACAGGCCTGCGTAAAAGTGAGATGTGTTCTGAATGCCGAATCCCAGTTCCGGTAGATCAGAGTATAACTGTCTTCTGCGGCGTTGACCTGCACGATTCCGAGGAAGGAGGTGAGAAGGTCCGCCATGGATTCGTTGATGCGGTCAGAGCCTATGGAGGCATTTCGAATCAGCTGTTCCTGAAAGGCCTTGTTGTAGATGGTGTTTCCGATGTCAGAGATACAGGACAGAACCATACGGGCGCCGTTTGTGCTGAACGGAATCAGGGTGTAGGACTGCAGATGCTGTCTGCTTGTTTTGTCGTGAGACCTGAAAAAGGCCGTGATGTAACTCGCGTTTCTGTCTGGAATGCGGGTGTTCAGTTTATCCATATCATAGAACTCTATGAAGGGGGAACGATCCTCCTCATCCAGATATTTCTCCGCATATGCCGCGATGGTCTCTTTGCTGGTATCGCAGAAATCAGTCAGTCTGTCCTGTGCGGTGTTCAGATAGATGTTCTCTGCAGTTCCGGCATCGAGATTAAACAGGTCGATTCTGTTGAAAATCGTCAGCATGTGGCGGATTCCATCGTTGATATGGATGGAACGGGTTATCGCTGACGAAGAATCCAGAATCAGTCCGGTAAACGCGAGGTAGGCATAGCTGTCCGCCTTCGATGAGATTGTGCGGAAGCTGATGCTGCAGAATTTGTTGCTGATGACAAGGTCGAGAGAATTTGATTCCTGCGTGTCCCCGGGATGTGTAATCGCATGGAGGATGATGCTTCGGTAGGTTGAAACGGACATAAAATACTGAAGAAAATCCTCTGAATCCCGCAGCTTGAGAGATTCGGCCATTTCGTCCATTGCGGTGTTGTGATAGAGCAGTCTGGTTCCCTTTTGATCCGCTTTTACAAGCATGAGCGGAACTCTTGAGCCGGAATCATAGCTTCTGCCGGATTCCAGAGGAGAATCGGACATCATGTTGATTTCACCGATGGCTTTGTAGCAGCGCGCCTTCTGAGGAGATTCCAGATCGAATTTTGAAATCAGCTTCCGAATCTCCATAATCGGCAGTGGCTTTGAGTAATAAAATCCCTGGAGCTGCTCGCATCCGATTGTATTCAGGAATTCAATCTGTTCACGGGTCTCCACACCCTCGCACAGCGTATGGATGCCGAGATGCTTGGCCATGTTGACGACGGACGCGACCAGGGTTCTTGCCTTCTGGTTGCTCTCCATGCCGCGGACGAAAGTCTGATCAATCTTCAGAACATCGAAGTTGAAGTCCTTCAGTGTGCCGAGAGTTGAGTACCGGCTTCCAAAATCATCAATCCAGATCTCATAGCCGGCCTCCTGAAAGCGGCTGATCTGATGCCGCAGATATTCCGGCTCGGCCTCCAGAGTACTTTCGGTGATTTCAATGTTGATCATCTCAGGAGAGATACCGGATTTGGTCACGATGGAATTCACTTCGTTAAAGGCATCTGCGCCCAGAAAATCATTTCGCGAAAGATTGATGGAAATCGGTACCACCGGGCGTCCGCCGGATTCCGCGGTCTTGAGATCCCGGCAGACATTCTCTACCATGCGAAGATCCAGTCTGGAGATCAGATGGGCGTCCTCGAGGACGCCGATGAAAAGCGCGGGAGACAGAATGCCATTTATGGGATCATTCCAGCGGCACAGTGCTTCAAAGCCGCAGATCTTACCGCTCAGAGTCCGGATCACCGGCTGATACTAGGTCTCAATATATCCGCATTCGAGCGCCTCGTTGAAATGATTCAGAATATAGCGCTTCAGCTCCTCACGTTCGGCGATGTCATCATTGTAGATGGCGATATTGTGGTCGTACTGATCGTGAATACTCCTGGCGGCAAGACGCGCGTGATCGATCATAAGCGAGACGTTTGTGTCAGTCGGACCGTTCTGAAGATAGATGCCGGCCTTAAGCTCCAGGCTCACATTTTTCTGCAGCGCATGGACAAAAATATGGAGATGTTCAATTTTGTCGGAGACATCCTGGCTGCCGGTCAGCACGGAGAACTGATCCGCTGAGAGGCGGGTGATATAATCGTCGGGGAAAGTCTTCCGGAGTTCCTCCGCAAACTGCAGAAGAAGATCGTCTCCCTCATGGAATCCATATTTATGATTGTAATCACGGAAGGCACAGATGTCGAAAAAAATCAGGACATGCTGCCTTTCCGGAGAAAGGGTCAGATATTTTCGGACTGCATTCAGATATCCTTTCATCGAAAGCAGCCCGGTAAGTTCATCGTATTCAGCCAATATATAATACTCCCACACATATGATTAAAAATGAATTATAAAGATCAGATGTCGACAAATCGGTCCAGATTTCAGAAAAAAAATTCCAACCCGGTGGGAGCTGAGCACTCCGCATGAGACAGACTCCGCAAGGGACAGATTTCTCAGGGGCAGACTCCGCGGGGGACAGATTTTTCAGGGAGACAGATTCCTCAGGGGACAGATTCCCGAGGGGGACAGACTCCGAGGGGGACAGGCTCCGTAGTGGACAGATTCACCGGGATTCGCGGTATTCGGTCGGAGATACACCTTCGGAACGCCGGAAGAGCCGGCTGAAGTAATTCGGATCCTGGTAGCCCACGGCAGCACAGATTTCCTTTACGGGAAGATTATTTTCTGTAAGAAGCTTTTTGGCGTGACTGAGCCGGATGCCGGTCAGGTATTCGATAAAAGTTACGCCCTCCTCTTCCTTGAAAATTTTGCTGAAATAGTAGGGGCTGATATTGAGCTCCCTGGAGACGTCATCAAGCGACAGGTCGCGGGAGTAGTGACTGTCGATATACTCCTTCGCCCGATGCGTCAGATTGCTGGCGCTGCTTTTGGCCTTGTCGGCGATTTTTTCGGCGGCGTCCCGGATCTTCGCCACAAACCATGTGTGCAGCTCCGCGATCGTATAGTCAGAGATAATATTCAGATAATCGCCGCGGTCCGTAAAGCGATACAGGCCAAGGCCTCCGCTCTGGTAGGCGATATGCTCGGCCCAGAGCACAAATTCGATGGTCTTCAGACGCACGTTATTTTCATAGTTGGCGGCCTGCGTTTTCTCCATCCAGGTAAAAAATTGGTCTGCGTACAATCCGGCATCTCGGATATTGCCGTTCTTGACACTGTCGAAGAGCTGTTTCTCAAGGTCAATCGGGTAATCCTGCTCGTAGGTGCAGGAGACGGGGAGATCATCGGCGTGGGATACTGTCTCGTTGTTCTCGCAGAGGGAGCGGAGTGCCTCCCGATAGGATGTGCGCATGTCGGAAAGAGGCATAACGGAGCCGATCCCCATACGGTAATTTACACCGGTCTCTTCCTTCAGGCGGGAGATGATTCTGCGGACGCGATCGATCACCCGTACCCGGTCGATATAGTCCATTTTGCGGACTCATAGGGAATAAAGACAGGAATCTTGTTCATCATGATCTGTCCGATGACAGCGTGGGCGCTGTATTCCTTCAGGATCTCACGGATTTTTGCATAATACTTTTGAAGGCGGATTCCGGTTCCGATCGGATTGCCCAGGTGGTCTCCGCTTCCGGTGAGGGGAGCAGAGGCATTTGTCTGTTCCGGATTCTCATGCCCGGATGCAACGTCTCCGCACGCAAGAAGTGCGACAAAGCCATAGGATTCAGGGATTTCCAGCAGATTGCAGTAGTTTGCCGTGACGTCCGGGGAAGTATCCAGAAGGAGGAGAGAATAAACCAGACCACTTTCGATCATGGGAACGACGGCATCCAGCTTTTCACGATTCGAGAGCTCTCGGCTTCGCTGCTCACGGGTGCGGTCGATACCGGCCATCGCTCGGGTCATGGTATCGACGAAGACCTTGCGGTCCAGAGGCTTTGTCAGAAAACTCATGACGCCGAGATCCAGCGCGTCCTTGGCAAAGCTGAACTTGTCATAGGCGGTGAGGACGATAAAAACCGTTGCCGGGCTGAATTTCCGGATTTCCCGGATCGCCTCGATACCGTCAATTCCGGGCATGCGGATATCCATGACGGCGATGTCCGGCCGAAAGGTCTCCGCCATTTCAATGACGGCGCGGCCACTTCTGGCGGAGCGCACCTCACATCTGTCATGAAATTCCTTATCCATAATATACGTAAGAGAATCGATGGCGATCCCTTCATCATCCGCCAGCAGAACTCTGTACATTTTCAATTCCCCCTTTGAATGCGGCGCCGACATCCATGGCGCGTTAATGATCATGGTTATTCCGGCATTGGAATATAGAGCAGGACCTCGGTTCCCTGTCCCTCGCCCGGGCTCGTGATGTCAAAGACATCCTCGCTGTTGTAAAACAGCCGCATCCGGCTGATTACATTGGAGAGCCCGACTCCGTTTGTCTCGTCTCCCTTTCGTCTGACAGGAGCGTTTCCGGACAGAATCGCGTTCATCTGTTCCTCCGTCATTCCTCTCCCGTTGTCATGGACAGAGAGCGTGATATACCTTCCGGTCCGGTAAACGGAGAGGATGATGACCGCCGGGCGGTCCATGTCGCGGACGCCGTGATTGATTGCGTTTTCGATGATCGGTTGCAGAATCATGCTGGGTACCGATACCCGGGTCAGATCATCGTCGATTCTCTTTTCATAGGTGATTGCGCCGGAAAAACGGACATTGATGATATACATGTAGTTGTCGGCGAGGGAGATTTCATCTGCGAGAGTAGTGATCTGGTTCTCACGGTTAGTCTTATTGCGGAAGAAGGCCGCGACATTCTGCAGATACTTGTAGGTCCCGTCCGCTTCCTCCATCATGGCAAGCTGCGCGCCTGCATTGAGGGTATTGAACAGGAAGTGCGGATTGATCTGGGCCTGCAGATATTTCAGCTCGGCCTCCTTGAGGTGGGCGTTCATGAGGAGCTCCCGTTCCTTCAGCCGGTTCTCGGATTCCATGGATTCCCTGAGCTTCTGGAGATAACCTCTCATGCTGACGACCATCTCGTTGAAGGCGGAGGTGACGATGCCGAGCTCGTCGTCGCTTTTTACCGCAAGCGGAGGCACGTCAAAGTTTCCCTTTCCGATTTCGCCGGTCTCCGCGATCAGCGCGTGCAGCGGGGCGGTCGCATGCCGGACGGTCATGACGATCATGAAGACATCAAGGAAGGCAATCATGACAATCATGAACAGGGAGACGATTTCCAGAGAGTGGAAGGTGTCTGCGAGCTTCAGATAGTTGTCCGAGTTGCCCTTCAAGAGGAGGGTGTTCATGCTGTAGATGTACGACTGAAGGATGTCGTTCATGCTCACGGTTTCCTCATAATAGTCCTTGTACTTCTGGATATTCCTTCCTCTCTTGGCGGTGAGCGCGTTTTCGCAAAGCTCCATGTAATGATCAGAGAGGTTCTGAATATCGCGGGTCGTACTCTGAATCTCAACGCTGTCGGAATAATCGCCGAGGGCGGCAAGACAGTTTGTGTAATCACCCTGAACCTGATAGAAACTGCGGAGATTATCCGAGCTTCCGACATTCAGATAATCGGTCAGACTCTGCTGAACACTGTCCAGAGCCTCGGACAGGTTGTTGGTCTGGACATTGGAGTAGAAGACGCGGTTGACCTTTTCGAGCGCGTTGTTAATATTCAGGAACAGAAAGAGGTTTACGGCAAAAGTAGCAGCGGTGGCCAGCAGAAATGCGAGAGTCAGCTTTCCCTCGAGGGTGTGAAGTGGACGTCTCTGCCTGTTCGGAGAAGAAAAAAATATCTGCGGAGAGCTGTCCGGTCCGTTTTTTTTCAGATGAATCAAGACTCGTCCTCCTTCTCCAGATAGTCACCAACGTTTTCGGGAGTGATGATTTCAAGGTCAATAGATGAATATTCAGTGACAAAGCCGCTGTCGATGTACTCAAGGAGATTGTCGACGGCAGTGCGTCCGATTTCCTCTGCGGAGACCGTAAGGGTCATCGCCGCGACATTCCGCTCTACGGCGTTAAGGATGGTGCCGTTGCGGTAGTAGCCGCAGATCGTTACATCGCCTACATGATTGGTGTCCACGATGGTCTGGCACACACTGCTCGTGGTTGTTTCGTCGAGGCATACCAGAATATCCGGGAGATCGGCGCTTTCAAACAGATCCGTGACGGCTTCGGCGGTGGAGAAGCTGTCGCCGTTTCCGAGGGTCTTTGAAGAAATCGTGAAGCGGTCCATGACGTTATTCTTCTCGAGAGAGTTCTTAATTCCGGAGATGACCAGATTCTGACCGGTGGTCTTGTCCTCCGGGCTGGCGATGACCAGCACGTTCTGCCGGCGGTTCTTCGCGAGAGAACTGAGCATGTTGCCGTAAGCCTCTCCGACGTTGTAGTAGGAGATGCCGACAAAGCTTTGTCTGCCGGAGCCGTAGCAGTCTGTGCCGACGCAGATGACCGGGATTCCGGCATCGACGGCGCGGTTGATGGCACTCTTGAGTTCCTCGCTGTCATCGCCGTTGACGATGATGCCGTCCGCCCTGGACTGAATGGCGAGATCCATGAGTTTGGGGATGGTGTAACTGGTATCCAGGTTCTTTCCGGTGAATTCGAGGTAATCGCCTTTTTTTCGGCTTCTCTGAGAGCCTGATCATAAACTGCGTTCTGAAAGGAGCTAGATTTGTCTCCGATGTACGCAAAATTATACCGGAAACCGGATCCGCCTGAAGACAGGTCTGAGAGAGCATGGATCTGACGTTCAAAGACGACCATACTTACAATTGTAATGATGACCAGAATGGATCCGAAAATACAGAGGAACAGATTCAGACCCCGGATCGGGCGGGAATGTTTGTAATTCTTTTTCATCATGATTATTGTGGGTTTTCCTGTTTCGCAGAAAGCAACGTGACGATTCAGCCCTCCAATTTCGGAAACCTGCAGTTCTATTGATGTGCTGAATCGTTATAAAGTAACAGTTTTTTGTGAATATGACTTCAATATCTGTTAAAATATTATAATGATTCCTGCGGGAAAAGGCAATGAATGTTGTCAGAGCAGGCAGACCTGAATGCCGGGTGGAGCAGACAGATCTGGACAAGAGGCAGAACGGGAAGATATGCATGTAGAGCAGGCCGGGCAGGTCTGTATGATCGGGAGGATGTTATGAAGCGAGGGGGATTTTTGTGCGGAGCGGCGCTGCTGATTTCGGCAGTACTCTGCGGCTGCGGCAGAGAGCGGCCGGATACATCGTCTGTGGAGCCGGAGAAGGCGGAGCAGAAGCCGAAGATCGGACTTGTGTTTGATTCGTTTGTAATTGAGCGCTGGGAGCGGGACCGTGATATTTTTACTTCGACGGCGAAGGACCTCGGGGCGGAAGTAATCGTGGGCAACGCGAACGGAGATGTCGGGGAGCAGAAATCAATTATCAGCCACATGATAGATTCGGATGTGGATGTGCTGGTGATCGTGGCGACGGACGGGGACAGTCTGGGAAAGGAGATCAGCGAAGCCAGAAGGGAGGGAATCCGGGTGATTTCCTATGACCGTCTGATTCAGAACGCGGACACGGACCTGTACATAACATTCGATAATGAGACGGTGGGAAAGTTCATGGCGGACGCGGTGAATGAGGCGATGCCGGACGGCGGAAGCTACGTGAAGGTGAACGGTTCACCCGTCGATTACAACGTGACGCTGGTCAACAAGGGATTCGACGCTGAAATCAATGATAATCTGAAGATGATCGACAGCATTTCCTGCGACAACTGGGATGACAGCATTGCATACAGCTATCTGACGGAGCATCCGGAGGATGTGGAGAACGCAGGGGCCATTGTATGCGGCAACGACGCGATTGCGGGTCAGGCGGTGCGGGTGCTTGCCGAGCGAAAGAAGGCCGGAAGCGTCACGGTCACCGGACAGGACGCGGATCTGGATGCGTGTCAGAGAATTGTCGAGGGCACGCAGACGATTACGGTGTACAAGCCGATCGAGAAGCTTGCGGAGAAGGCGGCGGATTACGCCGTGCAGATGGCGAAGGGAAAAATGCCCGAGGCGGATGAGACCATGAGCGACGGAACCTATGATGTTCCGTACATTGCCATTCAGCCGGTAAAGGTCACGAAGGAGAATGTGGACAGCACAGTGATTGCGAGCGGATTCCACAGGAAGGAGGACGTGTATCTCCATGCGCAGGGCATGGAGGATGTACTGGCGGGGTCGTGAACGGAATTGGGTGTGTCTAACGTAATTAGAACTTGCGGTTACAGAGTGGGTGCCATAAAATAGGATAAAAAGGAAGGAACGTTAATGACAACCATTAAAGAAATTGCTGATAAATTACATCTCTCCTCTGCTACGGTTTCAAGGGCGCTTAGGAATGACGAAACTCTCTCGATTCGGATGGAGACCAGAAGCTTGATTTTATCAACAGCTGCGGAAATGGGATATGTCAGTCATCATAATAAGAAAAATGCCAAAAAAAATAAAAAAATTCTTGTGATTCATAAGTATTCTGCATTCAGAAGTCAAATGGATTCTGCATTTTATTATACGATGCGAACCGGAATTGAGGATATATGTGGGAAAAATGATATTCAGTATACTTTTGCTGCGATTGATGAATTGAATGAGAAGAAAGTAAATGCGGATGGTGTGTTACTTCTTGGTAATTTTTCGCGGGATCAGTTTGACGACGTTCTGGGATTGATTAGGGATCTTCCAGCTGTTGTGATTGGAAATGTATGTTATTACAGGCAGCGTTTCAATCATGTTTCGTTCAGCAATAAGGAATCTGTTACTGTTGCCTTAAAATATCTGAAGAAGAACGGACACACTAGAATCGGTTATTTGGGGATTATTGAGGAAGAAGTTCCGAGTATGATCGGTTCGCGAAAAGCAACTTATCTGGAATGGGTCAAGAAAGAAAAAACTTATCGACCAGAGTGGGTGCTGGAAAGAGATCGCGGAAGTGACCGGGTTGAGCAGGGAGTGAGCATGGGTAAGGAATTGTTGCTTCAGAAGGAGCTTCCCACTGCATTGTTTTGTGCTAATGATTCCGTGGCGCTTGGAGTGCTTAACGCATTTAATGATGCGGGGCTTACGATTCCGGGTCAGATTTCTATTGTGTCACACGATGGATCTTATCCGACGCAATATTCCTATCCGCCACTTACAACAGTGAATGTGCATCCGTATCATCTTGGCGCTGAAGCGGCGCGCCTTTTGATTCAACGGCTCCAGAAACCTGAAAAATACACTTGTGAGTTGCTGCTTACACCGACTTTGTATGTTCGTGGAAGCGTAAAAAATATTGCGGTGAACGAATAATAGCTTTGAGAAAAACACGATAAAGAAATTCGAGATAAAAGAAGCAGTCAACAGTTATAAGCCATGTCAGTTATTTGAGGCGCGAACACCTCAAACTGTCATGGCTTTTTACGTGCTGTTTAGTAAATTATTTTTCTGCAATACGATATAAGGCTAGATGTAATTCCTTTTTTAAAAAAGAAAAAACGTGAAAAGCAAGAGAAAAGTATTGATATTATATAAAGATATGAGAGAAAAATGTGCATATTGCACATAAAATGGTCGGGAAAGAGGAGAGTATAGAGGTTAACATGATGAAAACATTTAGTAAATAAACAGTAAAATTAGTCGAATTGACTTGACTTTTTACTTAGATATCTTTACTATAGCATTATCTAAAAACGGAGAAACAGATCATTAAATATCTGTTCATTTATGAAAAGAAGGGAGTTTGTATGAAAAGGAAATTGGCACTTGTATTAACATGTATTGCAACACTTACTTTAGGTGCTTGCGGTTCTTCTGCATCAAACATAGATGCAGCTGGTGCAAGCACATCTTCATCAGCAACCGCTAAAACAACGGACAGCGGTGATCCTCTTATGATTTACTCTCCACAGGCAGATGCGGACAGAGTCGGATGGCTGACGGAAAATGCCGAAAAAGCTTTGGGATTTGATGTCGAATTTTTATGTGCCGGTGGAAATGACTTAGCAGATCGGCTGGTGGCTGAGAAAGCAAATCCACAGGCGGATGTGGTCATGGGGCTTTTACAGACCGCTATGTATCAATTGAAAGACCAGGATATTCTTGAACCATATACGCCATCCTGGGCGGATGATGTTTCTGACACATACAAGGATAAGGATGGCTATTTTTATGAATTCTGGCAGACACCGATTATTATTTGCTACAACCCGGACTATATTTCAGACCCGCCAACCAGTTGGCAGGATTTGATTAAGGACGAATATAAGGGTAAGTATTCTGTAGGAACGCCTCAAGGACAGACGATTCGAAGCTATATTATCGGCATGCTCTGGCCATATTACGATTCGTCCACAGGGGAAATCAGTCAGGATGGATGGGACTTCCTCAGTACACTCTATGCAAACTCATATCAAATGCCGGCAGAGAGTGATGCATGGCAGTTGTTTAAGGATGGAACGGTTCCGATAATGATGACATGGTATGACGGAGCCAAGACAAAATCTGCTGAATACGGATGTAATGTCGAGTATGTTAAGCCGGCCAATGGCACCCCTGTCGTTTCTGAAGGAATTGGAATTGTCAATGGAACGGATCAGGCTGACAAAGCAAAGGCGTATGAAGACTGGTGGGGATCAGCCGAAACACAGGCGGCTTATGCGAAGCAGTTTGGCGTAGTTCCAGTGAGTAAAAAGGCACTAGATCTGTGTGGTGATGAAGTAAAGAAGGATGGCGAAATGTTTAAACCACAAGATATTGACTGGGAAGTGGCCGCAGAGAAGAGTAACGATTGGTTTGAAAAAATCCAGCTTGAGATTATGCCATAATAAATTTTGTCTTTATGCACAACGGATTATACAGAGACACGCAGACTGCATCTATACTGTTTCTATAGAGAGTCTGCGGAGTCTCCGTGAGGAGAAGAATAATGATTGAGTTAAAAAATGTGGAGATACGTTACGGAGACTTTGTCGCTGTTCATGATCTGAATATGACCATTCAGGATGGCGAGTTTTTTACATTTCTGGGGCCATCCGGATGTGGAAAAACGACGACACTTCGGGCAATAGCAGGTTTTGAAAAGATTTCAAAAGGTGAAATAGTCGCATTTGGGAAGAATTTATCGGGGCTTCTACCGGAAGAACGGAATATTGGTTTTGTGTTTCAAAACTATGCTTTATTTCCCAGCATGAATGTCTATGAAAATGTTGCGTTCGGCTTAAAGGCGCGAAAAGTTCCCAAAAATGAGATTAAAGCGAAGGTTGTATATTTCGCGTGATTAGTCCGCTCTTCACGGCTAATTAGCCCACCATTAACGGCAGATCAGCCCAGTTGTCACGGAGCAGAGCCCGG
>OCVV011065034.1_pt1 | contig 12660 bp, 12 predicted proteins | sample 1539721 | NCBI WGS metagenome assembly OCVV01 (sample SAMN02144230, study PRJEB22623) | gut metagenome | biome: sheep rumen | host: Ovis aries | place: New Zealand
TCCATCAGATAGATAGCTTTTGATCATCTCTATGAGCGTAGTCTTTCCTGTAGCGCTATTGCCCCTAAGTATTGTAATATTTCGACGTATTGTAAATTTATACCTCAAGCGATTATTTCTAACAATAATCTCATAGCTTCCCTTCATACTATTCACCTACACAATATAGAATCCAGCATATCTTACCAATTCGCTCATATCATGAACTACTGTATCATTATTTAATATCTTTATAGAAAACTTGCCTTCTCCGAAGTTCATAATATGCCTAAGATTGATTGTAATATCCTGATCAACTCTATCTGCTATCTTAAGTATCCACTTCGCACAATTATCCCCACAAGTAGATGCGTTAAACACTTTCTCGGGTTGATTATATATAAGGAGAAGCGTTTTGAGTCCACCAGACATTTTAGTCGCAGGAATAACTCCCAATGCCTTACTGTTAATTGCCTGTCCGCTGAGGACTTCCGCTTTATCTACTGATTTAATCATCTCTTTGGCAAAATCATCGTAAAGCCAGGAATCATAATATGTATTATCAAAATACAGTGATGTATTGAAAATTGCTTCTGGCATATCGCCATAAACTATGTTTAGCATCTGTATATTCTTATCCTTTCCTACTATTGAATAATCTAGGACTATAAAAGCCACTTTCTAAGCGAAAATGAATAACGATTGTCACTATAACTGAATTGCGTTTGTTTCCCTAGGTAACCTGTACCATCAAAAATGTCTAATCTATCTCAGCTCTCTTTATATTATTCAGTTTCCTATTTGTCATAAAATACTACACTTTTGCATTTTGTAATTTTTTATTTATTTCTGTATAGCCTGATAACTGTTTGGGATTTATATCTTGTAAATAAATCTCCATAATGTTTTTGCTAATAGCCGGGGTAGATTGAGGAATTTTATTCATCTCAAGCAAAAGTGATGCCAGACTCTGTTCTCCAGCTTCGTAGTATGCCAAAGCCCTTTCATTACGCCAAGAAATATATGTATTGGGTCTAAAATTATATACTAATGCCCGATTATTAATATATAGCAAATCAAACTGTTCAATATATTGAACCTCATTTTTTATATAGTAATCTGCTATCTTATCTAATAAAAGTGCAATATCCTTATATGTTTCTTCGACAAAAATAAAAGATGGAATAGTATTCGCACATACTAATTGTTCTTCAGCTAATCTGTTCTTAATAATAATTCCATTTCGAATCCTTCTAAGTTTCTTAACACTTTGTATCTATTCTAACACTCTGCATATTTCTTTTTGTGATTGAAGTTTTGATTTGATTTCTATTGCATAATCAACCCCATCTGCCATAACGATAGAAGCCTTACCATTTTTCTCATCAACTGTATAAGGATGAGATGGATTTAATATCAAACAATCAATCGAGTTACTTCTTTTACCATATGAATCAACAATATTTCCTTTTACAATTCTATACGGAAAAGGAAAATATCTTCTAAAAAAATCACATACATAGCCTTCATTTCTATCAGCTACCTCTTGCGATGTTCCATATCCTTCAATTCTCGCTTTTTCAAATGAACGAGCTATTTCTCTCGATTCAAATTCAAGTAGCTCGTGTAATTTATTATACATACCCTAATTGTCTCCCCCAAAAACAAGATTATGTCAGAAAATCTTAGTATTTAGCAATCATATTGTAATACTCTTTCAAATCTATGAACCATTTTCTCTCCGCAAGAAGCAGAATAGACTCTATAAATATTATTCTCGAATACTCACATCTCAGCTGAAAACTCCTTTATCTTTTCCAGCCATTTCATGATATTAGTCTCCACATCATTCTCGCCATCAAGATGTGCCAACACATGTTTTGAATTAAGTTTATACATAAAACATATCACTTCTTGTGCAGTTCGTTCTTTTGCTTCGTCGCTTATAAAATCAAGGTACTCCGGATCTTGAAGAAACTCTACTCTTTCCTCCATATGACTTTCACCATGTAACACAAGCCGATACATTAGATTCTTAAAATACTCCACATAATCCTTGTCATCTATGCATGATAATATAGAATCATCTATAGACACATCTTCTATTCCCTTTTTATAAATAAATGTGGAAAATGCTTCAAGAATACGCCGCATTACATTTCCAATAGTATATTCTTATCCACTCGTATTACCACAAGCATAATTATATACAATTTTAAATAGCTCACTATATTCATTGTATTTTTTTAATACCGGAACCAATTCCTTATTCTTTAATTCACGGCCTCTATAACATAATTTTTTATGTCCATTGCTTTCAGTCTTAACTTCTTTTGCAATCTCATCTGCAATCTTCTTAAAATCATAATAACACTGCATATCCAGGTCCAAGATTCTGTCCGCACCCCTATATAAGAGCGGACATAAATCTGTCTTTCCATATAAATCTATTTAAAACTGTGTCCGTTTAATTGACTATGCAGCACTTAACTACTCAACATCACACCATCTTGACAATATATTTATGTCTCAGAGCATTCAATGAATAATCCGTATATCCGACAACTTTATCGTTCTGCAATCTTCCTAACACAATTCCCGGATCTCGATCAATCTCCTGTGCAAATCTTTTTATGGAAGTTGCATCAAATTTCTTTTTTTTCAAAAAATTTGTATATGCCTCAGCATCTATCAACATATCTTGTGCGTAATGATCAGCTTTCTCTTCCAGTTCGCCTTTTTCTTTTTCAAAAGAAATGCCATAATCACCATTAATGATATGTCCTATCTCATGATAAAGCGTAAACCAAAAGCTATCTGAATATAGTCTTCTATCATTTACCATAAGAACAATATTATTTCCGAGCTTTTTGGTCGCGCCGTTTATATTAGATCCGGAAATATTAGGCAAAACCTCAAGAATTACCCCTGCGTCAAAAAACTCTTTCCGTATCCTGCTGTAAAATCCTTTATGATTAGTTGTTTGCGTAAGTGCATATTTTGCAGCTTTTTCAAACTTTTTTTTATCATACTTAGGAGCATCTTCTTTGAGAGCTCTGTTCGTTGCAATCTGAACCATTGCATTTGCTTTTACAATACTGGCTTCCGACATCTTATCTGCAGAGCTTCTAAAGCTTACTGCCATGTCTTTTTTGGTAAGCACTCGCAGGGTAGATACATTCAAAAACTCTCTTATCGCTTTTATCTGTTCATTCTTGTTTCGTGGATAATCTTTTAATCCATATTTATCTCTAAAGCATTTATTATAATCAAAATAGCTAAATATCTTCTTTTCTTCCTCGAGTTCTTCATCAGATTGAAATTCTGCTAACAAGGCATCATATGCTTTCTGAAGATTTAACCAATATCCAATCGTCGTTCCAAGCATCCTTGAAAGCTTCATAGCTATATCAATTGAAAGGCTTTGTTCACCTCTGATTAGTATGCTCAGATTCTTTGGCGTAGTATCCAGTCTTTTGGCAAAGTCTTCCTGTGTAAGCCCACTTTCTTCAACCAATTCCTTGATATAATATCCTGGATGAAATGCTATTTTGTCTTTATACTCAATATAATTACTCATAATGTTTACTCACTTCCTTAATCTCAACAATTTCAACAATACTTGCTATTTCATCTATGTTACAAGGATCATATGGTTCTTTATCATCATTTAATGGCCGAAGAATAACTCTCCATGAATCTTTCCTAGTCTTAAGATCTATTGCGAAATAACCTTTATACTTATTCTTCCCTTTATCATGTAGTTCATGAAAATTAAACTGTTTCTGAACTATGATATCTTTTATAACTTCCGCTTCTCTTATAGCATTTATTCTAGCAAGCAGGCTAATTGCCAGTGCCTTATTCCCACCAAACAATTTCTGTGCATCCTTCATGCCAGTACATTGTTTTTGGATTAATTCATTTGAATAAACTATTTCCACATATCAACCTCTCTTTTGAGAAATTACCTGTTAGGTAATTAAATTATATCACAACAGCACAAAAAATCCAGTCAAAAACATATTCTTTTTTAGCCATAGTTCCTCTTCTTAAGATATATATATCTTTGGCCAAAAACATATGATGTTCTCATCTCCTCCTATCATGTGTTTCATAATACACCTCTTTATCCATATACATCTTCCTGTCAGCTTCGCGGTTGAGCTCATCCAGAGATATATCCTTGTCCCGGTAAGCATATCCGATTGAGCATGTATATGGTGTCTTCGCCATTTCAGAATTGATAATGTCTACTATCTCTTTTATCTCATTCATATCAGACCTTGTACACAGGATAGTGAACTCGTCTCCGCCCATCCTGTAGACCATAGTACCATAGCGTTTAGTCTTTTTAAGAACATCTCCCATCTGTTTTAGAGCCCTATCACCGGCAGCATGACCAAGGGTATCGTTTATACCTTTAAGACCGTTCATATCAACTGCTATGATGCCTGTGATCTTTTTTTCATTACCGGATATATACTCATAGTATGCCTGCCTGTTCAAAAGGAAAGTAAGAGAATCACGGCTTGTATACTGAATGTAGTTATATATGTGAGTGAACGTTGCTGCAACCAGAATCGTGTTATCCAGCACGTCGTCAGCTATTCCCAAAGATTCAAATGCCGCTGCGATAAGTGATGTAATCGTAAACATGATCACAACAAAGTTATCACTCTTCCACTCTTTCTTAAGATAAGATCTAATCTGCAGCCAGATGTAATATGCAAAATACAAAAGGCATGTGAAATGAGGCAATAGTCCTAAAGGTCCTCTGTGGAAGATCCTGTTTGTATCGTACGTAAATGCAATATCACTAAAAAGAGCTGTCAGCATGATCAGCGCATTAATAATTGCTGGTAACTTGATCTTGTACGCTTTGACTTCATCGTGTGTCAGTCCTATCGCTATCTGAGCCATGATAAAAGGTCTACATGTATATCCGATGATGGATGTTATTATGGTCCACCTTACCGAATAGTTCATAATAACAGCCCACAGTCCTACTATCAAAAAAACCTTATCTATAATAGCAATAAGCGCAGCCTTCTTGATACGGGACGGAACGATTATGTATTCAAACTTTTCCGGACACGGCAGAAGATATACCCCAATAGCAACAACAAAAAACGGATAGTTTTTTGCCAAAAGCAAAATCAACTGTTTTATGCTCTCCATAATAAACAACTCCTTACCTGATCTTTATGACACCGATGCTTGGCTTTCCATGATACAATGCATTTTTCCCGAAACTATATACACCATGATATCACTGTTTGTTACAATATATAAATCATCTATAATCTTTTTACCGTTTACAATATATGGAATTAGTATTATGTTAGTTTGTATCCTGTAAAATGAGAGTCAATCAAGGGGTTGCTGTAGAAGCTCACCGGCTCTCTTTCGAGAAAGGAATTTTAAATGAGCGATAACAGTATCAAGGACAAAGCATTATCCCAGGAAGCCATAGTTAAGGCCTTGTTTGAAAACTACGAATGCATATATGCAGTTGATGTACAGACATCTGCTTTCCAGTGCTTTCATGAAAGTGATTCGTACAGTTCCCTACACTTAGAGGATCACGGAGACAATTTCTTCGAATCGGTAGAGAACAATTCCATCAATGCCATCTACCTTGAGGATCAGGCCTTCGTACGAATGATGTTATCTAAAGAAGCTCTGCGCATAGGGCTTGGCAAAGACAGGTTCTACTCATTTGTCTACCGTCTTATGATAGACGGAAAGCCTTTGTACCACAAACTCAGAGCTACGATAGACCAAGTGGACGGACGCCCTCATTTTCTTATCGGTATCAGAAATGTAGATGCAGCCTTCAGACAAGACAAGGCCTTGGCCAAAGAACTGACGACTTTGCATGACAAAGAGATAACTCATCTCGAGGCAATTCTTGCAAGTGCAGAAGGATACCTTGAAGCTGACCTTACTAAAGACTCTATATTAGAACTTTCGCCATATGATCTCCCGGCAATGCTATCTGACAGCTTTCAGATTGCCGTCAAAAACGGCACATTATCATATTCCACATTTATGAAGCTGTATGACAAGCATATGGTAACAGAAAGTCAGAACTGTTTCAGAAAGATCAGTGATCGCAAGTATCTTATCAATTGTTTTGACCTTGGTGAAAAGAGATCTTCTGTCTCTTTTTCCATAAAGACATCAAAGGGTCAGATACAGCCTTGTAAAATGGTCTTCTATTTATACAAGGACACTGCTTCTGACGACATCCTATCCTTCTGTGTACTTTATGATCTGACTGAGCAACAGAAAAAAGACAAGGAACTTCACGATCTGGAAGAAGAACTTCAGATGATAAGGCTTCGAAACTTCACCAGCCAGATGCAGCCGCATTTTCTGTACAATGTGCTCGGATCCATACAGGAGATCATACTACACGATCCCAAATATGCTTCCGATCTTATAGGTGATTTCACCATTCACCTTAGAAGCTGCATAAGAGCCATGTCCAATGACGCACCTATCCCTTTTGGTCAGGAGTTAAGCAACATCAAAGCTTACGTAAATATTGAAAAGATGCGTTTGGGGGACAAACTAAGTGTTCGTTATAACATACAGTACGAAGATTTTCATATTCTTCCACTTAGTGTTCAACCCCTTGTAGAAAACGCTATCAGGCATGGTATATACAAGCGTGGTGAAAAGGGTGGATATGTCGCTATCATGACAGAGAAGAAAAATGACTGCATACAGATCACTGTTGAGGATAACGGCGTAGGATTCGATGTCAGACAGTATCAGACTGATATCTCTATGGGCAAAAAAGATTCGACAGGGTTAAAGAACATAATGTTTCGTCTGGATAAAATGATGCATGCAACGGTTAATGTCAACAGCTTCATAGACATCGGGACGACTATAACAATCACAATACCACACAAGGAGACTATTGAATAATGAGAGCAATTGTAGTTGATGATGAACCATTCATGCTTAAACGCTTTGCAAGACTCGCTTTTGAAATTCCGGATCTTAATATTGTAGGCCAGTTCACTTCTGCAGAAAAAGCACTTTATTTTGCCAATGAACAGCACTTCGAGGTTGCATTTCTGGACGTCGAGATGCCAATCAAAAATGGAGTTCAACTAGCCAAAGATCTTCGAAAGATCATGCCGGATATACTGATTGTATTTGTCTCAGCTTATGATGAATATCTGTGGGACTTCAATCAGATCGGAGCCGACTATTATATACTAAAACCATACAGCAAAGAAACCCTTGAAATGGCGATGGAAAAGCTACGTCTTCTTATCAAAAGGCAACAAAAAGAACTTTTTATTCAAACATTTGGCCGATTTCTCGTTCTTAAGAACGGAAAGCCAATCCCCTTATCAGGAAAGGCCAAAGAGATATTAGCGCTAATAGTAACAAAGAGAGGCAAAGAGATCAGTAACGAAGAAATATACCGTACCGTATGGGAAGACAGGCCCTATGGAAACATTGAAATGACTGTTTATTATAACGCGATAAGAAGACTAAAGCAGGCACTTGCGGATGAACATCTCGAAGACCTTTTGATCTCAACACAGCGGGGTCAACTAATCAATACCGCCATGTTTGATTGTGATTATTACGAATGGCAGGACAAAAAAATGGATGCAAGAGATCGTTTTGAAGGCGAGTTTCTATCCGAATACTCCTGGGGAGAGTATATAATTGCCGATTTCCTTAACGTCATCATATAAACTCATAAGCCTCCCTGAAAAATGGTGGTACTCAAGGATGAGTGCCACCGTTTTTTATGCCAGACGTTAGTTATAGGTTTGTTATACTTTGTCATACTCTGTTTGTACCAATAATTACAAATTTCCAAAAGGAGAACAGAGCTATGTCAAAGAACAAAACACTTAATAAAATACCGCCACTGTTATGTGTGCTTTGCATGTTGTTATCTTTATTGGGAAGCAAAGGTAAAGTCTTTGCTTCAGAAGCTAATACGAGTTCCGATCTGGCAGATTTTCTTAACGTTGTGACCATAGATGCTTCCACAGATGAAAATGGCAATTATGTCATCAATCCTGGCAGTGCATATGATATGACTCTAGAATTCTGTGAGACCGAAGAAACACAGTTTGATGATGAAAGTATTCTTACATATACATTCCCGAATGGAGTGCAGATAAATGATGTGGGGACCACCACTTTTTCTTTAAACGTCATAGATGAGAACGGTTCAGCAGAAGTACATGATAATACCTTTGAAGTTGTCGACAATCAGCTTCGGGTCAAATTCAACCAAAACGATCCTAATTTTGAACGGTTAAAAGCCATGCCCAATGTTAGCTTCAGTATTAACTTCTCTTCCACTTTTGAAAATACCGGTGGACAGATTGTTTTCAATGAACATGTTGTCAAAGATTTTGTATATGAAGAAATATCAGATATAGATATCCAAAAGCATGTTGTATATAACAAGAATACAGATACAGCAAATTATGAGCTTATAATACGATCAGAAGGTGATAATACAAATGTAATCATTGAAGATATTCTTAGAGGATCTGCTCTTATCTTTAATAAGGATGTTCAGGTATCATCAGATAAAAACAGCACACTTTCGATAACACCAGATTATGATTCAATTCAAAATGGATTTCGCCTAACAATTCCTCAGACAGAAAATGGAGAGGTTATTACATTAAAATACAGTGCAACAGTTGATAATACCAAGATCAGTTCTAACGGAACAGCAGAACAGACCAATAACACAGCGCGTGTTACAACCGATCAGGTACCGGATGGCAAGGAGGTAAGCACTGATTTTGCAGGTCAAGCTGATTTCCAAAGAGTATCAAAAAATGCCGATGGTGATCCTGTGAAAATCGGAGAAAATCTCTATGAACAAACATGGAAGATCATCGTCAATGAAGATCACAAAATGCAGATGGGCAATGCTAATATATACGACTGGATCACATCAGCAAGCCGCCCATTCATGCACTTCAACAACGAGGGGATAACCATTACTGTTACTTTTGAAGATGGTAGTAATGAGCAGCGCATAATACCTTACAGTGATCTTACGACATGGAAAAACGACAATGACATTTGGGGCTGGGGATATCTGACACCAGATACTGATAATAAAGCCTCTTACGAGATAACCTGTACAACCCTTATAGATACAAGCGCTTCACTAGGGAATCTTACATTAACCAACGGAGCACAGATATATGGCTCTTATGATGATGCCAGCATAACCTTTGGACCTATCGGTGAAAATAATCTGACCATCATAAAAAATGCCCTGGGTACCACCTCCCAGGTGGCAGACTGGGAAATAAAAGTATCTGTACCTGGAGATGGACTTCCGGAGATGCATGTAGTTGATAATTGTCCAAGACTTGCATATGGAGACAAAAACTATATCGACAACCCTCAAGAAGATTCCTTTGTAGTTGAAGGCCTTATGAATGGGGAATCCTGGAGTCTTGATATAGACAGTGACAGGCGTATCTTTACGATGACGTTTTACAGATCGCAGACTCAGACTGATGAGAACAAGGGTCTTCTTCCTTCCGCAGATGGACAGCAGCGAAACATAGTGATCAGATACAAAACCAAGGTCAATCAGGAATGGCTGGACCTTTCTGCAGACAATGGCTATGTCTCATCTACGCTTTATAAACATACAAACTATGCTTGCGCATGGTCTTCGTCATACAGAACAGAAACAGTTGATGCCTATGTTGTTCCAATAAAGAATAAATTAGAAAAAAATATTGCTGAACGTTCTGAGGTAAAGATAGGCGATGTAGTATATCCCGTATTTCGTTATAGCCTTACACTTAACGGTCCAACAATAGATGGAATCACAATTCAGGACTCCTTTGATACAGAATATCTGAAGTATTATGAAGCTGAAGGTATCAAGATCCTTGGCGGAACAGATACTAACCCATCTAACGCAAACGGAGCAATATCCGCATCCAATACTTCAAGCGGTATGGATATCACTATAAGTAGCTTCCCCAAAGATAGCAATGGACAATTCTATCCATACTATCAGATAACCTATACATTGATCCCCAAGGATCAAATTGCGCTAACTGCATTAAATGAAAAGGCCTCGGCATCCCAAGACGGAATAGATCTTACTAATACAGCCAAATGGGATAGCCTTGAGGCCGGATCAACAGTCAACTATACCTATTTTCCATATGTTGACAAAGAACTCGTAACAAAACCAACAGCTGAAAACGGATATGTTGCCCAGTTCAAGATAATCATCAACAAAGACGCAAAAGACCTGGATCCAACTTCCGACGTACTGACAATACAGGATGTACTGTCTGAAAATCTTCGTTTCATTCCTGAATCTCTGACCATAACTCCTGAGAATGACTCGATTACAGCTACACATGACAGCAAGACCAACACCATTACATTTAAAGATGTTCCAGACAATACAGCCTTTGTTATAACCTATCAGGCCAGAGTACTTGGTAATGGAAATGTTACATATTCTAACACAGTAAAATTTGGAAAATATGAAAAGAAAATAGAAAGTACCACCGTTGTCAGCTCTTCCGGATCAGGATCAGGAAGTAATCCAAGCATTACACTTGTAAAAAGAGACATGGAGGATTTCACTACCACATTGTCAGGAGCAACCTACCAGCTTTTCTATATGGATAACGATACCATGATTCCTGTCCATGATAATAAAGATCAGAATGTCACATTTACCACAGGTGCTGATGGGAATGTCCTTATTGTCGGCAATATGCAAAAGCTGGGATGGACACTTTGGGCAGATAGAACCTATTGCCTCATTGAGATTACAGCTCCTTCTGGCTATAAACTGAATGCTGAACCTTTATATTTCATATTGACCAGTAACCCTTCGAAACAAATCGAGTTCGATATAACCGGCGATCACATAAATGCGATAGATGAGCGTATAAAGATTTCAATATCTGTAACCAAAAAGTGGGAAGGGCCTGCGGGATCAGATGAAGTTATAATACGCCTTCTAGCTAATGACAAAGACACCGGCATGACTATATCACTAACAAACCAGAATAACTGGAAAGGTTCATTTGACAATCTCATGAAATATGACGATAACGGCAAAGAAATCACATACTCGATAAACGAGATAAACATATCAGGATACACAAGCAATATCACCGGAAGTGCCGAAGATGGATTTACAGTCACAAATAGAAAAACACCTTCAGGAAATGAGCCAAAGCCAAACGATAATACGGGAAATAATAATCCCGCAACTGATAATCCCAGTAATAATGATAATTCCGGAAATAGCAGTACTGGAAATGATACTCCAGTCTCTACTGGAGAAAAGCCTGATACTAATACTCAAAGCAATGTGATTTTAGGCGATTCGCGTACAAAACCTGTAGATATCAATAGTCAAGGTACACCATCAGCCAATACACCGGATACTGGAGATCATTCAAATATGAAACTGTACCTTGTTACTATGATATTGTCCTGTGTCGGAATTATTATACTTTTCTTCATACAGAAAAATCAATCACGAAGAAGATAATGAAATATCCAATCAGTATACATTCTTGAACATAAAGTTCGAGAATGTATGCACTAATTACAGTCAATAAAGTGAGAAGGCAGGAAGTTGAAATGAAGAGACCAAAATCTTTAATCAAAAAATGCAAGATTGGATACCCTACCCTCAAAATACTATTTCTTCCTTTTTACATCCTTCTTCTCACTTTATTTTTGTATTCATCTGTGAAATTCACTACAACCATGATAAAGGACAAAAATGAGCAGAATGCATTCAAAAAATTATCAATGATAGTATCAGAAAGCGCCCCCTCTTTAGAGTACGATATATTTCAGGACTACAATATACTTCCTCAATATATACCTCTTGTAGAAATGAACACTGACTTCTTCGGCTGGATATCAATAGAAGGGACCAATATTGACTATCCAGTTATGTATTCCCCCTACAAATCGGATTTCTATCTAAATCACGCTTTCGACGGTTCAAGTTCCCGAAGCGGCGTTCCCTTCATAGACAGCAGATGTTCAGAAAGTGGTAACTATTACATTATCTACGCACATCATATGCGTAACACCACAATGTTCGGCATGCTTCCCTTATATGCTGAACAAAGCTATTATTATCAGCATCCTGTGATATGCTTTGATACGCTCTATGAAAAAAGACAGTACAACATAATCGCAGCATTCTATAGCAGAGTCTATGGAGATGACGAAAAAGATGTATTTCGCTACTATGACTACTTTGATCTGTCTGATAAAGGCGAGTTTGATAAGTACATGGATGAAGTAAAAAAAGCCTCCATATATGACACCGGATTTGCTGCCACATATGGCGATGAAATTCTTGTTCTATCCACCTGTAATTATCACACTACTGATGGACGATTTGTAGTTGTTGCAGTAAGGAAGCAACCATAAGTACCTGTTAATACTACCATATCCATGCGATGATTTCCCTAATACATTTAGGGAGGTTTTTTCATGAACACTACACAAATAATTCATCAGCCAAATCTTAATAAGTGGGCTGACATAATCCGTGATCAGCAGTCTAGTTCTTTGACTGTAAAAGATTGGTGTTCACAGCATCAGGTATCAAAAGATCAGTTCTATTACTGGAAGCGTAAGCTTAAGGAT
>OCVV012888245.1_pt1 | contig 12660 bp, 4 predicted proteins | sample 1539721 | NCBI WGS metagenome assembly OCVV01 (sample SAMN02144230, study PRJEB22623) | gut metagenome | biome: sheep rumen | host: Ovis aries | place: New Zealand
ACTCGGGTTCTACCCAAGGTAATGTCTGCCTTTTGATCTTGGCTACACCTTGGCTACACCTTGGGTATACCTTGGCTACACCTTGGGTAGAGTATGTGAAATCCGAGACAAAAGTATAAAAAATCTATGAAATAGAAAAGGGAAAAGTGATTTTTCTAATGATTACAAAAAAAGAAATCCCCGCTCCTTCGAAGTAGGGGCGGGGATTGGTATGAATTTATTTAATTGTTCTATTCGTTATCTTAGCGAACAATGAACTTTTTACCCTGCTTGATGTAGATACCCTTCTGCAGAGCATTGGGGTTAACCTGTACACCATTCAGGTTGTAGATAGGAGCATTCTCAACGGCCTTTACAGTCTGGATAGCCTCAATACCTGTTGTAGGAACGAATCCCTTGTAGGTGAACACACGTGCGCTGTGGATGGCAGTATCGAAACGATAGAGGGTGTAATCGGCCTTGTCGGTCTTTACGATGTCAGTGAAATGACGACCAGGACCCTTGTCGTAACGGTCGTAGTTGTTGGTCCTGCGAATCTCGATAAAGTTGGGCTTAGCAGCGTCGTCGGTCACCCACTTTTTGTCAAAGGTAATCTCCAAGTTATTGTAGCTGGTACCGTTGACGAAGAGACCTTCCTCCAGCAGGATAGCAATGTTACCACGTGCTGTGTTGGGAATCAGCGGCAGCAACTCGTTGGCATAGTTTACACCAGCCTCATCGTTTGTGAGTGTATAGATGGGAAGATCGTAGCTACCATCAGTCCTGTAAACCTTCACGGGGTTTTGGGTGGGAACAGGAACATAGTTGGGGTCTTCCTTCATCTTGTTCTGCTCTTCCAGATCGTATTTGTTGGCCTCCTGCCAGTGACCTGCCCAATGCGACATATTGCTATCTTCCAATTTGCCAGCAGTCCATGCGGCGTTGCCAGCGAAGTGGGCGTCGTCCCACTTGATGTACTCCGTAGTCATAGCAACGGTGTACTCTACGTCGTTGTTGTACTCCACGTTGCTGCGCTGATACCACTCCTGACCGCCCTGAGGAATCTGGTTGACAGTGACAACCAGTTTACCGGCTTTGTCCATGGTAATGGTACCACCGTTGGCAACTTCTTGGGCGGCACCGCCGTCAATGGTGTAGGTGATGGCAGCATTGACGGGCAACAGATGTTCAGGAGCAGTGCTGTTGAACGTCACAGTGAATGTCTTGCCGAAGCCCTCAGAAACGTTAGAGATAGCCACAACAGGGTCTACCAGTTTAATCCAGCCAGCGGTAACCTCGACGTTAACCTTCTGAGAGACGGCAACGTCCTTGCTGGTCCAAACCTGCATTGTACCCGACTGGGTGGCGGTCAGCGTAGCTGAACCGGGATTGCCAGCCTCGTCCTCAGCATCCCAGTAGTCAATGGTCTGCTCCTCGCCGCCGGGCAGGATGTAGTGCAGTGTCTCGCCTTCAGCGAAAGTAGCCTTGTAGACACGATCGTTACCCTTCACCTGACTCAGAGCGACAGCGGGTTCGTTGGCTACAGGCTCATCAGAATCGCAGGTAATTTTCAGCCCCAGACCAACGTTAGTCTTGCTGGCGTAGCGTGCACCATAGACAAGCATACCGCCGGCACGGTTGTCGGCACCTTCGGGAAGCGTGTAGCTACCTGCCTTCAAGGGAGTGCCGCTGATGTCGGAGATGTCGTACTTCACGGTCTGGCCCACTACTTCGAGCGTCAGCTTGTACCATGTAGCAGCGGCAACAGTAATCAAGTCGGTCTCGTTATTGATGTAGAAACCGCAGGTTCCGTTTACAGCTGTAGGCCAGCCGCCCTCACCGGCAGCGCCACCAGTCTGGCACTGGGTCAGCTTAAACAGGTAGTTGGGATAGGAGGTAGCAGCGTCGCCCCAGTAGTTAGCGATGTTGTCCTCGTTAGCAGCACCGATGATGGCAATCTCATGGTTACGCTGGTTGTAAACGCCATTTTTTTGGCTGTTGGCATTGTTGCCGAACTGCTCGAAGTTGAAAGAAACCTCGAACTTGTAACCCGTCTCGGGCAGGGTAACGCCTTCCCACGGTGTAGCGCCCCAGATGGAGTAGAAGCGGGTACCGTTGAAGTTGTTGCCATTGAGGGCCAGGTTAAACTGCATGTAGTTTCCATCAGGCGTGCTGATGAAGTCGATGGCGCCATTAGAACGGTTGTCCTGCCAGTTGGCCATCGAGGTGGTCTTGTCCGAATAGTTATCCTGGTAGATAACCTTCGTGTCAGCACTTGCTGCTGTTGCGAACAGCGCAAATAATGCTGTTAAAAGAGTAAATTTTCTCATACACTGATTTGTTTAAAATTGTTAGTAATATAAAATAAAGTTTGATTTGAATCAAGTATATTTTGAGTGCAAAGATAAGGAATAATTTTTTATTTGACAACAAAAGCGGTACTTTTAACACTTATTCAGCAAGTTGGGACTGTGGCTATCGCTGAATAGTTACTTGAAAAGACAAAGAACTCCAATTATTTTTCGAGTGCATTCCAAAAAGTTTTCAACCGCACTCCAAAAAGTTTTCGAGTGCAGTCTGGCAATAACAGCCTTCTGTTGCTTAATAAGTGCCAAGTATTCTGCAATACTCGGCACTTATTGCAAAATACTCGGCACTTATTTCAGAATACTTGGCACTTATCTACAGACTGGTCGATGTAAAAGAGATCCCCATTCCTGCATAGGGTAGGAACGGGGATATGGTATGGATAGTGATGAGCGGCTGATTACCAACCAGGGTTTTGTGTCAGCGCACCGCCCGACTTCATAATCTCGGTCTGGGAGATGGGGAAGAGGTTCCACTTCTCCTGCCACTGGCCGTTGCCGCGGGTGACGGCTACGGTCTGGTAGGTGTACGACGTAATGGTGCTACCCGTTTCGTCGTATTCGGGAGTGATGACCATGCGGTGGATATTCATGAACTTGTTGCCGTCCTCCTTCCAGCGACGGATGTCGTAGAAGCGGTGACCCTCGAAGGCGAGCTCAACCTGGCGCTCGTTCTTGTAGCGGGTCCAGAACTCGTCGTTGCTCAGGCCGGTAGGCAGTGCAGGCATGTTGACGCGCTGGCGGGTCATGCTGGCCATCTGACGGGCCGACTTGGTAAACTCGCCGTTGGTAGCGTCGGCAGCATTGTCGTTACCCTGCGATTTGAAATACTGGAAAAGGGCTTCGGCATAGTCGAGGTAGGCACCGCCAAGACGGTAGGTCAGCCAGCCGTGGGCACTGGTCGTGGAATAGCCCGAGCGGAGAATCTGCGAGGGGTTGCAGTATTTCTTCAGATAGTAGCTGGTGGGCGTGGCGTACGACACACGCGGACGGGCATGGTAGCCGCCGACAAAGGTCTGCAGGGAGGTGTAGGCCGTGTTGGTGATGTCGTTAGGCCATGCGTCGCCGTTGTGGGCAATGGTCATGCCGAAGCGCGGGTCGCGGTTGTTGTAGGGATTCTGAGGGTCGTAACCCGAGTCAGCATCGCCAATCATCTTGCCGTTGGTCATGTTGTAGGCATCTACCATGTCCTGTGTGGGGCAGTTGCCGCCCTTGCCTGAAGAATAGCCGACGGGGAAGTTGTAACCTTCGAAGCTGTTGGAGGCAGCGGTACGGCGTGCGAAGATAATCTCACCGGCAGGATCCGAGTTAGAGTAGAAGTCGCTGGCCCAAAGGTTGCTGTACGTAGAAGCCAGTTTCTTGCCGTCCTTGGCGCAGCTGTCAACCAGTGCCTGACAGGCTTTGGCGGCTTTGTACCAGAGTTGGCTGTCGTTGTTCTTGTTGAACAGCGGGCTGGCGTGGTAGAGGGCTGCCTGAGCACGCAGGGCCATGACTGCCAGACGGTTGGCACGGCCCGTCTCTACGTTGGCGGTAGCCAGATCGCCAAGGTCCGTGTAGTCACGGGTAATCTTGTCCTGTATCTCAGCACACTCCTTGTCGATGAAGTCGAAGATTTTGTCTGACGACGTACGGGGCAGTGCTGCCTCCTCGGCACCTGACATGTTGTGCTCCTTGAAAGGCAGGTCGCCGTACTGGCGCACCAACGTGAAATAGAAGTAGGCACGAGCCCAGCGGCACTCGTACTGATAGTTGTTGTACTGGTTGAGCTTCTTCAGGTAGTCGGAGTTCAGTTTGAACTCGTCGAAGGTCAGCCCCTGCCAGTTGTCGAGCATTTCGTTGCAGTAAGTAATGCCGGCCCAGGCGTTGTTCCAGATGGTCATGCGGGGGTTGGCAGGACTCCATGCTCCGTTGTAGAAGTCCTCAATGGCATTGCCGGCTGTGCTGTACTCAGCCTCGTCGGTGGCCGATGCTAACATGGCACCGCTGAAGTTACCCCAGTCCGTGTCAAGATTGTTGTAGATGGTGGTCATGAAGCCGCCCACGTACTCAAAGTTACGGTCGATATAGGCATGGTCGTATGCGGTGTACTCTTTGTAGTCCATCTTGTTGCACGATGAGAGTGCAAGACCAGCCACAGCTCCTAAAATATATTTGTTCATCTTCATAGTTTCTCAATTGCTATTATTTCTGTATTCATATTAGAACGTCATAGAAGCACCAATCTGGAAGCTGCGTGTGAGCGGCATCACAGCACCATAGGAACCTGCGTCAGCATTGTCGAGGTGGTCGGCGGTGAAGAGGTCGACACCACGCATGTAGATCTTTGCCTTCTTCATGAACTTGGTCTTCTGAACCAGTTCGGTGGGCAGGTTGTAGAATATTTCCAAGCTACGCAGCTTGAAGTAGCTGCGGTTGAAGAGATTGAGGGTGCTGGTCTGGTCGTTGTTGGTGTTGGCCGTGGTGCTCAGACGGGGGAAGCGGGGATTCTCGGTGTTACCACGCTCTGCAGACCAGCTGTTGTCGTACAGATACTGCGAGAGGGTGTTGGTGCTGACTGCCGAACGGAACATACCGTTGGTGTTCATGACACCGGAGTAACGACCTACGCCCTGGAAGACTGCATCGAGACCCAGTCCTTTCCACTCAACACCGAGGTGGAGGTTGTAGACCAGCTCGGGACACACGGTGCTGTAGCCGATGGCCTTGCGGTCGTTGGCGTCGATGACACCGTCTTCATTGATGTCGGCATAGCGGACATCGCCGGGACGGACGGTGGTAAAGGTCTGGACGGGGTAGTTGAGTGAGGCAAACTCGTCAGTCGAGATAATGCCGTCACCGTTGAGGTCGTCGCTCGTCTGGAAGAATCCGAGGGCTTGGTAGCCGAAGAGCTGCTGGTAGGGCAGTCCGGTAGAAACCAGATTCTGGTAGAGCTTGGGTTCTTCGGCCTGCTCCTTGATCTTGTTCTTGTTGAGGTTGATGTTACCGCCGATGTTGAAGGTAACCTTGCCAATCTGCTTGCTGTAGTCGGCAGCAAACTCGAAGCCGTAACTGTGAACCTTACCCTGGTTCTCGTAAGGAGTAGTCAGACCGAAGACACTGGTATAGGCTCCTTCCGTGGACACCCAGATGTCCTTACGGTTCTGGAAGTAGTAGTCGAAGGAGATGTTCAGCCCCTTGAAAAGCGTGGCATCGAAACCGATATTGTACTTGATGGCTTTCTCGCGTCCGAGACTCTGAGTGGCAGCCTGTGCAATGTAGGTGCGACCGAAGCCCGAGCCGTAGGAGTAGAACGGGTAGGTGACACCATCCATGACATAGAATTGGTCGTAGTATGTCCATACGTTGTCGCCGGGCAGGTTGTCGGTTTGGATAAGTCCTACGGAGGCGCGGAGCTTCAGGAAGTCTACCCACTTGACATCCTGCATGAACGACTCGTTATGGATGTTCCACGATGCGGAGACCGTGGGCGAAAGTGCCCACTTAGAGCCTTTGGCTAAGCGGGAACTGCCAGAGTAGACCAATGCAAAGTCGGCCATGTAGCGGTTGTCGTAGCCGTAGTGTGCGAACAGCGAGTAGTTCTGACGATAGACGGTGGTGTTTACACCCGTATAGTCGCTGTACTCGTAGTCGTACTTCAGCTGTCCGTAGACGTTGTGCTTGCCGAAGGTGCGCTCATAGTTGATACCTAAGTTCCAGAATGCGCGGCGTGCCCATGCGTTATTGTTTGAACCCTTGCCCATTGGAGTATCTTCACCGTCGGTGGTCAGGGTAGCCGTTGCCGGGTCGACAATGCCGCCGGTGTAGTTGGCAACGGTGTAATAACCGTAACGATAGGTGCGTGAGTGATCCTCGTAGAGGTTGCTGTAGGTGTCGTAGCCTAACTGTGCCTGTGCAGAGAGTCCTTCGGTGATGGCCGACAAATCCTGCTCCAGAACAAGGTCAGCGTACAAGGCGCGCTGGTGCTTCTTGTAGTAAGCGGCACCGGCACTCTGTGCTACGGGATTCTTGGTGGTGAAGGTGGCATCGCCGCCCCAGACATCATTAGTAGCCTTGACGGGGAAGGCATTGGCAGGCACTGTATAGACCATGTTCCACAGGTCGGCCTGATTGCCGGGCTGTGACTGCTCGTTAAGCAAGCCAAACAAATGGGTGTGCATCTTGGTCTTGGGACTCAGGTCCATATCCATATTACTGCGGATGGTAGCGCGTGTGTATTTGTCCTGCGTGCTATATCCGTCGTTGGCGTCGAAGTTCTTGATGAAGCCTTTGTTGGTCACAAGGTTCAGGTTGGTGAAGTAGCGGAAGTTCTTGCTGCCGCCCTTGAACTCAAGGTTGAACTTGTTGGTATGGCTGATGTTACGGAACGTCTGGTCGGCCCAGTTGATGTTGGGATAGTACAGCGGGTTGGTACCGTCCTTGTAGGTCTGCAGCACGGCATCGCTATAGCGGCCAGTAGTACCTTCGTTACGCATGGCCTCGTTGACAGCCATGCCATAGGTGTAAGCATCGACGAATGACGGTTTGTCTATCAGGTAGTTGAAGGCATGGTCATAGGAGAACGTGATGCTTTGGCTGTTGTACTGGCCGTGCTTGGTGGTAATGAGGATAGCTCCATTGGCACCCTTGTAGCCATAAAGTGCGGTAGCGGCGGCATCCTTCAGGATGGTGACACTCTCCACGTCTTCTGAGATGACATTCTCAATGCTACGCTCGATACCGTCCACCAGAATGAGCGGTGTGTTCGTCGACAGCGTCTGCAGGCCTCGGACATAGAAGGTGGGGTTTGCCACATTGTAAAGTCCGGCTCCCTGCAGGGTAACTAAGCCGTTGCCTTGTCCGATGAGGTTGTTGCCGATGTTATTGGCGCCACGGTGGTTGACATCCTTGTTGGTGATGACACTGACTGACGCAGACGACTGCTCACGAGTGAACGTGCGGTTGGCACCCACATCGACAGTCTGGGATTTGTATTCCACCGAGTCAATGATTTCATATTGCGCCATTGCAGGCAGGCTGAGGCCTGCGAGCAATGTGAGCACAACTATATTTCTTTTTTTCATATTCATTTCAATTTTTCAATTCTTCAATATTTCCATTATAAAAGAATTACCATCCCGGGTTCTGGACAATGCCATAGCCTTTGTTGACCTCGGCCTGTGGGAATGGAGTGAGCAGCCACTTACGGACGTTGTTGCTCTCGGGATCCTGCCCCCAAAGGGCACGTGTATTGCCGTCAATGGGTTTACGCTCGTAGGTGAAGTAGTGGGGCTGACGGGAAGAAGCATCGTCCTTCTTGTCGCCATTCGTCCACTGGGTGTCGCTGACAACCCATTCACCCTTGGCGTTCTGCTTCAGACGGTGCATCTCCAGACGGTGGAGCTGCTTGGTCATCCAGTCGGTACGCTTGTAGCGAATCATATCGAACCAGCGGATGTTCTGCAAGCCAAGCTCACGGGCACGCTCGTTCAGAATCTCGTCAAGAAGAGCGGTAGATTCGAAAATCTTGCCGGGGTTCGTTACTTCTGTATAAACGGGATCAGAGTAGGCTTTGTTGCCGAAGACACGCTGCTTCAGACCACCGAGGCCGACACGGGCGCGGACGACGTCAACCATCTCACAAGCCTTCTGAATGTCGGGCGTTGACTTCTTTAGGAGTGCCTCGGCATACATCAAGTACATTTCGTTCAGAGAGAGATAAACCCACTGGGTCTGGTAGCGCTGGTTGTCGCCAGAACCGGTAGTGCCGTCACCCATGTAGTATTTGTTATAGCCATAACCGGTGCCGAACATATCAGTCTGGGCGGTTACGCCCTTCAGACCGTCCGTACCGCCAGCCCACAGCTCCCAGATGTCGCCGGAGGTGGCAGCGGTGGTCCAGTCGAGGTGCTTCTGCATACCGTTGACAATGCACTCCTCGTAGAGACGTGGGTCGCGGGTGTAGGTGACATTGATGAGCAACTGCGACAATGCAGTTTCTGTACCACGGATGAACATACTGTTCAGACCACGGGCACTGGCATTGGGCGTACCAGAAGAGGTGTACTTGAGCGTGCCGTCCTCATTATAGACATAGTTCCAAGCCTTGTCCCAATCAAAGGGGTCGCCGTTGGACCAGGGGAACAGCTCCACATATTCCTCAGTAGGCCAGTACAAGTTACGGGGAACGCTGGCGGTGTACCAGCTGTGCCAACAGTAACGGCCAGCAGTGTAACTGTCGTAGCCCTGATGGCGGACAGAGTGCAGAATCTCGGTGGATTCACGTAGTGCGTAGGCCTTTCTGTAGGCCAAACGGTAGTAGCGGTCGGTCTTCTTCTCGGCCTGAACAAGGGCATACCAACCGTTGGAATTCCAGTCTTGGAAGAACTCCTCACAAGCCTTGTAGAAACGGTCCCAGCGCTCCTGATACTTGGAGGCATCAGTGTACATGATGTAGGGTAGCACTTCCTCGGAAGCTCCCTGGTAATAAGGCTGACCGTCTTTAGGGTTGAAGATGGGCGATGCGGCCATCTGCAGAATCTTTGCCTTGAGGGCACGAGCGCCAGCACGAGTCCAGCGGCCAGACATGGTAACGGGGTCATCCGTAACCCACGGGAAGTTGGGGTCGGCAATGGCCTCGTCAAGCAGACCTACCATATAGTCGACACACTCTTCCACTGAACGGCGGGGGAACTCCTGAGAGGTCTCGCTGACTTCAAGGGCGTGGTCAATGATGGGGATACCGCCATAGTGCTGGAAGCAGTCCCACATGCGGGCGGCAATGAGACAACGTGCCTCTGCCTTCAGACGGCCTTTCTCGGCATCGGTCATGCCAGGGACTTTGTCGATGTTCTCCAAGAATATGTTGCCGGCACGGACGGCTTCCCACACTTGCTCGTTGTCGAAACCGAACAGGGGACCGTCCAGTCCGTCGGCACGCAGCGTGGTGGAACTCAGCGCGCCCTGATAATACTGTCCAAAGATGGCAGACCCCGTCCAACCCATTTGCCAGCAGTCAGTCAGTGCGTCGAACTTACCTGCATAAGGATTGCAAGAGTGGGGGAGTGCAGAGGTGTTGACATACGGCAGACCGTAGTACTGCCGGGAATAGATGCCCACGAGGAACTGACGCGCATATTCAGCATTGCTGAACACCGTGTCCTTGGTAGCCTCGGAACTGGTTGGCTTGTCAAGTGCAGGGTCGCCGAACTTGACATCGTCGGTACATCCCACGAATGCTGACCCTGCCAGCATCATGGTGACTACTCCGAGTAATATTTTATTTGACTTCATTGTGCTTGTCTTTTATTTGTAAAATATATTTAGGTGTACTCGCTTAGGTTAGAATCCAACGTTCAGACTGAGAGTGTAGGTACGCTGCAAGGGATAAGAGGGTGCATTGGATGCAACAGCCTCGGGGTCGCCCCACAGATATGGTGTGAAGGTCAGCAGGTTATAACCGCTGAGCATGAGTTCAAACTTAGTAAAACCAATCTTCTTGAACCATGCGTTGTTGAAGTCATAGCCAATAGAGAGCGTCTTCAGACGCAGATACTTAGCATCTTTCTCGTACAGCGTAGAACCAGCGTAGTTGTTGGCCTTGTTCGTCTCGGTGACACGTGGATACTCAACACCCTGGCTGGGGTTGTTGGGGTCCCATGTGTTGTCGAGGTGGTATTGCAGCAGACCACCACGTAAGTCACCGGCGGCGGTGAGGAACGGCTGACGGAAGACATCGGAGATGACACGTGTGACGTTCCATGCTCCAGTGAGTTGTGCGTTGAAGGTGAGACGCTTATAGGCAAAGCCAAAGGAAAGACCTGCCATGTACTCGGGGTCGTTGGTGTAACCGTAGTCGTAGCTCATGTCGTTGACGTTAATCTCGCCGTTCTTGTCAAGGTCAACGTAGACGGCATCACCGGGCTTCAGCTCGTCGACCAACTGCTTCTCAGGCCAAGGTGAACCGAAGGTCTGCTCGTATTCTGCCTTGGTCTGCTCGCCTTCGTAGAACTTCCAGAACTTGTACTGGAGGCGTGAGCCGATACGGTGTCCCCTCTGGTACTCATATTCGTTGTTCTTGGGTGCTTCTTTTTTCTCTATCACTTCGTTCTGGTTGTAGGAGAGGTTCAGCTTAGCCCAATAGCGGAAGTCCTGACCAATTTTATCGTTCCAGTTGAGTGAGAGTTCCCAACCCCAGCTCTTTACCTCACCGAGGTTAGCGTAAGGCACGGTGAAACCAATCATGGAAGGAACGGTCTCGTCAAGCAGCAGAATGTTGGTACGCTTTTCAGTATAGTAGTCGAAGGTGGTGCGCAGACGGTCGTCCAAGAAGTTCATGTCAAAACCGTAGTCCTGCTTGAAGGCCTTCTCCCAGCCTACCTCAGCGTTGTTCTTGGCAGACTCGTAGGCACCCTTGATAGCAGCTGGGTCAACCTGTGGTGCACCATTGCCGAACGGGTAGGCATAGTGGTCGGCAGCGTTAGTGTAAGCATTGCTGGCAATACCGCCGGAATTGATGTAGAACGGGTCAGCCAGGTACATGAAGCGACGCGTCGAAGTCTTGTCGTTGCCGACGAGACCGAGAGATGCACGGAGTTTCAAGAAACTGACGACTTTCTTAATCGGTTTGAAGAAAGACTCCTCACTGATAATCCAACCGATAGAACCGGCGGGGAAGACGCCGAAACGCTTACCGGGAGCGAAGTTCTCAGATCCGTTGTAACCGATGTTGAATTCAGCCATATAGCGGTTCTTGTAGTCATAGGTCACACGGCCTACAAAGCCGATGTAGCTACGGGGCACGTCGCTGTAGTTGGCATCACCTCCAAAGTAGTATTGCTTGCTCTGGTTATACAGTGCCAGTGCGTTGACAGTATGGTCACCGAAGGTGCGGCTGTAGGAGAAACTACCTTCGAAGTACCAGTCACGACCCTTGTTCTGAGAATGGCCGTAGGAGGGTTCTGTTGTTTCGCCGCTCTTGCGGAATTGGATGTCGGCAGGGTTGTAGATAATCTGGCCGTTGTTGTCGTACATCACGTTTCCGCTCTCGTCGAGCATGGGCATGATAATGGGAGCGTATGTGGCTACGCTTGAACCACCGTTTTTGGTAATAGTGTAGAGGGAGTTGTAAGAACCTTTCAATTTGAAGGTCAGACCCTTGGTGATGAAGTCTAACTTCTGCTCCAACTGGAGGTCCATCTGGAGCTTGTTGGTATTGACATGACTGAAACCGTTACCGTAGTAGAACATACCGGTACCGCCGGTGAATGGAAGGTTCAGTCCGTCGGTGTAGTCAGTGGTCGTGGTAACCAACTTGCCGTCCACGATGCCGGGACTGGAGAACGGAGTGGCGTAGTAGATATTCTTGATGATGGTACCTGCGTTACCGCCACTGCCGCCGTAAGGCTTGTTTGTCTCACCAACATTACCGGCTACGTTGAACGAGATGGTAGTGGTCTTGGTGGCTTTCAAGTCCAAGTTGGCGCGATAGTTGAAACGCTGATACTGGTAGCCGTAGTCGTAGGGCATGTCGAACTCCTTGAACAAACCGCCCTGCTTATACATACCGGCACTGACGAAGTAGCGTACTTTGTCGGTACCACCACTGATGTTGACATTGTGCTGCTGCTGAAGGGTGACGTCCTTCATGATGTAGTCAGCCCATTTGGTGTTCGGGAAACGGAGTGGGTCACTGCCAGTACGGAACTTCTCGATGATGTCGTCGGAGAAGGTTGGTACCTGACCGTCGTTGATGCGCATCTGATTGTAGAAACGAGCGTAGTCGTAAGACGAGGCCTGCTCGACCATCTTGGTGGGGGTAAGGGCCGAGAACGACAGTGAGAAAGAAATCTTGGCCTTACCTTCGGCACCGCGCTTGGTAGTAATCAGCACGACACCATTAGCACCACGCACACCGAATACGGCTGTGGCGGAAGCGTCTTTCAGCACGGTGATGCTCTCGATTTCGTTGGGGTCGATGTCCGACATTGATCGCTCAACACCATCGACCTGAATAAGCGGTTTGGCACCTTCGTTATCCCAAGTAGCTTTACCACGGACGAAGATATCGGCAGCATCGCTACCAGGCTCACCAGAGTACTGCACGGTGGTCACACCGGAGAGTTGTCCACCGAGCACGTTGTTGACCGAGCCGACGGAGGTACGGGTCAGGTCGTCGCTCTTGATACTGGAGATAGCACCTGTTACGGTGACTTTCTTTTGGACACCGTAGGCAACGACCTCGACACCTTGCAGCATGGTAGACTCCTCTTCGAGGGTGATCTTCATGCCTTTGGCTGCTTTCACTGTTAACTCCTTGTAGCCTACATACGAGATTTTT
>OCVV011339077.1_pt1 | contig 12658 bp, 10 predicted proteins | sample 1539721 | NCBI WGS metagenome assembly OCVV01 (sample SAMN02144230, study PRJEB22623) | gut metagenome | biome: sheep rumen | host: Ovis aries | place: New Zealand
GTTGGTGAGCAGCCAATAAATACAAGGAGGAAAGGAGTATGACTACAATGGATCAGATTCATCGTATCAGAACTTACTATTACGAACAAGATAAAAATCTGTCCGAGATTGCAGCCCTTATGGAGGAACCGAATGTTCCGGCAGAGGAGGATATTTCAGCTGACAATGATTCGCCAAATCCAAGCTATGTCGCAGAACCATCTGAGACAAAAGACACTGGAGGCCGATCCTCCGTGCTTGCCGAACTGAAAGGGTATGGTACGCACAGCAGGAGCAGCCCATCCCATCCGAAACCATGCGTGGAGGTACTGTGATGGAGAAGAGGGACGAGGTTGTATTTGTACGCATTTCAAAAACGGAGAAACAGAGAATCCGGAGCAGGATGGAAGAGATGGGAATTAAAAACATGAGCGCATTTGCAAGAAAGATGATCCTTGACAGCTACTGCGTGAAGCTTGACCTTTCGGATGTCAGGGAACTTGTCAGGTTGACCGGCTACGCCGGAAATAACCTGAACCAGTATACCAAACGTGCACATGAGACGGACTGTTTTTATTTTGCCGACATTGAGGATTTAAAAAGCCGTTTTGATGTCATTATTGCTGAACAAAAGAAAATCCTGGAGCGGCTTTCCAGTATATGAAAACCGTCGCGACATCTTTGTTGATTTCCAGAAGCCGTTCTACAATAGAATCAGGATAACAAGAATCTATCTGAAATACAAAGAAAGGCTAGTGAAGTTCCACGAAGGCGATTCTCTTCCTTATAAAGCTGCAATCAGACTGGCTGCACTGATTCTTGCGATTGCCCTTGCCGTCATCAATGTGATTGCCATGATGCTTCTCCTTGTCGGGAGCTTCGTCATGGGACCGCTCATGTTCTTCATCCTCGGCTGCGGAATTTACACGGTTTTCAAGCATGACTGGGGGCAGACATTCCTGCTTTTCCTGATGGAGTCGGCCTGCATTTTGATCCTTTTCGCATCTGGCACGGTCCTGTTCCTGCTGGAAGAGGGAAGGGAGGGGCTGATGGCATTTGCATTAGGCGGATGATACCAGATGTATGAATTCATACAGAAGCCGTTATAATAATGAAGGAAAATTTAATCTTTAAGATAAAAACGCCGATCCGGAATCTGAATCCGGGTCGGCTTATTTTTTATGTCATAGGAAACGGAGGTTATCATGGCAGCAACAAGAATCATTTCGCTTCATATTAAAAAGGGACAGTCTCTCGTCCGCTGTCTGTCGGACAGGATCACTTATTCTCAGAATCCGGATAAGACGGAGGACGGCGAACTGATCACTTCCTATGCGTGCACTCCCGAATTGTGCGAACAGGAATTCCTTCTCACAAAGAGCGAGTATCAGAGGATTACAGGCAGACGACAGAAGCATGAAGTGATAGCTTATCAGATCCGCCAATCCTTCAAGCCGGGCGAGGTTACGGCGGAGGAAGCAAACAAAATCGGCTATGAACTTGCCATGCGGTACACGAAAGGGAAGTATGCGTTCTTTGTTGCGACACATACCGACCGGGCACATTTCCATAACCACATCATTTTCAATTCCACATCCCTTGACTGCCAGCGGAAATACAAAAACAGTTGGTTTTCCTATGTCGGCCTTCAGAGATTATCGGATCTGATCTGCTTTGAACATGGTCTGTCCGTCATCAATCAGAAGCGATATGAAGAACGAACAAAGCGGACGGATTATCCGAAACGGATGATTGTTCGGGAACAAATTCGGAACGACATTGATGATGCTCTGGGACAATCCCCGAAAACGATGGACGTGTTTTTGGAGATGCTCGTCTCGATGGAATATGAAATAAAACGCGGGGCAAGTATATCTGTCAAAGGAAAAAACCAGAAGAAGTTCATCCGCTTCCGCTCATTGGGAGAGGGGTACGCGGACGAAGAACTGTCTGAAAAAATCACAAAGGGCCGGGGGCTGTACGATAGCTCTGAGAGCAGTGCGGGCAAGTCCAGGACGTTCAATTTGCTGATAGACATCGAAGAGCGGATGAAGGACAAGAAGAGTCCGGCTTACCAGAGATGGGCGACAGTTTACAATCTGAAGCAGATGGCCGATACATTTTTGTTTCTGCGTGAAAATGACCTTGTAAACCGGGAGAGCCTTGCCCGTGCCGCCGGGGAGGCTACAGATCGCTTCAATGGCCTGAACACGAAAATTAAAAATGCGGAGAAGCGGTTGGCAGAAATCCAGGTCCTCAAGAAGCACATGGTAAATTACCGCAAGACGAAAGATGTCTATGCGGCCTATCGAAAATCCGGCTACAGCAGACAATTTTTCGAGGAGCATCGTGAGGAAATCACTCTTCATAAAGCAGCGAAAGACGCTTTCGACCAACAAAAAGCAGAAAAGCTCCCGACAATCCGGGAGCTGAATGAGGAATATTCCAGAGTGCTGACACAGAAAAAGTCTGACTATGCAGAGTACAGAAAAGCGAAAAAAGAGATGCAGAATGTTGTTACGGCAAAGCGAAATGTAGAAATCTTCTATAAGGAACAAGAAGCAAATGCCGAGCGGAAAGAACCGCAGATTTCAATGTGAGCGGGTTAATCGGATTCGGATTCTTCGCCCATCTGCTTTTCTGTCTCCTCTATCGTGTAGAATAACATCTTCAGCAAATCTTTCGGGAATTTCATCTGCAAGTGATGAGGGTTTATGACGAGTCCTTCCATCTGGTCGGAGATGTAGGCATATTTCATCACGCTCATAAGCGAGGCTTTCAGCGCAATTGCATCTTTTTCATCAGTCATTTTTGACTTTCTGGTAAAGACGGGCATCCAAGATGTGCCATCCTTATCTTTGAGAAGATAGTCCGAGCGCATAGTGGTCCTGTAAGTTTCCCAGTCCTTAGGAATCTGGATCGGAACATATACGGAAGCGTCATCCATTATGGCAATTCCGATAATCGAAAAAGCCTGCACAATGTTATTCGGATCTTTCGACGCGATGCTGATGGCTTCTTCTATGATGTTGTCGTTCGTGTTTTGCTTATGCTTTTTCATGAAATGATCTCCTTAATCATTGTAGGAACTGCGGAATATATCTTCAGATGATAAAACGAAAATGAGATAATTGAAAGAGTGCTGTTGAAGACTTTTTAATTATGATCACTTCAAATGGAATAAAAAATGCAGTACCACCAGCCCATCCTCGTAGGGGTAGTTCTCAGGGTTTGGGAGTTCGTCCCAACAAGCAAAATGTGTCAACCGATAGCGGTTGACATTGCTTGCAAGGTTGGTTGAACGTTTTTTATTAATGTGTTTTTTAAGTTGTCGAATTCTTGTGACACCTTTTGTTTTGGGGTAATAATTCGGATTGACAAGGTTTACCTCCTTGATTACAATGTAATGTATTGTAAGAAATGCACAATGATTTGTAAAAGTAAAAAACAATACTGGTTAGATTGACAATTAAAAATTGTTAAGACAGAGGGGAGTCAATTTATCATGACAGGTACTGATTTGAAATTTTTTACGAATGAACCAGAGAGAGACTTGTATAGTAGGTTTGCAGCAATCTTAAAGAGCAATACTCAGTTCTTTGATATACTAGTTGGGTACTTTAGAACGAGTGGTTTTTTTAAACTGTATCCTGCTATGGTCAACGTAGAAAAAATAAGGATCCTAGTTGGCATAAATATTGATCGTTTTACTGTAAAAATCATAGATCGAGCGAGAGAAGAAATCAAATATGGATCTTTTACAAAGAAGGAAAGTATAGCGATTCTTGAAGAATCAATTGAAGGTGAATTTGAAAAATCAGATACGACATCAGAAGTGGAAAAAGGTGTACGGGTCTTTATCGACTGGCTAAAAACTGGGAAGATTGAGATGCGTTTGTACACAGAGGCTCCGATTCATGCAAAAGTGTACATTATGAGAAAAGATCCGGAAAAAGTACCGGATATGTTTGGCAGTGTAATAACGGGCTCCAGTAACTTTTCAGAGGCAGGATTAATCAATAATTTAGAGTTCAATGTAGAATTGAAGGATGCACCAGATGTTAAATTTGCATTGGAAAAATTTGAAGAACTTTGGAAAAAAGGTGAGGACATCAAGGAAACCTTTATTGAGACTGTCCAGAATCGAACATGGATGAAAGATGATATAACGCCATATCAGCTATATTTAAAGACTCTTTATGAGTTTTTTAAAGAAGAAATCAACGCTGACAAAGAAAATTTTCAAACGCTCCTACCACCAGGTTATATGCGTCTTCTATATCAAATCGATGCAGTAGTGCAGGCGAGACAAAAGCTGAATGCATATGGTGGTGTCTTTATATCGGATGTCGTAGGTCTTGGCAAGACTTATATTTGTGCCATGCTGGCCAACACGTTTAATCGTAATACTTATAAGCTTTTTATCTGTCCACCGGTGTTGGTTGACTACTGGCGTTCTGTGCTTCAGGAATTTGACGTTGCAAGGTGCGATGTAGAATCCCTTGGAAAACTGGAAAGTATCACTGAGAAGGGAACTGATAAGTACAGCTATATATTTGTAGATGAAGCGCATAGATTCCGTAACAGTGATACGGAAAGCTTTACGTTGCTTCATCAAATTTGTCGTGGAAAAAAGGTAGTACTTGTATCTGCAACACCTATAAACAATTACACTAGTGATATCGAAAACCAGTTATATCTGTTCCAATCAAAGCAAAGCGGGACTATCAATGGTATTCGTAATATTGAAGGCTTTTTCCGTGGCTTGAATGGGAAACTTAATAAGCTCCCGAAAGGTTCGCCTGAGTATATGGCACAGCTTCGTGAAAACTCGGAAGTAATTCGCGACAAATTACTTCGAGAGGTTATGATTCGACGAACAAGAAGTGAAATTGAAGAGTATTATAAAGATGACCTCGAAGTACAGGGGCTTACATTTCCGAAGGCGGGATGTCCAGAAAAGATAATATATGAATTTGATGAAGTGACAAATGAAGCATTCACAGAGACAATTATTGCCATCAAGGATTTCAAGTATTCCAGATATACGCCATTGTTGTACCTTAAAGATAAAAAGAAATACGCTCAGATGTTAGCTGCTCAACGTAATATGGGTGGCTTTATGAAAGGTATTCTTGTTAAGCGACTCGAAAGCAGTTTCCATGCATTCAGGATGACGTTATCTAGATTTATTGAATCGTATGACAAATTCATTGCAATGGTGGAAACTGGGAAGGTCTATATAAGCAAGAAAGTGAATGTGTATGATTTGTTGGATGATGGAAATATTGAGAAATTGATGTATCTCATTGAACAACAGGATGTTATGGAGTTCAATACAAACGAATTTTCACCAAGATTTATGAAAGAGCTACGATGGGATCGTGAACAGCTAAAATATCTTCAGTACCTCTGGGATAAAGTAGAGACGGATCCAAAACTATATGAATTTAAGCGAAACCTTATAACGAACAGGGTCATGCGTGGGAAGAAGGTTATTGTATTTACAGAATCCAAGGAAACGGCGGAATATCTGGCGGAGAACCTTACGGATATATATGGCGATTCTGTAATTTTCTTTTCCGGTCAGAGTTCACAGGCTTTGAAAGCAGAGATTGAAGACAGCTTCAATCCGAAAAATATGGACAAGAATAATGACAAATATGATCTGCTCATAACCACGGATGTTCTTGCCGAAGGTATCAACCTTCATCGGGCAAATGTTTTGGTCAACTATGACCTCCCCTGGAATCCGACAAGAATCATGCAGAGAGTCGGTCGTATTAATCGTGTAGGGACATCATTTGATCAAATACATGTATTTAATTTCTTTCCGACTGCCCAGAGCGAGAAGCAACTTCCAATGGAAGAACGTATTTTGGAGAAGCTTCAGGCATTTCATGATACATTGGGGGAGGATTTCAAATATCTTTCTGATGAAGAAGATGTTTCTCCAAAGAAGCTGTTCTCTGAATTGAATAAAGACATGGATTCTGATGAGGAAAGTACAAACCCAGAATTGAGATATTTGGCTATTATCCGTCAGGTAAGGGATAATGATCCTACTCTTTTCTCACAGATCAAAAGGCTCCCAAAAAAGGCTAAGGCTGGAAAAGAAGGTGAAGAAGCATCGAGTAACTCAACAATTAGCTTTATCCGAAAAGGCGCCTTGAAGACATTTTTCAAATCGAATGGTGCGACAAAACAGCTTACGTTTATGGAAGCTATCAAACTAATCGAATCTGAGCCGGATGAGCCGCAGGTAGGCATAGGGAGCGACTTTTATGACCAATATGAAAGGAACAGCTATGCATTCGACAATATGCTTGTTGAGGAAGAAACTATAACTATTGAGAAGGTTATGGTGACAGGTAATGATGCTAAGATTATCAGGATGCTCAAAGCTATGAAAAAGGAGCCGAGGCTTACGGATGACCAAGAGGAGAAAATAGATATTTTAATTAAACGTTGGGAGAATGGCGAGATACCATCCCGCATATCGAAGGATGTTGTTAAGAAAAGCAAAGTTGTTAATGATGTTTTGGAACTCTATTACGAGATAATGAAGCTGGTACCGGATTCATATTTTGAAGAGAAGAAAACCCGACAGGGAGCTGTAGATGGTGAGAAACAGGTGGTTCTATCCTGTTATATTAAACGGAGGTAGCGTATGAATCAGACAGTGAGTAAGATTGAAAATATTTTGAGAAGCGAGTATAGTGTTGAAAACTTTACGGACTTCATTCGAGAGATATTTCCGAGCGTTAAAATTATTGCACCAGATATATTCCATGAAGAATTTACTAATTTTTCATCTCATATCGCTGGATCAACTCATGTAGGAAAATATACTGATCCGAATGGGAAGAATATAATCATTCATTCTGTGAAGTTATTGAAAGAATCTTATGTAGAGAATTCGAGAAGTACACAGAGAAGCTATGCTAAAAAACTTATTGAAGCAGGGAATGCAGATGCAGCGATCATTGCTTTCTATACGGAAGGAGATCCCAGGTGGAGAATATCTTTCGTACGTCTCGATTACGAAATGAGCTTTGAAAACGGTAAGTTGAGAACTAAGGAAAATATGACTCCAGCAAAGAGATATTCGTTTCTCGTTGGAGCGGAGGAACCTTGCCATACTGCAATAAGTCGGTTTCGGGAATTCATTGAGGATTACCCTAATGCAATACAACCCACGTTGGATAAGTTGGAAGAAGCCTTTTCTGTTGAAAAGGTAACAGAAGAATTCTTCAAACTGTATTGTGAAAAATTTCATCAACTTCGTGAAGCGTTAGAGAAGAACGAGGATTTTGTTATAGAAGCTTCTAGACACAGTTTTACTTCAGCCCAATTTGCAAAGAAACTGATGGGTCAAATTGTTTTTTTATATTTCCTTCAGAAAAAGGGTTGGTTAGGCGTAGGTGCGTTTCCGAGTACGATGACTGAGAAGGAATTTACGGATGCATTTTATCGTCGAGGAGCTAAATCTAGAGAATTAGTTCCTAAAGCATATATCAAAATAGATGACGATAAATATCATATCTATGTTAAGGCATTAAGGGAGATGTCAGTAGAAGAACAGAGGATTTTGGCTGCGTCTGTAATAGGTCAGCCTTGGGGAACTGGTTCTAAAAAGTTTATGCGAGAACTTTTTAATCATTCACAAGAAAAGAATGCTAATTTTTTTGACGATTATTTAGAGCCTCTTTTCTATGATGCCTTAAATGTCAATCGGGGTGAGCAGGGATATGATGCCGCATTAAATTGCCGCATTCCATTTTTATCAGGAGGTCTATTTGAGCCAATAGATGGATATGATTGGAAACATAACAACTTTGATATTCCAAATGATGTATTTTCAAATACAAATAAAAAGGACGAATTAGGCTGGGAAGGAGATGGAATTCTAGATATTTTTGATCACTTTAATTTTACTATGAGTGAAGATGAACCTTTAGAACGTGAAGTGGCTATTGATCCTGAGATGTTGGGCAAGGTATTTGAAAACTTGTTGGAGGTTAATGATCGTAAATCAAAAGGGGCATTCTATACTCCTCGTGAAATAGTTCATTATATGTGTCAGGAGACATTGATTTCGTATCTCGTTAAGCAAACAGGTCTAAAAGAGAGGGACATCCGTGATTTCATCTTAATGGGAGATTTCCTGAAAGATGAGGATACATCAAAAGAAATGCGTAGTGGAGATCATGAAATGTTGATCTCCGAAGATATTTTCAAAATTGATAAAAATGGCACGATTATTGTTGATCGTCTTAAAGACATTGATGATGCTTTAGCCAATATACGTGTCGCAGATCCAGCAGTTGGGTCAGGGGCGTTTCCTCTTGGGATGCTAAATGAAATAGTTCGTGCTAGACAAAATATCTCAGCCTATATGGCCTCAAAGATTAAAGTACTATACCGTGAACATCCCAAAGTAGCTTCGAATGAGATTAGATTGATGTATAACAACGAGCGATCACCTTATGTGCTGAAAGTTCAAACAATCAAGAATTGTATTTTCGCTGCAGATATTGAGCCATCAGCGGTGGATATTGCTCAGCTTCGTTTATGGTTGTCTCTCGTTATTGATGATGAGATTAACCCGAATGCACAAAGTCCACTGGATGGTCATAGGAATCCTATTCCTCTGCCAAACTTGGAGTGTAATATCTTGTGTGGGAACAGTCTTGTTGATGAGTTCGAAGGGATTCCGCTTATTAATAATAGTGATTTGCTTGCGATTAATTCTCATGCCCAGCAAAATATTTTTCAAAAAACTTATGACGCTATTCTTACCCCCCTACTTGATGCACAAGACAAGTTATTTAGATGTGAGGATACTATTAAAAAGCAGGAGCTTAAAGATACAATAGAAGCGCTGAAGGATGAGCTCGTAAAGTCACAAATGAGTATGGCCAATTCAAAAATATGGGATAGATATAAGGAGGCACGGCAACATGCTTCAAGACCGTTTGTTCTTTGGCAAGTTGATTTTGCACGTGTATTTAAGGAAAAGGGTGGATTTGATGTTGTTATCGGAAATCCACCATACGTAGATTCCGAGGAAATGACAAGAAGTATGCCAGAGCTTCGAGAACTATATACATCTAGGTATGATTGTGCAAAGGGAAACTGGGATCTTTTCGTCCTCTTTATAGAAAAAGGCATGAAGCTATTACATCATGAAGGAGTTATTTCTTATATTGTCCCAAATAAGCTGGTAGCAGCACCATATACAACTACTTTGAGAAAATACATTGCTAAACAGCAAGTTCAGGAAATGAGAGACTATTCTAATGTTGCTGTATTCAAATCAGCTGCGGTTTATCCAATCGTCTTTAGAATAAGAATGGTGGATAAAAAAATACCTGTAACAATGGATGTGATGGATAGCATGACGGGCGTTGCTAATCACAACGTGATTGAGCCTGATAGGTTTTATGGGGATATAAGTTGGGATAAGTATTTCAATTCCTCAATAGACTCTCTTGAAATTGTTGAAAAGATGAGTAAGTTTATGCCATTAAAGAACATTGCTATAATTAATGGTGCAGCTACTGTAAATGAAGCATATTTAGTGAAAGAGTTTTTACAGGATAATGCTTCGCCGATATTTAAATACAAAAAGTTTATTAATACAGGTGGATTAGATCCGTACAAATCTTTTTTTGGTATAGAGGGCATGAGATATTTGAAGGGTAAATACTTATATCCGATAGTAAATGTTGATGATCTAAAAAACATGTCTGAAAAGAGACTGCGGGAAAGTAACTCAGAAAAAATAATTATCGGCGGCATGACTAAAATACTCGAATGTTATTATGACAAAGGAGAGTATCTTGCAGGAAAATCAACTACCATTGTATATGGATATGAACATTTGAAATATCTAACGGCAATTCTAAATAGCAAGCTCATGACATTTTATTATAGTGTTTATTATAATTCTATGTCTCTTGCAGGAGGTTTTTTCAGAATTGGTGCTCCACAAATTAAGGAGCTCCCAATTGCATTACCAGAGAACGAGAAAATTATTAAAAAGATCGAGGAGTATGTCGATGAGATCTGTTTAATCAATTCAGAATCCACAACAAATAGTGCTGATATTAGTAGATTGAATGAGTTCATGAATTTGATAGATCAAGAAGTTTACAAACTGTATGGTCTTACAGACGCCGAAATTCTATGTGTAGAGGAGGGATAATTATGAATGTCGAAATATTTGCCAAGGGAAGAAATGGATATGATGCTATAGGTTATTTTGATGGGAAAGGTGTGACTGTAAAAAAGGGAAGCATTCTATGCAAAACTACAGCAACAAATGTTAATCCTATCGTTATTAAACTACGAAATGATAGGAGCATTGTTTCAGCTGATTTTGTTCTCTTGAAAGACGTGGCTTTTCGGAGTGCATCAACTGCAGCAAATTTTGTAACTGGAAACATATCAAATGGAATGCGTGTTTGGAAGGTTTCACACAGAAAAGACTTGGGAAAATTTAAGGAAGAAATTAATGGCTAAGGAAATAAAATTCAAAATCGTAAAAGAAATCGGCGTTCTTTCAGAAAGCAAAAAAGGGTGGACAAAGGAACTGAACCTTGTATCTTGGAATGATAGCATTCCTAAGTATGACCTTCGTGACTGGGCTCCGGATCATGAAAAAACGGGAAGGGGTATCACTCTTACCGAAGAAGAGATTCGCAAATTGAAGGAGATACTATCTACGGACATTTGAAGAAGAATTCTGTAAGTGGCCGGGAATACATGATAAATTCACTCTGTGGAAGTACTCACTTTAAGGATACACTTATAGAAACGCAAGTAGGAAAGAAATATAATTATAAGCATTTGTCGGTCTATCCATTCTTGGGATTATGAATTATGGGATGGTTTGATGAGGATTCTTTTTATAAAACAAGTCTGATACTTGATGATTGTATTTTTCGCCCGAAAAGACCGCTTTGCACGAGCGTTTAGACCACTGTTAACGGACGTTTAGAACACTGGTCACGAAGGAAAGATCTTCTATAAAATACGGAGATGGAAAGAAAAATGATAACCGATGATACTTCCCTAATTAGCCAGGGACACATCAGGAAAGGTTTAGCTTCGAGAACTGTCTAAGCCCATCTACGTTAGCCCCTGAAAGAGTCATACAATGGCCAATGCTTCGGTCCATTTTCGGCGATTTTAGGTGATCACTTTTCCGTGAGAAGTGATCTAATCCTTCGTCATAGGTGATCAATTTGACCGTGAAGGGTGGTCTAATCGACCGTGTAGAGTGGATTTTTCGGTCGAAATATTCAATGATATGCACAAACGAATAATTGATATGGCTGATGAGATCTTTGTACTTAATGTTGGAGACAAATTTTGTTTGAGTATCAACCCAGAGTTTGAATACGCCTAAGCTTCTGGGAAAACCAGTTCAGTATCTCAAATAATTGTTTTTGTCTTATATTGTAATTGGAGGGATTCATTATAATGGGCTTTAAACTACCTAATGGTGCGGATCTAAGTGAAGAACAATTGGACATTATCAACCTTCCTACAAAAAAGGATTGGGTGATTAAAGGAGCACCAGGAACTGGAAAGACAGTCATGGCGATTTACAGAGCGAGACAGGCAAGCAAGGATTCTCAGGAAAAACCGGTATTGTTGTTGGTATATAACAAACCTTTGATGTTGTTCCTTTCTTCATCTGTTAAGGGTGACTCCTATCAAAATGTCTATGTAAAAACATATCATCAGTGGGTGAATGATATTTACAGAGAGTATCACCTTGGTCATATACCTAAAGATGGTACTGATTATGACTGGTTCGCTATAGCTTCTGAGTTGTCCTGTATCGGCAAGAAGTATGCACATGTAATCATCGATGAGGCTCAGGACTTTCCAGTTGAGCTCTTGAAAAGTCTGAAGAAGCTTTCAGAACACATGACATGCTTTATTGATCCGAATCAAGCGATTGAGATTGGTAAGACGGATACATATGGGGCGATTAAAGCTCTTTGTGTAGAATCTCCATATAAACTAACAAAGAATTTCCGAAATACAAAGCCTATCAGAGACCTATCTGTACTTTATTGTAAGGAAGGAGAACCAGCCCCTACCGATATTCCGGGAAAGAAACCGACGATTATAAAATGTGCAGCGGGCGATTTTGATGATCTTAATCAAAAAATTATCTCTATCATAAAACGGAATAAGGAAAAGAGCATAGGGATTATAGTAAATCACAAGGCACTAAATAGCACTTATAATTCCTTGCAAAATCTTTTATCAAAAGATGTGATCATACAGATGTACAAGACAAAAACGCAAAATAAGATTGATTTTGACAAACGAGGAATAAAAATTCTTTCTTATGGCACTATGAAGGGACTTGAATTTGATATTGTACTACTCCCTATGTTTGACAAAATTGAAATGAAGGACGGTGGGATAGTGGACATGAACAGGGCTTATGTCGCAGTTACCAGACCTGTAAATGAACTCTACCTCTTTTACTGGAACGAAAGACCGAGTTCTGGGAAGATTAATACCATGTCCGCTTTGACTACTCATAGAGAACTGCTTGAGTGGAAATAAGGAGGAATCGCATGAAGTTTTATTTTTATACGAACAAGAATATGCTGTTCGATTTCTTAGCACGTAATGTTATTGCTCCTGA
>OCVV011203508.1_pt1 | contig 12657 bp, 9 predicted proteins | sample 1539721 | NCBI WGS metagenome assembly OCVV01 (sample SAMN02144230, study PRJEB22623) | gut metagenome | biome: sheep rumen | host: Ovis aries | place: New Zealand
CTGTGTAAACGGAGGCGGTCAACCGATCCAGTCAGCACATGTGCGTGGCACAACTGATCTGAGAGTGCTCAGGGCGCAGGCTTTATACCAAAATGACGAAAATCGCGCACTTCGTAAATCGCATGAAAACCCGGATATTATTGAGCTGTATGAGAAATATCTGGAAAAACCCGGCAGTGAAATTGCACACGAACTGTTACATACAACATATGTAGATAGATCGGAGGATTAAAAAATGAATAAGACTTCCAACTGGCATGGACCAAAACAGATTAAGGTCATGATCTTTACGGCAATCGCAATGCTTATAGGTGCCTGCTTAAGCGGCGGTTCAACCAATACGATACTTCCTGTTATCGCAGAGAAATACGCATGGGATGTGCAGATATTACGTACCTGGGCCGGCATAGGAACCTGCCTGGTAGTCGTCGGTAGCTTTTGTTTTACCAGATTGATCATTAAAAAGGGATCAAAACTGGCAATGAATATCTCCCTGCTGATCACAGCCGTTTTCTGTGTTATCTACGGCTGGACAGGTACATATCCCCTGTTTATCTGTTCTATCCTTGTGATCAGTATCATGGCCGGTGGCTATTATCAGGCAGGTGTTGCCAATCTGACCGCAAACTGGTGGCCGACGAAAAAAGGTGTCGTTCTGGGTATCACGACGATGGCGATCCCCCTGATGGATATCGTATGGCAGCCGTTCATTCCGGTAGCATTCCATCGTTTTGGTACCGGCATCACAATGACAGTGGTAGCAATCCTGATTGTGTTCTTTATGATCTGTGGCCTTGGCATCAAAAACACACCGGAAGAGGCAGGCGAATATCCGGATGGTGATTCCGAAAATGCAGAAGACATTGCGGCGGTTGTCGAGGAAATGCGGGCATATAAGAGTCCGTTTACACTTGGAAAGATTGTAAGAACACCGGCTGCCTGGGCGATTGCAGTATCCATGGGTCTATGCTTTATGGTAGCGATGACATATATCGCATCCATTGTTCCGCGTATGCTGTCAGTAGGATATCAATATCCGCAAGCAACGACGATGCTGATCGCCTGTGGTGTGGCAGCGATGATTGGCAGTTATGTGATCGGCCTGATTGACCAGAAGGTAGGTACCAAAAAAGCAGATATCATGTTCTGCTGCCTGATCATGGTTGGTATCATCCTTGGTCTGTTTCATGCAAAATCACTGGCAATTTGCTGGGTGGCATCCATCATTTTTTCGGCATCAAACGGAGGCTGCGGCAACCTGATCCCGTCATCCATCGCAACAGTATTCGGACGTTGGGACTACGCATCAGCATATAACTTTATCGGTCCGATCACGTCGCTCTGTGCAGGTCTGGGTGTAATTTTATCAAGTGTATTTCCGACCTATGATATGCTCTACAAATTTGACATTGTTCTTTTGGTCATTGCTTTAATCATCATGATCTTTACAAAATACAAGATGATTGGAAAGAAAGGATAGGATCATATGGCTGATTATTCAAACACAATCAAAATCAAGAAGAATTGTTGCGGGGAGGATGTAGAGGTCATTTATCGTAAGCTGCCACCGCGTCCGCCAAAAGGAAGTATGTCACAGAAGGCAAGAGAAGAAGGTAGGCCGGCCATTTTCCTTGCAGACGGATTTGGCGATTATCCGGAAATCAATCCCCGGACTTATAAAGTTGCCCCTGGTATTATCTGTATGCAGGATGTTATGATTCCCATGCGTGATGGAACCAAAACATATTGTGATATATACCTGCCAGAAGGTGATAAGAAAGTTCCCTGCATTCTGGTATATAGCTTTTATGGAAAGAGGCCTTGTGCAGAAGAGGACGACGTAACATATTATGCGGTCGGCGTACCGGAAGGCTCTACATCGCGTTTTTGCAAATTTGAAGGACCGGATCCGTTGTACTGGTGCCACCAAGGATACGCGATCGCAAATTATGATCACAGAGGCGTTGGTAATTCAGAAGGTAACATCGCAATGGCTATCGATGAAGAAGGTTACGATGCTTATGATGCAATCGAATTCCTGGCAGCACAGGACTGGTGTAATGGAAACGTTGGTATGTCCGGAAATTCCGGCCTGGCTGTGATCCAGTGGAAAGCGGCATCTAAGAATCCGCCTCATTTAAAGGCAATTGCTCCGTGGGAAGGAGTGACGGACACGTATCGTGAGCTGATCAATCAGGGTGGTATCACGGAGTGCGGATTCAATCCGTATCTGACCAAAACGCTTTTCGGACCCGGGTATATGGAAGATTATTACCTGATGAGTCTGGAGCATCCTTATTTTGATGAATACTGGGAAGATAAATGCCCGAAATGTGAGGATATCACGATTCCTGCTTATGTCACCGGAGGATGGAATCATTTCCATCTGCGCGGTTCTGTGGGTGGTTGGCGCAGGATCAATACAGATAAGAAATGGATCCGGATCCACAGAGAGTTTGAATGGCCAGATCAGTACATGTCAGAGAATCTCGAAGACCTGAAGAAGTTCTTTGACCGTTATCTGAAAGAGATTCGGAATGGTTGGGAGGCCACACCGAAAGTCCGCGTCGATATCATGGACCGGTATGCACAGGATTACGTTGTCAGACGAGGCATTTCTGATTTTCCGCATCCGGATACAACATATCAAATGCTTTATTTGAATGCAGAAGATGGAAGCATGTCTCCCGAGCAGGTGACAGAAGAAGCGGAGGTTTCCTATGATGGGAAAACGGGGCGGACATATTTCAGCTACCAGTTTGAAGAAGAAACACTGCTACTTGGATATTCTAAACTGAGACTTTGGGTGGAGGCAGACGGCAGCGATGATATGGATCTGTTTATCGCACTACAGAAGACCGATGCACAAGGGAACTGGCTGCCGGCCTGTGTGCTTGACAAACCGCATCCGGGTGCGGCAGGCAGATTGCGGGTATCATTAAGAGAACTTGATGAAGAACGCAGCTCAGATATTCAGCCGGTGCCAAAGTTTAACAACCCGAAGAAATTGCAGAAGGGAGAAATTGTTCCGGTCGATATTGAAATCTGGCCACATGGACGCATTTTCCATAAAGGAGAAAAAATTAGAATAGAAGTTATGGGCCATTATGAGCGGATCGGATGGTTTGAGCCGTTTGACTATCATTATCAAAATGATGGAAGCTGTATCCTTCATACTGGTGGGAAATACGAATCTGTACTGCAGATTCCAATCGTGCCTCTGGATGTGATTAAAGGAGATTATCTGAAAAAGTAAATAAAGAGCCATGCGGGAGAAGCCCTTCGGGGCTTTTTCTGCATTTATAAACAACTAACATTTGTACTTTTCCCTTTTCATGTGAATGAATACACCGTATACTGTTGTCAAGGGGTAAGGAGGAAAAAGATGTTTGTAGGACACAGAAATTTGAAAGAATTGTTTTTCGGATTTTCATGCTATCAGTTCCTTCAGGAAAAAGAGTATTGTCTGACAGGATTTGAGATGTTTCATTATGCTCCGAAACCATATCATAAACACATCCTTTATATCGTTGATGACTATCGTATACTTGACAAGGCTGACGGATTGGCGGAGATTTCATTATTGGTTCTTATACAGGATACGGGGGTTATGCTTTCACTGCCGGAATCCTGTCAGGAGGCAAATGTTACAGTATTACATCAGGCTGAACAATCAGATGTCATAAGAGTATTGCGGGATTATTTTCATATCCTTTCCGGCCGGGGATTTTTAGCGGATTCCGTACTGGAGTTTCTCTATCATGATAATGGGATTCAGGATATGGTAGATGATTTCAGTGTTGCATATAACAATCCGGTATTTGTTTTTGATGCGGGAATGAATCTGATTGCGGCAAACTGGGATATGGCATTAGAGCATGAAGGCAGCAGAAAAATGGTTGAGGACATGCGGGTAAGTGATCTGGAATATAAACTGATCCAACAGTATAATCCGACGCATCAAGATATTATGAAGAGTGAAAACCCAGTGATTGTCATGCATCCGGAATTCGGATTTCGTCAGATGGTTTGTCCGATTGATCATAAGAAAAATATGGGATTTCTTGTAATCAACGAGGCGACCCGTGTGTTTCACAAAATGGATGAATATCTGGTGAGAATTTTGAGAGAAGGGATTTATCAGAAGATCAGACTGGATGAATTTCGACATATAAACAGAGGACATCCTTATGAGTATTTTATAAGAGATCTTTTGAATCAGAAAGTGGTCGCATCAGAAGAGATGATCAGCCGTTTTCGTTATCTTCAGGACGGCTTTTCAACAAATATGTATTGCCTTGTGATCGAGTCAGCAAAAAGTACCAGCAGCGTAAATCTGTTTCATATCCGAAATGATTTTGAATCAGTTTTTGCAAATACAAAGACAGTGCTCTATAACGGAGAAATTGTCGTGATATTTTGTCTGCCGGAAGGAAAAGAAATCAGTAATGAAAAATATGAGGAGATAACGGAATTATGTCGCAGGAACTCAGTGTATGCAGGAATCAGTAATCAGTTTTCTGCGCTGTCTCAATTGTTTGATTATTATAAACAGGCTGTCCGTGCGATAGAAGTAGGGATTGAAAATAAAGAGGAACCAGGTCTGTCCATTTATAACCATTATTATCGGGAACATATGGCAAAAGTATTTTTTCAAAACGAGAAGTTTGAAGTGTTTTGCCATCCTAAAATGAAAATCTTGATTCGACATGATGAAGAACATAAATCAAATCTGGCCTATACACTTTATATGTATCTGCTAAACGAACGGAACTATGTCAGCACAGCAAAGGGATTATTCATTCATAGAAACACGTTGTTGTATCGTTTGAAAAAAATTGAGCAAATAATAAGTGTTTCCTATGATGATCCAGATGAACGTTTGTATATGATCCAATCATATGAGTTTTTCAAGATCGGAAAAGAACTACGTTCTTGCTAACCTCCAAAATTCAACCAAATGGATTTTGACCGAAATATTGATAAACAGTGCATTTTCCATACGGTAGGGTTGGGATGACAGAACAGAAGAAAATGCTTTCGCTTCAGCTCAGCTTCTTAATTAAGAGATTATGATAGCAGATTTTCACAGAAAGGAAGAATGATCTCTAAGAAAAGCCATACGTGAAAAGCATGAAGAATCAAGGCAGATAAAAGCGTGTTCAGTATGCATGATAAGTGCGTCATTTGTTATACAAAAATGAACATATGTACGCATTATAGAACAAGTGTTCGATTTTGAATGCCCTGTTGAATGCCCTAAGGGTTGGTGCTTCGGAAACCCGCTTCCTTTCTGGGTTTGCGGACTCAGGGAGTATTCGAGTCCCGTCTCGCGCTCTAGGTAAAGGATCATCCGAGAGGATGGTCCTTTTTCGTGCCCAAAGCCTGCAAACCCAGTGTTTTCAACGGCTTGCGGGATTTCTTGTGATTGATCCATCACAAAAAAATTCCCTAATGAAAAGAGATCATAATACAACGAGGTTATAATTTGATTGAAAAGATTTCTGATAATGAAAGCTTTTTAGAAGATTGGGATGATGAGTATACTCCGGAATATTCTAGGGAGACGATTTTAGTTTCATAATAAAGAGTCTTTGGCTCTTGGGTCCCCTAAAGAATGAGTATCCTGAAACCCGCTTCCTTTTTGCGTTTCAGACGAGGGGGAGTATTCGAGTCCCGCGGCTGGTTCTTAAGAGAAGACTTCCCGCGTATGGACAATGAAAACTGGCTGAAGTGGATCGTTGTAGAAAACGACAACGGCGAGATGAAGTTCTCAACAGAGGACGTGCCGATCGATGATTATCCGGTCAAGCCGCCGCCAATGTTTCATTGATCAGATTATGTGAATAGAAAGCAGGCTTCGGTATAAGAGAAAGTACACCGGAGCCTGTTTTTGTGTTAGGATAGAGTCGTATCATGAACAGGATAAAAGGAGCCGGACTGAATATGGATATCCGAAAAATCGCGTATTTTCTTAAGGTCGCTGAGACATTAAATTTCAATGCTGCTGCACAGGAGCTTCATATCTCGCACCAGGCATTGTCGAAGCAGATCAAACAGCTGGAAGACGAAGTCGGAGAAAAGCTTTTGGAGCGCTCAACGACGAATGTTTCGCTGACGGAGATCGGCAGAAAGGTCGTCGAGATTTATACGCCTCTGCTCAGAGACTGGAATCGGGCGGGAGAACAGTTAAATGCCTTTGTGAATGCCAGAAATCAGGTGCTGCGCCTGGGATATTTTTCTGGACTGTCCTACGGGCGGGTGGTTGAACCGGTTCAGCAGTTTTTACTGGAGCAGAGTCCGGAATTAAAGAGCAACGTGCTTGCTGCAGATATGGCGTTGTTGAGGGAACTTATGGACAACGACTCCGTGGATCTCGTTTTGACACACGGAATCCATCATAGTGAATGGAGCGGCGTGGAATCCATCGTGCTTCGAACAGACCCGTTATACATTCTGGTGTCAGAACATCATCCGTGGTATCAGAAAGCTGCTGTGACAGAAGATGATCTGCGGGAATCCGCCTTTCTGGTTTACGGAGACGGCAGACCATTGGAAGGGGATGGCGCTTTTTTTGAAGAATTGCCTGTGAAAAACAGGGAAGCAGCGTATAACCTGGACAGTTATATGGCAATCCTACAGCAGGGGAAGCATTTTGGGATCGTCGGACCAAGTTATACCAGGAGGGAAGGCAAATACAAGTTTCTGGAATTGCCCAAACCATACCGGAAAAGCCATACGATCACCGCAATGTATAAAAAGTTGCATCCGCAGAGGAACACGTTTCAGAAACTGGCGGAAGTAAAGCTGCATTATCCAAACGAACGATAAGAAAATAAAAATGCCGCCTGGCAACCAAAAGTTGCCGGGCGGCATTTTTTTTGTGCTTCACGAAGTGGGATAGAGAACGATAGAATGAAAGTAATCAGATCATAGGTAACACTGCGAAAAGCAGAGAAAGGGGATCACATGGCTATTGAATTTAAACCAATGAGAAGCATGATCTTTACAGATCTTGCAAAAGAGCAGTACCGTCATAAATTACTGAAATGGCACATGCTGCACGTGGAAGATTCCATCGCACAGTTTGAACCGTATGTTATGAAATATGCGTTCTACTCAGCGCTCCCGGTTCCGCCGGACGGAGAGCGCTTTGGCGTTGCAAGATTTCATCTGTGTGAACATCACTGGCTTTTGAATACGTTTACACCGGAGTTTACCAACAAGGCATTTGCCGAAGTAATGCCGCCGGAAGTGTTAAAGTGGCAGAATTCCATTCCGGATGATGACGAGGTTGACGGTCAGGCAAACATGGATGCAGATGAGTTCCGCGCGACATCCGGTAAAAAGGGTGGACGCCCGTTCGTATTCGGCTTCCATCCCCTCTCCTGGGAAGAGGATCTGAAGGGAAAAGAGCGCACGATCGAAGACGGCGCAAATTACCGTTTTATCTTTATGATCAAATGGCCGGATGGTGTAGCTGAGGAAGAGGGCGAGAAATGGCTGCATGAGGAAGTGTTCCCGAAACTGGCTGCGATGCAGGAAGTTACCAGGATCCTTTCCAGTCACATCCTACAGGATGTCAATAACTGCCAGTATTCCAGAGTGACGGAAGTCTGGTTTGAAGGACCGGAAGAGTGGCACAGAGCCTGCGTGGAAAAAGCGGCTGAGATCGCAAAACCGTCATTCGCGCAGACAGACGTATTTCCGTATCTGGAGCCGAGCTTTAACTTTACAAGTATCTTTATCACGGATATTCCGTATAGCGATAACTATACACAGTACCGCGGGTATATTCCGAAGCGATAAGCCATATAACCGGCTGTCGGTTTTATAAAAAAGGTTTCTTAAGGGGTTTTTTAAAGATAAAGAAATGAGGAGGTTGTTTATGGAACAAAAGGCTAGAAAAGGTTACGGCCCAAGAGGTTGGCTCTTAATCGCCTGGATCGCTACCGCATTTATCGCTTATATGGTAATCGGTAACTATCCGCTGAACATTCTTGCAGATCTTTACGGTGGACAGGCAGTTCTGTCTACGATCTACACGACAGCATCTGTTATCGGTATCATCGTTCAGCTGGTACTTGGTAACTTCATCGGCCGCATGAAGAGTATCAAGAAGTTTGGTTCGATCATGGGCCTGTTAAGTATCCTGGCACTGATCGGCATCATGCTGATTCCGGGTTATATTCCGGGTGCACCGCAGATGATCTGGAGAGTTGTATACGGTGTAGGTACTGTTCTCTCTGTTATGTACGGCACATTCTCTCTGTCCATCCTGATTGGACAGTGGTTCCCGACCAAGAAGGGTTCCGTTATGGGTGTTGCTACGCTGGCATTCCCGATCGGTAATGGTGTGATCGGTCCGTTCGCTGCTGCAGCATTTAAAGGCGGCACACCGCACATCGCATCTGCTTTCCTTCCGTTCCTGATCGTTCTGATCGTCGGCTGGCTGATCGGTGTTGCATTCATTCCGGATTATCCGGAAGAGAAGGGCGGCTATCGTGATAACGATCCGAACATGACACCGGAGATGGCAAAAGCCATGATGGAGCAGGAGATCGAGAACAAGAAGACCACAGTTTGGAAGCTGAATCATACACTTACTACAAGAGACTTCTGGTTCCTGACCATTCCGGCAGGCTTCCTGCTTATGTTCTCTGTAGGTACGATGACACAGACCAATGCGATCCTCGGACAGATGGGTGCCGGTCTTGACAAATTTGGTGGATTCTCAGGCGTTATGGCCATGATCATGATCTTCGGTCTGATCGGCAGTTATCTGCTTGGTCTGCTGGATCAGAAGATGGGTACACAGCGTGCTATGATCATTGCCTGTGCAGTTATGCTGATCGCAGGTATCCTTGGTGCAGCATCCAGTCCGGAGAAGCCGGGTCTTCTGGTAGCAGCTCTGGTATTCCTGGCACTGTTCATGGGAGCATCTTCGAACTTTACGGTATCCCTGGCAGCACAGTATTGGAGACGTGAGGACTTCAGTACGGTATTTGCGGCAGTTAACCCGATTGCGAACATCCTGTCCTCTCTTGGCCCGATGATCATCGCAATCGTTATGATCGCAAAAGGCTACAACGCAATCTTCGTTGTAATCCTGTTTGCAGGTATCGTTTCCATCATCCTGTGCGCTCTGTTCCAGTCTAAGCATGTAAAGGCAAAAGACGACAAGTACAGAGAAGCAGCCGGTAAGCCGCTTGATGATGCACTGGTAGGAAGAAAATAATAGATTAGTGACAGATGGATGGTCTGCCTGCGAATAATGGAGGGATTAATATGAAGATTTTAGGGATTTCACTGGGAACCAGAAATGGTTCAAATGACGCAATGTGTAAGGAGGCGCTGATCGCGGCGCAGGAGGCAGGCGCAGAGGTTTCGTTTGTGCATCTGCATGACTGGGACATTCAGTATTGTACCGGATGTGTGGCATGCTCAAGAGGCCTGGTCATGGGCAAGGGCAATATCTGCACCAGAAGAGATGAATTTGATGATCTCAGAAGTCATATGCTGGATGCGGATGGTGTGCTGATCGTAGATCCGATCTTTGAGAAGGGCGCAAGCGCACTGTTCCATTCTCTGATGGATCGTTTCGGACCGCGCATGGACCGTGGCATGAACATCGTCGCTTCCAAAATCGCGGAGAATGATCCGAAGGCAAAGCCTGTTGATCCGTGCCTGTTAAAAGACAAGGTCATTTCCTTTATCGGCATCGGCGGTTCTGACTGGGCGACAGCGATCGAATACGATCACTCCATGCTGGCTCTTTCTCCAGGCTGGAAGATCATTGATAATGAAAAATTCGCCTGGTCCAAAAATATCATCATGGAAGATGAGAAGGTAGAGCGTGTTCGTCAGATCGGACGTAATCTGGCAGAAGCTGCAGCGGATTATGAAAAATCCGCTTGGCAGGGTGATAAGGGGATCTGTCCGCATTGCCATGGCAAAAACTTCTACTTTGGAGAAGGTGATAGCAATGCGGCGACCTGTATGACCTGCGGGATCGAAGGAAAGATCGAAGTGGTTGACGGAAAGGTGTCCTTTGTATTCCCGGAAGAACAGTATGAGCATGCACATGATACGATTTCCGGTAAGTTCATCCATGTAGACGATATCAAGAATAATGAGATGACATCGATAGCAAACCGTAAGAGCGAGAAGTTCAAAGCGAGTGCGGCAAGGATTGAGTCCTACCATCTGCCGGAGATTCTTCCGCCATCAAAACGATAATACAGTTCCTGTAAACCACAGTACTTGAAAAAATCAATTATGGAGGGGCAACAATGATTAAACAAAGTATGAATGTGAAACTGAATGTAAAACCTGTTTTTGTAATGTTTGCACATAAGTATTATTACGAAGGACCTTGCCGGATGAGTGGCGGTGAAACATTGAATCCGGGATTTGACTCGATGGTCAATGGCGCGATCTTTAATGGGACGATGGAAGGAATCCACTATGCGATGCCGGAAGGGGTAAACCTGATGGAGCCTGTCATGCTGGAGACGACATGTGACTGGGATATCAAGGATGCGTATTTTGAAAAACTGCTGGAGGATAACAGCGAGGTTGATGTGTACCTTGCATCCGGTGCGTTTGGCGCAGACACGGTTTACAACGAGTTTGTCGTACGATGCAAAAAGCCGGTGATCATCATGCCGGACATCTGGGGACCGGCAAGAGCGGCTGTTTTCTATAATCTGGGTGTAGACGTATATACAGAGATCACATGGGAAGATGTAGTGAAGCGCCTGATCGTTATGCGCGCGCAAAAAGCAATTCGTGAGGCAAATTTACTGCTTGTTTCCCGTTTCAATTATGATTTTCCGATCGCAGGTGCTACAGACAGCTTTATCAACTTAAGAGCGGTTACGGATCTGATGGGAATCCATTTCAGAACAGTTAACGCGCATGAGATCATTGACCAGATGCATCCACTTACCGAAGCAGGGAACTATACAACACCCGGACGTGTTACACCGAATATCACGGAAGAGGAAATCGCGGAACTGGATAAAGTAGCGGATGAACTGCTTGCAGGTGCGGAAGTGGCAGATGTTGAAAAAGATAAGGTGATTAAATCACTGATCGCGCATAAAGTAATCGAAAAGAATATGGATCTCTATGACTGTAGCGGAGCTGTGATTCCCTGTCCGGATATCTGCTCCACAAGAAGAATCAATGAAGAACAGTTTACATTCTGCCTGACACATTCTCTGAATTTGGAGAACGGCATTGCGTCAGCATGTGAATATGATGTCGCGTCTGCAGTGACCATGCTTGCAGAGATGGCGATTTCTGGAAAAGCGCCATATATGGGCAACACGCTTCCAATCATCTCGACAGACGGCCGCGGCCTGAATATGCAGATCCTTCATATGGTATCGGAAGAAGACATCAAGGAAGTAGAAGGACTGGATAATCTTTATGTTGTATACCATTCTACCCCGCACAGAAAGTTCAAGGGATTCAATGAGCCGAACGGTTCTTATTCTATGAGACATTTCGCGTATGATCAGAAGTTCGGTGCCATTTTCCGTCACAATTTTGATGAGGATAAGGGACAGGTGATCACGTTTGCAAAATTCAGCGGTGATCTGAAGCGTCTGTTTGTCGGAAAAGGAAAAATTGTGAAATCGGTTGGCTACGATCTGGATAACTGTAACGGCGGATTTATTTTCCAGGTAGAAAACCAGAGGGAATTCTATAAAGCGCAGAGCAGAGCCGGACTGCATATGCCTCTGATCTTTGGCGACTATACAGAAGAACTGAAGATGCTTGGCGAAAGCTACGGAATGGAAGTCATGATGGCATAGTATCAGGAGGAAGCATGCCTGACAGAAAAGCAATCAAAGAAAAGATATTAGGAGAGCAGAATAAAGCGCAGGAATGGGCTTGCCGTGCCCGTAAAACCTCGAGTGTTGCAGAACCGGAAATACAGGAATATATCTATCGGTATGTATGCTGCAAGTTTTTGCTGGATCCAAAGGAATGTATCAACCTGTCTATAACCAAAATGGCAGACAAAAGCATTGAACGGGCATTGGAGTTAAAGATTCCGATCGCAAAAGAGGGAGAAGTGGCGACAACATGCGGCGCGGCAGGCAGTTCTGCCATGAAGGTGGCGCTGTTGCTGAATGCAATCAAAAAAGACTTTCAGGTGGAGATCGAGCCTCACAGGCTGGGGCTGGCAAGAAACACCGGAGAGATCGGGACACTGGTTTATCGGGCGATGGTTCAACAAGACAGCAGTGGGGGTGCGATCATAAACCTACCAAAGTAGTCGAATATACAGAACCTGTATGGCATTCTTAACATTCATGGGGAAACAGATAATGAGAACCTGATATATACTAAACCCATAGAAAACAGCGGATCCGGCAGTTCTGACCGGATAAAGGGGTTTTGGGATTTGCAGATGTAATGATCAGAAAAAGGAGGATTTGACAGATGTATAACATCAAAAGAGTAGTAGACGTAAAACTGAATGTGCAGCTTGTTTACGTGGCACTGATCCATGAGTATGTATATGAAGGACCGTGCCGGTTCGGACCGAAAGAATGCCTGACAAAGGAATTCGATCTGATGAACCAGGGCGAGATCTTCAAAGCATGGTCCGGCGGATACGGCGGAGCATTAAGCCAGCTG
>OCVV011347450.1_pt1 | contig 12656 bp, 11 predicted proteins | sample 1539721 | NCBI WGS metagenome assembly OCVV01 (sample SAMN02144230, study PRJEB22623) | gut metagenome | biome: sheep rumen | host: Ovis aries | place: New Zealand
ACCTTGATATACATGCGCATGATGTCGCCGCACTTGGCGTTGCCGACCTCGCCGATGCCGTCCGCATCCTCGATCTTGCCGACGTTGCGCGGATTCTGAAAATGGTCCATGACCTTGTCGCTGTAAAGTGCCATTGTTGTTTCCTCCTCTTTTTATTCAGACCGTATCGATCAGATCAGATGCGGGCGCGTGCCCTTTTCCAGCTCGTCCCACACCGGGGAAATGCTGCGCAGATATGCGACCACCCGCGGGACGACCTCGATGATGTGGTCGATCTCGTCCATCGAGTTGTATTCCCCGATCGAGAGCCGCAGCGAGCCGTGTGCCACCTCGTGCGGCAGCCCGATCGACAGCAGCACGTGGCTGGGGTCGAGTGAGCCGGAGGTGCAGGCGCTGCCCGACGAGGCGCAGATGCCGTCGCGGTCGAGCAGAAGCAGCAGGCTTTCGCCCTCGATGCCCTCAAAGCACATGTTCACCGTGCCGGGCACATGGTGCTCAAGGCTGCCGTTGATCTTGCTGTGCGGGATCTTCGAGAGCTCGGCAAAGAGCTTGTCGCGCATGGGGAGGATCTTCGCGGTGTTCTCCTCCATGTGCTCGCAGCTCTCCTTCAGCGCCGCGGCGAGCGCCACGATGCCTGCCACATTTTCGGTGCCGGCGCGCTTGCCGCGCTCCTGGGCGCCGCCCTCGATGATGTTGACGAGCGGCATGCTCTTCTTCGCGTACAGCACGCCCACGCCCTTGGGCGCGTGGAACTTGTGGCCGGACATCGAGAGCATGTCGATGTTCATCTCCACCACGTCGATCGGCATGTGCCCCGCGGCCTGTACGGCGTCGGTGTGGAAGGGGATGCCCTTTTCCCGGCACAGCGCGCCGATCTCGCGGATGGGCTGGATCGTGCCGATCTCGTTGTTGGCGAACATCACCGTGACAAGGCAGGTATCGGGGCGGATCGCGGCCTCGACATCCTCGAGACGGACGACGCCGTCCTCGTGCACATCGAGCAGCGTGACCTCAAAGCCCTCTTTTTCCAGCTTCTTGAGCGTGTGCAGCACGGCGTGATGCTCAAACTTCGTCGAAATCAGATGCTTCTTGCCGTGGCGGGCGCCGACGCGGGCGGCCGAGACGATCGCCTGGTTGTCGGCCTCGCTGCCGCCGGAGGTAAAATAGATTTCGCGCGGCGTCGCGCCGATGCACTTCGCCACGGTCTCACGCGCCTCCTGCAGCGCTTCCTGGGCCTTCTGGCCGAAGGCGTACAGACTCGAGGGGTTGCCGTAATCCTCAAGCAGATAGGGGAACATCGCGTCAACGGCGGCGCGGCTGACACAGGTGGTGGCAGCGTTGTCTGCATATACAAACATCGTCAGGTTCCTTTCTTTCTTAGATTGTGTTTCGTTTTTATGATCTCCATTTTTCGCCGCTGAGCAGATCCTGCAGCGTGACGCGGTCGAGATAGGCGTTGGTGATCTCGTCGAGCTCCATCCACATCGGCAGCGTCATGCACTCTCCCGCGTGGGCGCAGTCCACGCTCCCGTCCTTGATGCACGCAACCGGGGCAAGACTGTCCTCCAGACAGCGCAAGATCTCACCGACGGAATACTCCTCAGCCCGGCGGGGGAGCGTATAGCCACCCTCCTTGCCGCGCGTGCTCTCCACAAGCCCGGCCTTTTTCAGCGCACAGACGATCGACTCGAGATATTTCATCGAAATGTCCTGGCGCTCGGCCACGGTCTTGAGCGAGATAAAGCCCTCGTCACGGTGCTGGGCAAGGTCGAGCATCACGCGCAGCGCATAGCGGCCTTTTGTTGTGACATTCAGGAGAAACCACCTCGTTTCACTAATTCCTACTAAATTGGTGTGAATTAAATATAACACAGCGAAGTGGAAATGAAAAGGGGAGCGGAAGAAAAAGCCCGGCAATGCTTGTGCAATTTTTGCACAAGAAAACAGAAAAAAAGACTTGCTTTATTATGCTAATGTGTTATCATGCTAACGTAAGAAAGACGAAACGGACCGCGCGGCAGCATGAGCCGCATGAATGGAGGAAGAAAAATGAAAAAGATCCTTTGTATGATGCTCGCCCTTTGCATGATCTTCGCGCTGTGCGCCTGCGGCCAGAGCGCAGCCCCCGCCGCCGAGGAGAAAACGACCTTTATCATGGGCATTGACCCGGAGTATCCGCCCTTCAGCTATCTCGGCAACGACGGAAACTATGCGGGCTTTGACGTGGAGATCTGCCAGGCGGTCTGCGATTCGCTCGGCTGGGAGCTGAAGATCTTCGGCGTGAACTGGGACGAAAAGCTGGTCCAGCTCGACGCCAGGGAGTGCGACTGCGTCTGGTCGGGCATGACGATCCTTGACAGCATGAAGGAAGCGGGCTATGTGATCTCCGCGCCCTACTATGACAACACCCAGGTGCTCGTCGTCAAATCCGACAGCGGCTTCACATCTTCGGCGGATCTGGCCGGTAAGATCGTGGCGGTCCAGCTCGGTACCTCCGGCGAGGCGCTGCTTGGCGGAGATCTCGCCGACCTGGCCTCGAGCTTTTCGAGCATCCTGACCTGCGACAGCTTCCTCAAGTGCTTTACCGAGCTTGAAGGCGGCGCGGTCGACGCGGTGTTTGTCGACCTGCCTGTCGCGGCCAGCTATGTCGCGGGCAAGGACAACCTGGCCATCATCGACGAGAACCTCGGCGCCGAGCAGTACGGCATCGCCTTCCGCTCCTCCGACGCCGAGCTGTGCGCAAAGGTCGAGGCGGCCGTGGCAGAGCTGGTGGCCAACGGCACCTATGCCGAGATCGCCTCGAAGCCGGAGTACGCCGAGATCGTCAACAACCTGATCTTCCTCGGTGACTGATCCCGCGCGCATCGCATCCCATGACTTCACAAGCCCGAGGGCACGCCTTCGCGTGCCTTCGGGCCCTTCCGCTGTTTATCCCGCTCCCCGCAGCTTCACAGGCGGTGTGAGAAAAAGAAAAACGGGGGTTCCCCTATGTCTCTGCTGACAATGATTTTGAAGATGAGCGAGGGTCTCGGCAAGACCTGCGCCATCTTTTTCCTGACGCTGCTCTTCTCCCTGCCGCTGGGCATGGTCGTGGCGCTGCTCCGCATGAGCCGGTCGAAGATCATCTCCTCGATCATGCGTTTTTTTATCACGGTGCTGCGCGGCACGCCGCTGATGCTGCAGCTCCTCGCCGTCACCTACGGGCCGTACTACCTGTTCGGCACTACTGTGGCGCGCAACAAGCTCATCCCGGTCGTCATCGCCTTTGCGATCAACTATGCGGCCTATTTCGCCGAGATCTACCGCGGCGGGATCGAGTCGATCCCCGTCGGCCAGTATGAGGCGGCGGAGGTGCTGGGCTATTCCAGATTCCAGACCTTTATGCGCATCATCCTGCCCCAGGTGATCAAGCGCATCCTGCCGAGCGTGACCAACGAGGTCGTCACCCTGGTCAAGGATACGTCGATGGCCTTCACCGTCTCCTACCAGGAGATGTTCACCATCGGCAAACAGATCGCGAACTCCCAGACGAGCTTTATGCCCTTTGTTGTGGCGGGCGTGTTCTACTATTTCTTCAACGCGATCGTGGACTATGTCATGGGCCGGATCGAAAAGCGTCTGGACTATTACCGGTAAAGGAGGGAGAGTGCCATGCAAGAGAATACGCTAAACGCCGCCCCTGCTGCACAGGAGCAGAGTATCCTGAGCGTGCGCGGCCTGCAGAAATCCTTCGACGGCCTGAGCGTGCTCAGGGACATCTCCCTCGATGTGGAAAAAGGGAACGTCGTTTCCATCATCGGTCCCTCCGGCTCGGGCAAATCCACGCTGCTGCGCTGCGTGTCCTTCCTCGAGCAGGCGGACGGCGGCGATATCCTCTATGACGGGCAGTATGCGCTGCGCGGCGGCGTTTACGCCCCAAAGGCGGAGCTTGCCCGCTTCCGGACGCGCTTCGGTCTCGTGTTCCAGAACTTTCAGCTTTTCCCCCACTACTCGGTACTGAAAAACATCAGCGAGGCCCCGATCCTGCACGGCGAGGATAAGGATGAGGTACGCGAGCGCGCCATGGGGCTGATCGCGAAAATGGGTCTCGAGGGAAAGGAGAATGCCTATCCCTATCAGCTCTCGGGAGGCCAGCAGCAGCGCGTCGCGATCGCGCGCGCCCTTGCGATGCGCCCGGAGATCCTCTTCTTCGACGAGCCGACCTCGGCTCTCGACCCGGAGCTGACCGGCGAGGTGCTCAAGGTCATCCGCCAGCTGGCGGAGGAAAAAATGACCATGGTCGTCGTCACGCACGAGATGCCCTTTGCCAAAGCCGTCTCCAACCGCGTGATCTTCATGGCCGGCGGCGTGATCGTCGAGCAGGGCGATCCGCTCTCGGTCTTCGAAAGCCCGCAGGAGGAGCGCACCAGGCAGTTCCTCCGCGTATTTGAACGGTAAGGAAAAAAAGAACATGTCAGAGAAGGAAAAGAGCCCCCTCCGTTACAGTATTTTCGACCCGACGGGCAATATCACCGCCCTGGTGGAAAGCCCCGTTGACGAGAGCGAGCAGCCCGCCGTCGCCGCGTCGATCATGGCGCGCCATACCGCGGTGGAGCAGGTCGGCTTCGTCCGCCTGTCGGACGAAAAGACGGCCCCGGCCGCACTGCGCATGGCGGGAGGCGAATTCTGCGCGAACGCCTCGATGAGCGCCGCGGCTCTCTCGGCTCTGCGTCTGGGACTGTATGAGGGCGAGCTCACCCTTGCCGTCTCCGGTGCGGAGGATGCGGTCACGGTACGGCTGAAACAGGAAGACGAGGGCGGCTTTTTGGCCGCCGTCCGCATGCCGGAGGCGCCGGAGATCACCGAGATCCCCTTTGCCTGCGGCGGACGGACCGGCAGGATCCCGCTTGTCCGGATGGAGGGGATCGACCATGCGATCCTCACGCCGGACTGCCCCTTTTTCGCGCTCAAGGACACACCCTCCGCCGCGGAGGAGGCGGTGCGGGCGCTTTGCGCCTCTCTCGGCGCGGTCTGTCTCGGACTGATGTTCCTTGAGGGAGCGGGAGAGCAGCGCCGCCTGACGCCGCTCGTCTACGTGCCGGGAAGCGATACGCTCTTCTGGGAGAGCTCCTGCGCCAGCGGCAGCGCGGCGGCCGGCATGCTTCTGGCCCGCCAAAGCGGCGAGCGGACGGAGCTGGAACTCCTTGAGCCCGGCGGCGTCCTGCGCGTGGAGAGCGATCCGCGGCGGGGTGAGACCTGGCTGTACGGGCAAACAAGGCTTTTGGGAGAATATGATGAATGAAAAGAGGATGCACGCCATCCTCTTTTCGCACCCTTGCACGCAGCGGACAGAAGTGGTAAACTTGCTGTAAATAAAATTGCCACAACGGAGGTGCGTCCATGCGGCGGCTTTTACTGATCACCGGCGATCTTGCAACGGGCAAGACGACCTTTTCCAATGCGCTTTCTGCCCGCTACGGCGCGGCCGTGCTCCAGAAGGATCGTATCAAGGAGGTCCTCGGCGACGAGATCGGCTTTCGTGACCGGGCGGAGAACAAGCGGCTCTCCCTTGCCACGGTGGCGCTGATGACCCACGTCTTTTCCGCGCTCACCGTCAGCGGCGTGCCGCTGATCCTGGAGGCCAACTTCCGCGCCAACGAACTGGAGAAGATCCACGCCGCGGCCGAAAAGGGCGGCTACCGGGTGTTGACGCTCGTGCTGCGCGGCGAGATCGGCGTGCTTTTCGAGCGCTACTGCCGCCGTATGACCAGGGAGAACCGCCACCCGGTGCACCTGAGCGCGCCGCTTCATGTCAGGGAGGAATTCGAGCGCTATGTCCTCGACGCACGCACGGAGACTGTCCCGGGCGAGAAGGTCGAGATCGACGCGTCGGACTTTTCCTATCAGACGGACGAGGCGCTGCTCGGCAGGATCGACGCCTTTTTCACGGAAGAATAAACAGAGAAAAAACGAGGAGGGGTGGATGAAAGACAAACGCATGATCGGCAACCTGCTCCTGCTCTTCACGGCGATGATCTGGGGCACGGCCTTCGCCTTCCAGCGCTCCGGCATGGAGGATATCGAGCCCGCCTCCTTCAACGCCGCACGCATGGCGCTCGCCGCGCTCGCGGTCGGCGTGTTTGCGCTTGGGCGGCGCTCCGCCGCGCAACGCGGAAGGGAACAAAGCACAGAGGCAAAGCGCGCCTTCGACCGCGCGACGCTCCTCGGCGGGCTTTGCTGCGGGCTGTTTCTCGCCTCGGCCAGCATCTTTCAGCAGATCGGCCTTGTCTATACAACGGCCGGCAAAGCGGGCTTTTTGACGGCGATGTACATGCTGCTCGTCCCGCTGATCGAGCGTGTGCTTTTCCGCCGGCGCTATCCCGGCACAGTCTGGCTTGCGGTCGGTCTCGGCGTCGCGGGGCTTTATCTTTTAAGCATCCGCAGCGGTTTTTTCCTTGCACGCGGCGACGCGCTCGTGATCCTGTGTGCGCTGCTCTTCGCCGGGCATATCCTCTGCTGCGACTTCTTCGCGCCGCGCGGCGACCCGGTCGCGATTGCCGCGATCCAGTTTGCCGTGGCCGCGCTTGTATCGGCCGTCATGGCCGCCCTGACGGAGAAGCCGAGTCTGTCCGGCCTTGCCGCTGCGGCGGTACCGATCCTCTACTGCGGCCTTGTCTCCGGCGGCGTCGGCTACACGCTGCAGATCGTGGCCCAGCGCTTTACCGACCCGACGGCCGCCTCCCTTCTGATGAGTCTCGAGTCCGTCTTTGCGGTGATCGGCGGCGTGTTGCTGCTCGGCGAGCGGATGAGCGGGCGCGAGATCCTCGGCTGCGCGGTGATGTTCGCGGCGATCGTGCTCGTCCAGCTCCCCGCGGCAAAAACAGAGAAAACTACGTGACAAAAGGCTGCCCGAAGCGGACAGCCTTTTATATTTCTTAAGCGCTTCCTCTCTTGCGCGAAGCGGCAAAACCATTTATACTGATAGAAAGAAAGACTGTTTTTTTCACAGAAAGAGAGAAAACGAATGAAAAAGCTTCGCAGTCTCCTGTGCTTTCTGCTATGCCTCGCGGTGCTCGCGCCGCTTGGCGGCGCAGCCCTGGCCGCCGATCCCGCGCCCTTTTTGCTTGCGGTCCGCGTCGCGGACGGCGGCGAGAGAGAGGTGCGCGCCTATGAGGAGAGCTATCCGGGGAATATATACCTCTCGCTTGCCGACCTCTCTCAGGCGATGAGCGGCTCGCAGGGGCAGTTTCGCTTTGAATATGCCGGCACGGACAACTATTTCTCTGTCATGACCGGCAAAAGCCCCGCCGCCCCGCTTGACCGCGGCGCGGCCGGCGCGCGCGGCAGCGTGGTCTATCTCGATTATACCCGCAGCCGTCTTTACTGCAACGGTGTCGAGCGGCGCTATTATACCTACCGCGAAGGGAACCGGGATCTCTACATGAGTCTCACGGACGTCCAGCTCCTGCTCGACATGACGGCCTCGTGGGATGAAAACGGCGTTCTTGTCCTCGACCCGTACGTGCCCTTTGCCCCGGAGCTCAAAGATCTTCAGGAGGCCGGATATTTCGAGGCGATCGGCGCGATCGTCCTCGGCGACGCGGACACGGGCGAGATCCTTTATTACAAGGACGGGCGGCGCGCGCTGCCGATCGCGAGCTTGTCCAAGCTGATGACCTATCTCCTGTTGTGCGAGGCCGCCGAGCGCGGCGAGATCAGCTTTTCCTCCGGCGTCCTCATCACCGAGGAGTCGGATCGGATCGCCCGCAGCGCTGACGGCATGATCAGCATGACCGCCGGCACCACCGTTCCGTTTACCGAGCTTCTCCAGGGGATGCTCCTCGCCTCAAGCAACGAGGCGGCTGCCTCTCTTGCCGCTTACGCGGCGGGCACGAGCGAGGCCTTCGTCGAGCAGATGAACAGCCGCGCCCATGAGCTCGGCTGGGCGTCGGCGCGCTTCTACACGCCGCACGGCCTGCCGCTCTATGCCGGCGGCGCCATCCCGGCCAAGCGGCAGAACGAGATGAGCGCGATGGATCTCTTCAAGCTCTGCGCGTATCTGCTGAAAAACGAGAGCCGGATCACCGACATCACCTCCCTTCAGTATGCCAATCTTCCCACGCTGAAATATTCCACCTTCAACACCAACACGCTGGTCTACAACGTCCCCGGCGTCACGGGGCTGAAGACCGGCAGCACCGACCGCGCGGGCAAGTGTGTCGCCGTTTCGCTGCCGATCACCCGGGACGGCGAGACGCATAACATCGTCCTCGTCCTCCTCGGCGCCGAAAGCACGGCGCTGCGCGACCAGGCGGGCGAGATCCTGCTGCGCTGGGCGCAGGACCATTACGCCGCCGCGGACTTCCGCCGCGCCGCCTGATCCGGACAAACGCGGCGCAAGAAAGGAAAAGACCATGAGCGAAGACTTCATCCGCTTTGAAAACGTGAAAAAGGTCTACCGCACGGGCGAGGTAGAGCTGACGGCGCTCCATGACGTCAGCTTTTCCGTCGCGCGCGGGGAGATCTGCGTGATCGTCGGCGAATCCGGCGCGGGCAAGACCACGCTTTTGAACATCCTCGGCGGCATGGACTCGCTCACGGAGGGGAGGATCCTCGTCGACGGCGAGGAGATCTCAGCCTTTGACGAGCGGCGCCTCACGGAATACCGCCGCCACGACGTTGGCTTTGTCTTTCAGTTTTATAATCTTATCCCCAATCTCACGGCGCTCGAGAACGTCGAGCTCGCCGCGCGTCTGGGGCGCGATGCGCTCCCGGCCGCCGAGGTGCTCGCTCAGGTCGGCCTGCATGAGAGGGAGGAAAATTTCCCCGCACAGCTCTCCGGCGGCGAGCAGCAGCGCGTGGCGATCGCCCGCGCCCTTGCCAAGAACCCCAAGCTCCTCCTCTGCGACGAACCGACGGGCGCGCTCGATTACGAGACGGGCAAGCTTATCTTAAAGCTGCTGCAGGACTGCTGCCGCGAAAAGGGGATGACCGTCGTCATCATCACACATAACAAGGCGCTCTGCGCCATGGCCGACCGGGTCGTGCGCGTCAAAAGCGGCACGATCGTGTCCGCCGAAAAACAGAGCGTCGTAACGCCGGTGGAAGAACTGGAGTGGTAGGATGAACCGCGAACTGCTCAAAATGCTGCTGCGGAGCATCCGGCAGAGCCTGGGCCGCTATCTCTCCATTTTGGGGATCATTGCGCTCGGCGTCGGCTTCTTCGCGGGTCTGAAAAGCTCATACCCGGCGATGCAGTCGACCGCCGGGCGCTATTTTCATGACCGGAAATTCCATGATTTCCAGCTTCTCTCCTCCCTCGGCTTTACCGAGAGCGACTGCGCGGCCTTCTCCGCACTCGACGGCGTCGAGGCGGCGGAGGGCGCCCGCTTTTCCGATGTTTATCTGACGCAGAGCGGCAAGCAGAGCGTCTGCCATATCATGAGTCTGACCCAGAGAGTCGACGTGCCGGAGCTGACGGCAGGCCGCCTGCCGCGAAACGCCGGAGAGTGCGTCGCCGACAGCCGCTTCTGGAGCGAGGGAGATCTCGGCGCGACGCTCACGCTCTCCCGTGACAACGTCGAGGACACGCTCGCACTCTTCAAACGCGACAGCTTCAAGATCGTGGGACTCGCGCGCTCGCCCCGCTACATCAGCTCGGATCGCGGGGATACCACGCTCGGCGCGGGGCGGATCGACAGCTTTCTCTATGTCCTGCCGGAGGCGTTTGACACCGACGTCTGGCATGAACTCCTCCTCTGGTGCGACCTCGGCGGCGCGCTGTATTCGGAGGAATACGACGACGCCCACACAAGGATGGAGGGCAGCGTCAAGCAGCTGCAGAACCGGCTTGGCGCCGCGCGCCAGCGCGCTCTGCGCGCCGAGGCGGACGCGGAGCTCGCCGATGGGCGAAGGGAGCTTGACGAGGCCTGGGAGGAATATCGCACCGAAAAGAAGAACACCGAACAGGAGCTCGCCAACGCGCTGCAAAAGCTCATAGACGGTCAGGCGGAGCTCGACGCGGGAAAGGAAGAGCTTGACCGCGGGCTCGACGCCCTGAACGCCGGCATGGCGCAGATCCCCGGCGCGCGGCAGGAGATCGGGCAAAACCGCGCCCTTCTTGCCGAAAAACGCGGCGAGCTTGAAGAAGGCCGCGCCCAACTGGAGGCGGGCTATGCCTCCCTTGCCGCGGGAGAGGCGGAGCTCGCCATCGGCGCGGCGGAGCTCGAGGCCTATAAGACGGCGAGCATGGCCCCGACGCTGCAGCGCATCACCGTCATCCAGGGCGAGATCGCCGCGCTGCAAAATGCGATCGCCGCCGCCGAAGCGCTCCCCGGCGGGGAGGAGGCGGCCGCGCCGCTGCGCTCCCGTCTCGGGGAAAAACAATCGGAGCTTGCCGCCGCCCAGGCGGAGCTCTCCGAGATCCGGGCGGGCTTCGCGCCGCAGGAGGCCGAGCTTGCCGCCGCCCGGGAGCAGCTTACCGCCGGTCGGGCGGAGCTCGACGCCTCCGCGGCCGAGCTCGAAGCCGGCGAGCGTGAACTGGACGATGCCGAAGCACAGCTCGACGCCGCCGAGGCGCAGCTCGACGCCGCCGAGGCGGCCTATCCCGAACGCCTGCGTCAGATCGAGGAGGGACGGCAGAAGCTACGCGACGCCGAGACCGAGCTGGAGATGGGTCTCGCCGCGTATCAAAACGGCGTACGCGAGGCCGAGCAGGGCTTCGCCGAGGCCGAGGAAGAGCTCCGCGATGCGGAGACTGAGCTTGCCGACGCCGCCGCCGAGGCCGACGAGCAGCTCAAGCTTCAGCTCTATACGCTCGGGCGGGAGACCAATCCCGGCTACCTCACCTTTGACAACGACACCCGCATCATCGATGCGCTCTCTGACGTCTTCCCGCTGTTTTTCGTGCTCGTGGCGGCGCTCGTGTGCATCACGACGATGACGCGCATGGTCGGCGAGGAGCGCACGCTCATCGGCACGATGAAGGCGATGGGCTACTCCTCCTTCGCGACGATGAGCAAGTATCTGCTCTATGCCGCCTCCGCCGCGCTGCTCGGCTGCGTGACGGGCTTTTTCGCCGGCACGGTGCTGATCCCGTATCTCGTCTGGTTTGCCTATGGCATCCTGTACGATTACGCAAAGCTGGATTTCTTCTTCAGCCCGCTGATGGCGACCCTCTGCCTGCTTGTCACGGTGCCCGGCGCGCTTTTGGTGACCTATCTCGTCTGCCGCCGTGAAGGGCGCGAACGCCCGGCGGAGCTCATCCGCCCGAGAGCGCCGAAAAAGGGGAAAAAGATCCTGCTCGAGCACGTCACGTTTCTGTGGAGGCGGCTGCCGTTCCTCTCCCGGCTCAGTCTGCGCAACGCCTTCCGTTTTCCCACGCGGGTGGCGATGCTGCTGCTCGGCATCGGCGGGTGCACGGCGCTGCTCCTCGCGGGCCTGGGGGCGCGCGATTCGATCGCGCACATCAGCTCGCAGCAGTATGACGAGATCATGCTCTACGATCTCGAGGTCAATCTCGATACGGACGAGACAACGGCGGAAGAGGCCGCCGCGCTCTGGGAAACGGAGACGGAGCGATTTGCGCTGACGCGGCAGGAGACGGTCACGGTCGAAAACGGCGGAAGGAAAAAAGAGACCCGCCTGATCGCCGCCGCCCCCGGCGCGCTCGATGGCCTCATCGATCTGCACGATGAGAACGGCGCGCTTCCCTGGCCGGGGGAGGGCGAGGCCGTCATCACGGAGAAGATCGCCGAGACGACCGGCCTTTCGGTCGGCGATCGCCTTTCTCTCACGCGGGAGAGCGGCGAGGTGCTGACGGTCACGGTCACGGGGATCTGCGAGAACTATTTGCGCCACTTTGTCTTTACCGCTATGGTTCCGGACATGGCGGGGAAGGAGAACACGGCGCTGCTGCTCGCCGCGCCGGACACCGACCCCGCCGCCCTCGGCGCGTCGCTGCGCGCCGAAAAAGGCGTGAGCTACGTCTCCGAGACGCAGCAGGAGCGGGAGACGATGGAAAACTCGATGCGCAGCATGGATCTTCTGATCGCGCTGATCGTCGTCTGCTCCGGGGCGCTGGCGTTCATCACGCTTTATAATCTCACGAATATCAACCTGATGGAGCGCACGCGCGAGATCGCCACGGTCAAGGTGCTGGGCTTTTACCGGCGCGAGACCGCATCCTACGTTCTGCGCGAAAACGTGACGCTCTCCGTCCTCGGCGCTGCGCTGGGGCTCGTCCTCGGCAAGGGGCTGCACGCGATCATCATCCGCGCGCTCGTGGTGGAGTATATGAGCTTTTCCAATCGCGTCTCGCCGTGGAGCTATGTGCTGGCCTATGCCGTGACGATCGTCTTTACACTTCTGACGAACGCCTTTATGCGCCGCCATCTCGATACGGTCGATATGGCCGAGTCGCTCAAATCCGTCGAATGAAAGGAGAATCCCGATGACAAAAAAGCTGTTTGTCCAGGCGATCACAAAATATCTTGCCGGCGTCGTGCTGGTGGGGCTGCTGCTCTTCCTCCCGGCAGGGACGCTGCGCTATCCGAACGGCTGGCTGCTGATGGGACTTCTGTTCCTCCCAATGTTCATCGCCGGCGTCGTGATGATGCTGCGCGATCCCGCGCTGCTGGAAAAGCGGCTCAACGCCAAAGAGCGGGAGGGCGAGCAAA
>OCVV012823674.1_pt1 | contig 12653 bp, 8 predicted proteins | sample 1539721 | NCBI WGS metagenome assembly OCVV01 (sample SAMN02144230, study PRJEB22623) | gut metagenome | biome: sheep rumen | host: Ovis aries | place: New Zealand
TCGGTGAGGGTGGGATTCGAACCCACGAAGCCTGTTACAGCTTGACTCGTTAGCAGTGAGTTGATTTCAGCCTCTCATCCACCTCACCAATCACCAATTCGTGGATAGAATATACAGAATTACTATTGTATTTCAAGAGAAAAAATATAGAAGAAAGTATTATTTCAGTCTGAATATGTTTCAGATTTTTACAAATTATAAAACAAATATGGCTGAAGAAGTAGTTTGAATCATTGAATCCTGAGAAAGTTGATGAAGTCTAAAAGAATGAGTAACTGAGGCCGACGTTCAAAGAGTGCAAGAAAATGCTCGTCAAGTAAAAAAGATAGCTCAGCAACTCCAACAAGACAAAAAGCAGAACAACCAACTTGCAAAATTTTTAACATTTCTCCTTGGCAAAATATCTAATGATAAAATTATCAAATGATTATATGATACATTTTTTATCACAATAGACCCCAAAACAAATATTCCATATTTTCGTAAAAGTATGAACGACGTAGTGGTTGTCTGACTTTTTTACCCATTCTATTTAGAAAAAGCACAAGAATGCTGAGTCGCTCATTACTACGAAAATTTAAATAACTCTGGAAAAAAATCTGTAGACTGATATATTTCATATTTACAAGATTTGTCAGAACATTATCACGACAACATCCCCATCAATCAAAATAGCTTTATTCAACTATTGATAGAAATTTTTAAAGAATTTTTGCCAAACAATTCAAATTCTGAACTATGAGAAAACATAGACAAAGAATATAAAGAAATAATATGTGAAAAGCTGTATCTTGAAGAAAAATAAACATTAGATTTTCTTTTAAAAATTTTACCCAAAAAAAATTATACAAAATAACCAAAAAAAGTCCGATTTTTTTTGACTTTTTTTGTATTTTAGAATATAATTGTAGTGGAATATTTATATTCAATTAACTACAAATGGGAAATACTCTGTCAATAAAACAAAGCATCAAAGCTGAAGACCTAGAAACAAAGCTCAAAAAAGCTACATCTCTTTCTGAAGATCAGATTAAGGAAATCGTTCCCGTCGTTTTAAGTTCCATATCTGAAATCAAAAAATTAGAAGTTCAAAAGACAGAATCTACTACGAAAGAAAATTTATTAGAATTAAACCAATCAATCACAAACGATTCTAATGTTTCTATAGATATGAAAAATAATAAAGGAACTGTAATCTGAACTATGAATTTTAATGAAATAACAAATCATATCAGCATAACAATTAATAATATATGACAACAAACCCCTTCTATTTCTGAATCATCTCAAGAAAATCAAAGTACAACCATTAACGAAGTTTCCGAAAACAACACAACTAGTATTTCTGAACAAAATCAAAACACAACTACTCCTGAAACTTCCGAGAACAACACAATTACTTCTGAAACTACTGAAAATAATACACCTACAACTTCTGAAGTTTCTGAACAAAACCAAAGTACAACCATTAACGAAGCTTCCGAAAACAACACAACTAGTATTTCTGAACAAAACCAAAACACAACTACTCCTGGAACTTCCGAGAACAACACAATTACCTCTGAAACTACTGAAAATAATACACCTACAACTTCTGAAGTTTCTGAACAAAATCAAAACACAACCAGTTCTGAAATTTCTGAAAATAATACAACCACTGTTTCTGAATCTTCTGAAAACAACACAATTACAGCTTCTGAAATTTCTGAACAAAACCAAAGCTCCACAAACTTCGAAAATCCTTTTTATAACTATAAAACTGCAGCTACATCAACAATAGACATATATACTCCGAATTGATTATTAATCGTATTAAATGAACTTTTAGAGCAAATTGATGATATAAAATCTGAAATTACAAAAAGAGGAATATGAAGTTCATGAAAAGAAACAATGAAGAATGCAAAAGTAAAATTAAAACAATATGAAAAACAAATCAAAGCAAAAAAAAGAGCTTTAGAAAAATCTATAAGAAAATGAAACAATATACAGATTTTCGATACAGATATAAATCATACTAAAAAATTACAAAATGATATTGAAAACGTTCGAAATGCTGTTAGCGAATGACAATGGTGAGAATTATCAAACAAATGACCTTTCCTATACAATTCTCCAGAAAATGCGAGAAAAGCCAATAAACAGCAAGAAAGACTAAATACGTTTGAAAAAAACATAAAGCAAGAAATAAAAGACTGAGCGATCAAAAACATCTTCAATAATCATGAAGAGATCGCTATTGATTTTTACAGAAGAATCGCCGAATGAAGATATAATGAAGCTGATTACAATGTATATAAACAAAATGCATGAATTCTTAATCCTAGCTTCCAAAGATGTGGAATAAACACTCCTATTCTAATGCCTCAAACAATACCTTCATCATGAGTTATGCTCAATCAATGATGACCTAGAATGAGACAAAATATAAAAACCTTTGATTACTCCAATTTAGATCGATGAGAAACATTCCAACAGTGAGGTATTGCATGAGTAATAGATAAAGCATTAAATAACTGTAAAAATATGACTCCATGACAAAGAAATACTTGGAAAAGTATATGAGTATTATGATGATTTGCAGCATGAATTTATTGATTATACAAGTTCTTTACTAATAAAAAAATGTCATTCTGGTGAAAAGCATGACTCACTGCTGCAACAATCTTTTGATCTCAAGCATTGACTTGAGAAGGTCCATTAAGTTTGTTTAATAAATTAATGACTTGATGATTTTCAAAAGAATATTTAGAAGATAAATTTTGAAATGCTTTCTGAGATGCTGTAAATGGACTATGAAATTCATGAATAGAATCATCCCATACATTAGCTCCAGCTATGTATTCTATGATGATTTTCAATCCATCAACAACTGTATGAGATATACGCACTCAAACAAACACATTTAAATCAAATGAAAACGCATGGAAAGATTTTCATGGATATGCAATTACAAAACTAAGAAATAAATACGGAGAAAGCAGTACAGAACATTTTTCAGCAACTTTCTCAGATAAATTCGATGAACAAAAATGGAATAATCGATTAGCATCTTTTTGAGTAACAGATTCTACTGTCGATTCTGCAAACATATACGAATTAGCAAATAATGCATCAATGAATGAAATAATCATAGAAAAATTTAAAGAAGAAAATTGAATAAAGGAAACTGATAATGAGGTAAAGAAGAAAGAACTTCATGATTACATCAACAATTTAAAAAGAAACAATCAAGCCATAGATATAGCAGTTCTTAAAAGCCACACAAACGACCACGACCGATTTACTTTAGATAAAGAAGCTACATATACTGATAGAGAAATAGACAGACAAAACATAAAAGCTCTAGAAAATCAAGTTGATACACTATCCATATCTGATCCTCTTAAAAAATCTGAACTAAAAACAGCTATCATAAGATTTTATAATGAAAGAAGTATCGACACAAAACCAAATCTTAGTGATTTTAATCTAAAAACAGAAAATGGATTTGTAATTTTAAAAAGCCATTCATGACAAGAGACTGAAATCGATATCAACAAATGAGAACTAGTATGATTCTGAAATTGAATCAGATTTTCTGATTTATCCGAATTGTTAAATGTAGCCGATTTGTCAAATAGAATACTAGAGACTCAAAAATGAAAACAACCTAAAGATATACCACCTTTTCAATATAAAATGGGAAAAGGATGAAGATGAATTTACTTCAATGATGCAGAAATTTGGAGTCTTAATTTTGATACTAGAATACTATCATGAGGTCTATGATGATCTATCGGAAAAATTGATACTCTCTCAAACCCAAATAACGCTGAAGAATTTGCAAAATATTTATCAAAACGTTGGGAAGGTGACAATAAAGTAAATTTAGATTCTAGTAATTATCCAATTCTTCATGCCTTCTCAGAAAAAACAAAAATAATTTTCACTAACGAACAAGAATCAAAAGATTTAGAAAATTGGTTAAAAGAAATAAAAGACTGAAAAAAATTCGCTATATGACAACAAGGATGAAATCCATTCAAAATATCATGGCAATTTAAAACTTTCGATAATAGATTAGTATTCACAGCAATCAATTGAACAAAGGAAGTATTTAATGAAGATATTTCAGAAAAATTTCCAACAATCATGAGAAACAAAGACGAATTTCTAAAGTATATGAATGATAAAAATAATTGAATGCGATGATCTGCTCTCAATCAATAATAAAAGCATAAAATATAAATAAAAGTCAGCATAAAAATGTGTTGACTTTTTTTATAAAAAATTTATACATAAAGTATATAGTTTTATTTTACCAGCCAAGAAATACTATGGAAAAAATAAACACTTCATCAACATGAAAATTTTCAGAAAAAATACGTAATACTGCAATCATAGCTACAATAGCATTAACCTTATCTAGTTGTTCTTCCAAAGAAGAAAGCTATCAGAAACAAGTTAAAGAAGTACAACAACTAGAATATGAGCTAAAACAACAAGCCGAAAATTACCGTTATGTTGCTACTCAACAAAATATTCAACAAGACTTAAAAGAAGAATGAGCTGATGCTACGATAAATCAAGAGATTTGATATTCATTAGACCGAGCTGAAAAGCAAGATGAAAATATCGCAAAAACTAAGAAAAAATTAAGCGAAGCACAAGCAAAATTAGCACGCATGAAAGAAAAAATGCAAGAAGTTGATCAAAGTGAAAGATTAAATTCAAGACTTAAAACCGATAAATATGATTATATTCCTGAAGAATTTAAAAGAAGTCGCGAAAATCAATAGAAAAACAATTAAAATTCATTTCCACAAAAATAGATTCTCAAATGAATCTATTTTTTAAACTATCTTCTTGATTTCTATTTCAGAATTTATACAATTAAATCTAGATTTTAATTGTGTGCTTTTCTATGGCGAAAAAGAAGGGCGATGAAAAATTATTAGCACTACTCGATATAGTTATCGATAATTATATCAATAAATGAGAACCTGTAGGTTCAAAATTTTTGAATTCATTAGAAGAAATAGATGACGCTCCTTCTACACTCAGAAAGCATCTAAATCAGCTTGAAAAACAATGAATGGTTTATCAGCCTTATAATTCAAGTGGAAGGATTCCAACTGTAGATTGACTAAAATTATACATTGAAAATTATCTCCAACAAATGGAAGATATGCAAAGTTTAGAAGTAGACAGTGCTAGAGAAAACATGAAAGAAATGGTAGAAATGCTTGGAAGTTTAGTAGATGGAGTAATAATCGGATTTCTCAGAAATGATGAATACTATTACCTCGGAGTGAATAATCTTCTCAAAGAAACAGATAAAGACCACTTAGATGAAACCAAATCAATCATTTCATTCATAGAAGAAAAGAGAATTGTGAAACACATAGACTGAAAAATTTTGAAAAAAAATCAAATTTACTATACATTCATGGATGATGAAAATACAACAATTTCTGCTGTATATGCAAAAGTTGTACTGGAGTGATACGATTGTATTTTAGCTGTAGTTTGACCACTTAGAGTGAATTATAAAAAGAATGTAGCGATATTATCCCAGGTTTTACAAAAACTAGACCAATAAAAACAAATCTGAATAAAATATTTACTCTAATGAAATTTTCAAAAATATGCCAGGAAAATGAGAACAACCAAAAAATTATATAGAGCTTACTGAAAGTCAGATTTTTGAAAAAATTAAAGAAGATTTGAATCCGATTCAAGAAAACTTAACTGAAAAAAGAATAACAGTAAAAGAAGCAAAATCTGAACTTAAAAAAATAAATGAATGGATTCAATGAACAAATCTAGAAACTAAAGATAAAAAAGAAATATGAAAAGCTTTCGAGAAATTAATTAAATTGGAAAAAGACATTGATGAGAATTCTCTTAAGGATGAAGTTCGCGAAATAATAAATCTAGTTGAGACTTTAACAAAAAAAGATTTAGCAAATCTAAAACAATGAATTAAGCAAAATAGACTGTGGTGAAATCCTGAACGTCCAGCTGAAGTACAAGAATGAATAAAAGAATCTTCATCAAATTTGGATCAAACAATAAATGATGCTACTGAAGATAAAAATCCAATAGCCAGAAAAATCTGAGAACGAATGCAAAAACTAATGTCTTAAAACATTTTAACTAAAAAATATAAAATATGAAAGAAATAGTACAAAGTGCATGATGAATCGTATATTATCTAGATAAGGATTGAGAACCTAGATATCTTTTAATAAAACGTCACGCTTTATCTGGAAAAATAGAGCGAGTCGCACCAAAATGAAAAATTCAGATTTGAGAAGATGAAAAAAAAGCAGCCATTAGAGAAATCTGGGAAGAAACCTGACTAAAAAAAGAAGATTTGATTGTAAAACAGTTACTTTGAACTACATCACTTAGAAGTAGCGAAACTAAATTATGACATTTAGATAAGGACGTTACATATTTTTTGATGAAATTTACATGAGATCCAAGTAGTGTAAAATTGATTGAATGAGAATGATATATTTGAGTTTACAAACGAGCAACGATTGAGGAAGTTTTATGACTAATGTATTATGCAGACATTCGTGAATTAGTCAGAAAAAGTTATTTTTCTATCAAAGAGGAGAAAAAAAATCAGTGAGTTAAAGCTAGTTTTTTTGATAAACTATAGAAATATTTTCAACAAAATTTATCATCAAAAACTGCTTTTAAAAATATAAAATATTTTCAAGTTCGATTTGACTTTTATATACATTTTACTACAAGTATTTTGTAGATTTTTTATTATATTTTTGAAATGAATATTTTAAAGTGAATCTCAAAGTACGTAATTATAATTGTTATCGGTATTCTTCTAGCATTCTTTGTTCGATGGATACAATATGATACAACTGATTTATCTGCAAGTGTTTTATCACTTACTGAACAAGATTTTTTTGAATCCACAAAGTGGGATGCTTGATACAAAAAAGAAAATCAGATTTTTGAAGTTTTTTTGGCTGAACAAGTTAGAAATCAATGAGAATTAACTGTATCTATTCTATATTCTTCCGATAACATCGAACGATTTACCCAGCAAATAGATACAAAATACTCAGTAAACATTCAATGACAAGACGAATGAAACCTAATTTTAAACATAGATTGATATGAAAATTGAGACTTTACAGAATGAATATTTGAATTACCATACAGTTGAGATTCAAAAGATATTACTCTCGAATACATCAAATCCTCAAACTTGAACTTTGCAATTTGAAATTTAGATAACATAGAAAATAATCAAACTCATTAATTTTATTTCCATTATTCACAAAATGAAAAAATTTGTACTTGGAATTTTAGCATCTGTATGAATCGGATTTTGACTTATTTTTGCACAAAATATTTCACCAGATAGTGCTGAGATTTCAGTAAAAGATCCTGTAATCATGTGAGAAGCCACTAATCTCAAAGTTACTATACTCAAAAATTGATCTAAAATGACCTCATATAACTGATCAATATGGATGGTTGTCACAGAAGAAGATTGAACAAAACTTAAGGATAATGAATACACAGTACCCAGTCGCTGAATGTACACATATTTATCTTCTGATCTATGAGAAAAAGAATTCCAGAGATGACTAGAAATCAAAAAAGAAGGAACTTTCTATATAGAGATACAAGATTTAAATGAAAATGAAGATAAAGTATTAGGGAAACAGCTAATACATGTTGTAAGAAAAGATGGTCCAGAGAACTTAGAACCAATCGAGATTTATTATCCTATTCCTAATTGAAATTTAATAGGAGAAAAAGTGGAAATAATTGCATCATGTCCAAAAATCCCAAATTCTGAGGCTATAATATATATCGATGACAAACAAATATGAACTGCAAAAGTTGAATCCGATTGATCCATAAATCATAGCATATGAAATATATCCGAAGGACAGCATTCACTTTTTATAGAAATACCAAACCTAGCATGAGAAATAATATGAAAATCTGAAAAGATATTTTTTACCAATTCTGTTGCTGGTGCTAATTGAATAAAAGAAGTTTTTGTGAATCCTGAAAAATGATTGATGGTTTGAGACATAACAAACATTACTGTATATACAGATGATATGGTTGAATCCGTAAAAATGAGTCTTTCAGACAGACCAGAAAATGATAGTATGGTAATGAATAAAATATGATTATGAGAATTTAATCAGAATGTTTTTTTAATTTGATCTTGAGAAGTTAATATATCTTTCGAAACATCATCTTCAAACAACAGCGTAAATGAAACATACGAAAATTATAAAACAATAACTGTATGAGATGTCCCAAACATTTCCAATGTCGAAGTAAATACAGATATCGATGAAAAGACTGCAGATATTTCATGGGAAGTTTCCAATAAATCAATAGTTTCATCATATCTTATAGATTGGTGGGTTGAATGAACCAATTTATCATGACAAGACCGATCAGAAACTACAACATTCAAATTTAATGATGTACCTTACGATACTGTTGTAAATTTAACCATTACACCATACCGAGCCAATGCATCTAGACATTGAGCTGCTTCAAAAACTATACAATTCGTTATCACAAAAAATCCAACAGATTCTTGTTGAAATTGAATCTGTGAAGAATGAGAAAGCCATGAACTTTGCCCACAAGACTGTGACTGAGAATGATGAACTACTGTAATTCCATGAAGATCATGCTCTCAAGACCACGTTTCAGTACGTACAAAAAAAATTGGAGATAGTTATTATCTAGTCCGAGACAAAATTGAAAACGTAAAAAAATACATTATATACAGCTCACTAACTCCTGACTGAAAAAACAAAACCAAAATATATGAAACTACCGATACAAGCTACGAATATCCTTTCGATCATACTGCTAAAGAAGATGTCTACATGTATTTTTGGATTATTTGAATATGTGAAGATTGAGAAGAACTTGAATTAACATGAGCCACAAAAGTTCAAGTTTGACCAACAGAAAACTTTTTCTTACTAATGTGTCTAACATTCCTTATCTACTTTTGAATAAAACTATTTAGACAAACTGAAGAATAATATTTTTTCAACCACCTAAAATCAAAATAATCATTTAATACGCCAAAAATATAAAATGAAATCTTTTCCCAAAAAATACGACCCTAAAGAACTACGCAATCGATCAAAACTTTATAAACAAAACACTGATTTAAACAAAGATTTTCATACTATTTTTTCTACAAACATACTACCCAGCTGGAAAAAATTATCATATCGCGATTTTTTCTTGATATACTTAAATGATTTTTTTAATAAAAAGAAACTCCTTGATCTAAAAAGAAATAATGAAAATCAAAATTCATACGAACAGCTTTTTATAATTTCTTGAAATCAATTAAATAGTATATCCTCAAGTTATGAATTTTTTTTAAAAAAAAATCAATCATTATCCCAAATCTGACCAAAGAAATTAGAAAGACATATAATTTCTTCGACAAAAAAATACATAAATGCAAATCATAAAATTTTGGACAGTTACTCATCTAGCAAACACAAAATTTATTTACCTGACCTAGATTTATATACTTATATTTTGAGCACATTCCATACTCTTTGGGATGCATGAAAAATAATAAACAAAACAAAAATCTGATACCGATCTTTCAACTTACAGACTTCAGTTCCTTTAGAAAAGATTTCTCGAAAAGAAGAAAAGATACCGTGTTACACTCTAAAATATTTTATATGAACAAAATGAGATGCTCTCTATATTCCCATTGAATGAGATATAGATGCTTGTTGCTGAGATGTTGCATTACTAGTCCATCCAAAAGACAAAAGATACAATAAACATATTTGAAAAAAAGCAATTATTCCGTTATGTAATCGCCAAATTCCAATTATTTGAGATGAAAACGTTAATATAGCCGCCAATAACTGAATACAAAGAGTATGCCCTTTTTGTGATGAAGCAAGTATAGAACTAGCCAAAAAATTCTGATTACCTACAAATATTTATACTTTTAACAAACAATGATTATACACACAGTACATACACGAACCAGCATTCGTCTGAAAAAAAAGAAGTAAATACTACGACAACATCGTGGAATTTATCGATGATATAGGAAATATAGCTGAGATTTGAGAAAAAATAACTAAAGTCCCATATTTAGAAGAAATAAAAGAGCGCTTAACTCCGTATAAAATAGACCAATTGGTTATTGATTTAAAAGATGAGAAGGAAAATATAATCGATTCTATTTTCGAAAAGAACATAAACTATCCAAAATTAAACGATAAGTTTTCAGAATTTATGGAAGAATATGATTTCTGACCATCAGAAGAAAATATACTTCATGATGATACAAATGGAATTAAAACATACTCAGATGATGAAATTACAGATGATGAAATTACAGATAATGATACGGCAAACGAAGAAGAAAAAATTATCAACAAAAAGAGACAAAAAATAATTAACGAATTAGACAAATATCTACCAGATTCTTTGGTATGCAATAGCCAAATTCCATTTTGATGGAAAATTCCATTAATCTACAACTCTGAAAATGGTTTAACTTTTTTTGATCTTGAAAAAGATTGTCTCAAATGGAAACAAGAACCTCTACAATTTTGCTTCAATTTTGTATTACTGTCACTCTTTCGTCTATGAATATTAGAAATCGGAAGCACATACTGAGATACAGAAGAATATAAAGTATGTGAATACAACAAATTTGGTAAAATTTTATTAGAAAATGAAAAAAAGATTGAATACTTCATTCAACAACTCACAAACATTACATGAGAAAAACATGAATACAAACAATTCATGGAAATGATAGAAAATTTATCTGAAAATGAAAATTCTGACTCCAAAGAATTATCTGATTTAATTAAAAATTGTAAGTTCTTAAAACATAAATGAATTCGATTACTATCAGATATTAAACGAGTAATTGGAGATGTAATTGATCCAGATTTTATTCAGTTATGTATTCCCTGCTATTTAAAGTGAAAAGGTATAGATATAAACCAACAAAAAATTTTCACAAAAGAGTCTGAAAATAACATATTCAAAGAGTTATTAATTCAGCAGCTTCTATTATGATCCCCTATATTCAACGAATTATTAGTAGAAGATTACAATATTGAATCAGAATTTTTATGAAATAAAGAACTAACAAAATATCAATTAGAGCAATCTCAACGAGACTTCTTTAGTTTATACTGAGAGAATCCTGTCAGATTAAATTTTTTAATCAACAAAACTTTCAATCAAAAAGAAATAATATTGAATAGCATTTTTCTTAAACAAATTCGAAACGCTATTAGATTATGCATACAAAAAGATTTTTTACCGAAGGATATAGAAACTTGTCTAAACAACCAACCAGATGATTTTGATGACTACGATATATTTGTTCTAAATAAATTAAATGAATTATTAACAGATCTAAAAATTGTAGAGACCTACCAAGAATTTATGAACTTTTTCAATAATTTTAAAGAAAATATGCAAAACGTATTTTTCTCCCGATACTTAGAAATCATAAAAATTCATCCTACCAAAAATGTTCAATTCGTATGTTCATATTTTTTCAATTTTTTAATAACAATATTATATCCCATTGTACCAGAATTTACAGAAGCTCTACAATATCTTTCCGAAAGAAACTTTCTCATTCCAATAAATTCTGTAAATCTAAAAAAATCTGTAAACTACAATACAAATATGCTTTATGATACTTTTATAAAAATAAAGCAATTAAAACTAGAAAATAATATTCAACAACACAAATCTTGTAATATTTTTATCAAATCTACTCCTACAATTTGCGAAATCTTTGCAGAAAATGAACAAATATTCAAAAACTATTTTCATATATCTGAGATTAATTATATAAGATTACATGAAGCTAATCCTTTGTGATATGAAATATTTTCAGATGAATTAATAACAATAGGTATACAAAGCTGAAATTCTCAAGAATCAAAAGAAAAAGATTCTATCGAAACTATCGAAAGAGGTATCAAAAATTTGGAAGATAAATTAAACTTACTTAAAGAGCGTTTACAAATGCTTCCAGAATGAGAACAGCGCACAAAGACAGAAGAAGAATACGCAAAAACAAAAGAAGAAATAGAAAATCTGACTATAAAACATAGTTTACTCAGCAGTAAATAATTTTATTCCTTGAAATCAGATAAGAATGAAAAAATGACTATTTAGTATCTGTTTGTTAAGTGTATTTTTATTAACATGATGTGGAAACAATATTTCTAATAATATACAAGAGTGACTATCTCCGTATTGAACTTGAATGAGTGTGGATGAGGTTTATTGTAAATCTCATTGATGAGATGTTGTTAGACAAGAATTTCCAGACTGAAATTATATGAGTCATTGTTTTTTTGCTGATTGATCTTTTTGTAGTACGATTGATTTTTATGAATGAAAATGTGAAAATCCAACTGAAACATGATTTACTCTTGAAGATGCTATTTTTAATTACATAGAAGATAATTATTCTTGTGATAATCAGTCTAAAATGTTTGTTAACTATTCAGAATTATGACAGAATAATGCGGATTTTTATATCAATGCAATTGGTGAATGATTTTATATTGATGAAAGATGAAACTTAAATAATAGTTGTGGATTTAGTATTCCAATGA
>OCVV011239086.1_pt1 | contig 12651 bp, 11 predicted proteins | sample 1539721 | NCBI WGS metagenome assembly OCVV01 (sample SAMN02144230, study PRJEB22623) | gut metagenome | biome: sheep rumen | host: Ovis aries | place: New Zealand
AAAGAAAATTTAACTGATATTGATCATGTTGTTACAGTTTTACCTAAAACTGAAGTTGATCCAGGAGAATACTATGTATATGTTCATTACTCAGATATGAGATATGGTGTTGGTTACTTAAATAATGGTATCTTATCTGATGGATCATATTCAGCAGATGAAGTAGTTATAACTCCATCAAGTTATCCTGAAAACTGGAATCGTAATATTCATATGTCTTCTATTAGATATTTAGATCCTGAATATGACATTGACTTAGATGTTCCAAGATTATCTAATAGTTCTAGCGAAGAACATAGAATATTCTATAATGTTGATTCTGAAATCAATTATGAAATAACACCTAAGTTTATATATGACTACGATCATATTTCATATAAATTACAATATACAACTGATTCAATTCCTGAAGATCCTGATGATAATCAATATTTAGATATGACATGGCATGATGCTGATGCTTCTAAATATACTATTGAATTTGGATTATTAAATGCAGATGAATCAGTTACACCTATAGATACTGCAGATTTTAAATATGATAAAGATTTTAATGGTCAATATGTAATTAGAGTTAAAACTAAAGCTGGTATAAGAGCTGCTCATTATAGATTAGTATTAGAATATACTAACCCTAATAATGGTATTTCATTAATAAGAGATGTCTTTAAAGTATTTGATTTAACTGATAAGTATTATGGATTAGTATTAGATTCTGATACATCAGATGAATTAGTATTCCCACATAACTATCAAGTTACAAAGAATGCTTACTTAGATGGATACTTTATTAGTAATCCAGGTAATATTCAAATGAAGGTTTATTACTTAAGAAATGGTATAAGAGAATATTTAAATCAATCTGGTAATAATTATACATTTAATATTGATGGAGAAGATGTAGTATTCTTTAATACAATTACTGATAGACAAAATAATCCTGATGGTACAATAAAATATCATGTTCAATTCAAGAATATAGCTAATGCTACATTCATTGGTACATATGGTGTTGAATTAACTTATCAAGAACCAGGCTTCAGTGAAATAACAACATTGATACCTCTTGAAGTAAAGGAAGATGAATACTATATAAATCTTGAAAATGAATATCCAAGAGCTACGGCTGATGAATTATCATTCTCAAAAGATTTAACTACAATGTTCATTGATGAATTACTGGTAGAGGATATTCAATTTACTTTCTATTTATATAATGAAAGAACTGGATTATATGAAGATGTTTCTTCTGGTAGTGTAGAAGAAAGTCAAAGACATATTAGAGGTTATTCATTCGAAAATATTTCATGTGAAAATCCTACATGTACTGCTAGAGTAAGATTCTATTTAAATAAGAATAAAATAGATATGAAAGAGCATTACTTGCTTGTAGCAAGATATCAAACTAAGGAAGAAGAATATGAAGTAACTCCATTCGAAGAAATGTTTGGATGGGAAGTAGAAGAACAACAAATTACAAGTGTATTCAATTATACAGATGATAATAATCAACATCACAGTGAAACTGTTGATGGATTCTACAAGAATTTAGATGATATTCAAATTAAAGTTAAGATTAGTAATAGAATACATGAAAATAATATTAATTATAGTATTAATCAATCATGTATAACTGATGATGTATGTGATCCAACTAGTGATGCTTATAGTGATTTATTTGAAGTTACTAATACTACTGGTACAAATCAATATATCACTTTAGTACCTAAACGTGATTCTAATAATAAAGTAAGAATGGCTACTGGTAAATATGCATTAGTACTTTATTATGAAAATAGTTATTATAGGATTGTAGAGTTTGATGTACATTCTGAATATGCTGAATTTATTTATAACAATATAACTGAAAAGTCTCAGTTTAATAATAATGGAACTATGGAAGAAGTGGATGGTATTTATGCTAGCCTTCCTGGCGAGATAAGACTTGATACAACTGTTAAGGGTATTCCATATGATAGAGCAGAGAGATATGTTATTAATGCAGCTGGTGAAAGAGTACCTCAATTTACAATTAACTTAGCAAGTGATTTTGCAACTACACATGAATCAGTTGTTACATATAATCCATCTGTTGCTAGAGTATCAGAAGGTGTATATACATATGTAACTGAATATATAGCTATTGATGGTGATTCAATACAAGAAACATATCAATTCAGTGTGTATAAAGATTACTTTGATTTTGATATTCAAAATGTTACATATAATCCTGATCCAGTGTTAGTAAATAGATCAGGTAAGATAACATTCAATATTCAAACTAAGAATATATCTTACTTAATAGCTGATGAAAACGGAGATTCTTCTAATGGTAGAGTTAATATATTCTTAAATAACTCTAAGATGTATGACTGGGAAGGTAATGACGTAACTAATCAATTTACAATTGAAGCAGTTAAACATCAAGATACATTAGTATCAGGTAATTTTGATATTGTTGTATCATTTAGAGGTAACACAATATCTCCAGGACCTTATAAATTTGAAACAACATATCAAATGAATATGAAGACTATTACTAAGTATTATTGGGTAACTATTAGATCTGCTGATAGATTCTTAACTATTGGTGAAATAGATATAGAATCTAATACTCCAGATAATATGATTCATAATTCAGATGGTGGTTCTTATAAGATTAATTACACATCTAATACAGAAAATGTTAAAGATGAAATAGAAGTATCTATTAAATCTGGTGATACAGATGTAACTGATAAGTTTGATATAGAAGTTACTGATGATCAAATAATAGTTACATACAATGTATTAGAAGAAGATAATCTTCCTGAAGGAGATTATGGTGTTCATATCTTGTTTGCAGATTTAGAAGATATAGTAGATGTTCATTTATATGGTGAATATATAGCAGTACCTCCATTAACAAGTTCAACATTTGATGTTACTTATGGAGAAGATCCTATTATTTACATAAAGACAACATCATCTACATCGATGAGAAGGAATGCATTCTTAGTTAAGTTAAATAATCTTCAAAGTGGATTTAAGATAACTGATAAGAATGGTAATGATATTACAAATAATACAATTTTAATTGGAACTGGAATGAAAATTGAAAATCCAGGAGATAATACTTATACAGTTGTATTTGTAGGTGATATAAATCAAGATGGTAACTTATCTCTAGCGGATGTTGCATACTTGTTCCAATATGTAACTGGTAAAACTATGATTAATAGTGGATATCAGTTGAAAGCGGCGGATGTTAGAAAACAAAATAACATAACGTTAGCGGATGTTGCAAAGCTATTCCAATTTGTAACAGGAAAGATAAATAGTATTTAAGGAGGATGAGAAGATGAAGAAATATGGTTTATTAATTATAAGTTTATTAACAATTATTCTTTTACCATTTAATGCTTCTGCAGCTGGATCTGTTTCATTAAGTGTTAGCTGTAATGACGTATTAGTTGGTCAAGATACTTCTTGTACTGTTTATGCTACTCCTACAAATGGAATGACTGCAGCAAAGGGTACAATAAGTATAACTGGAGGAGCTGTTCAATTTGTATCAGCTAATCCAAGTGGACTTCAAGGTGAAGTTACAAGTTCACAATTCAACTTATATGGTAATACTATAACTAGTAGAACTGCATTATTTACTATTAACTTAAAAGGTACTAGTGCAGGTTCTGCTACAATCAATGTTAATTTATCATATTTTGGTGATGGTGAATTTAATGATAACAATGTATATGTTTCAGGACAAGGTAGAGTAAATATAACTGCTCCTACTACAACTGCTGCTCCTACTACTAGAGCAACTACTAGAGGCGCAACTCAAATTCCAATGACTACTCAAACAGTAGCACCTGAAACAACAAGACCGAATATTCTATATTTAACTGGATTAACAGTTGATGAATATGAAGTTAAAGAAGAAAATGGAGTATATTATGTTACTACAGATTCTAATAGAGAGTTTGTTCAAATAGATGCAACTGCTCCTGAAGGAGTTAATATAGTTGGTACTGGTAGAAGAAACTTAGCTGTAGGTAAGAATAGTGTACCTATTATCTTAAGAGATGAGTTTGGTGGAACTGCTACAATATCTTTAATAATTACTCGTCCAGATGGAGGAGATGCAAATACATTATTAAAGGAATTATCAGTAGTTAACTATAAATTAGATTTTAATCCTAATACAATGGAATATACTGTTACTGTTCCTTACAATGTTAAGGAAGTATATGTATATGCTGTTGCACAAAGTCCAGATACTACTATAACTGGCGATGGAATATTAAGATTATCTTCTAAAGATAATAATGCTTATGTTAAAGTATCATATGGTGATTTAGCATCATCATTATATACAATACATATTAAGAAGAGTTATATGTCATTATTACCAGTTATATTATTAACAATTGGTATGATTGGTGGTATAGGTGGAGCATTATATCTATTAAGTAAATTAAAACAAACTCAAACACAAATGAGTAATAATACAATAGCTCAAAAAGCTGATGAACAAAGATCTGTTAAGATGGCTGAACCTCAAATGTCATTAAATGGATCATCGGTATCTGGTGTAGGTGCTAGAGTTGTACAACCAACTCAAGTACAACCTGCTAATATGGAAGTGAATCCAGTAGAAGATTCTCCAATGGCGGATTTACCAGATGAACCAGTTGATATTGGACAAAATACTGTTACAGTTCAAACTAAGGTTGTTAATACAAGACCTTCAACAACACCAGGTATGGTAGCACCTAAAGTTGTTCCTGTTAACAATTTAGTTGCATCATCACCTAATCCACAAGTTAAAGTTGTTAAGAAAGTTGTTCATCCTGTTAATACAGGTAAGACTGTTCAACAAGTCCAAGTCAACACAAGTAACATACAATAATAATAACTGAAACATTGTTTCAGTTATTATTTTAAGGAGGATATCATGATATATATTCTAATACTATTATTTATACCTATATTTTTTGTAGGAGTAATAACATATTCATCTACATTATTTGAATATATGATTAATAATAATCTAGATACAGTATTATTATTAATAGGTGTATTTGTAACAATCATATCTTTATTTGTATTATTCAAATCTATAATGTTTATAGATAAAGAAGATTATACAATTATAAGATTACAAAATAGAGTAGATGCAATAATTGGTATATTATCATTTACTTTGTTATTACTATTTGGAGTTTCATTATTAGTTAATTCATTTATTAATACTATGTCATATTCTAAAGTATTAATAGCTGTTGCTATAATAATTATATATGTATATGTTCTTTACTATTATTTATTTAGTAAGAAACAATATCCTTGTAAGGTAGTAGAAATAGCTAAAATGAATGATAAATTATATTGTGTTACTTTAGAACATAAAGACTTAGGTTTAAAAGAAGTATATTATAAAACTAAACCTAATCTAACTAAGAATAAAGTATATAATTGTTCATATAGTAATGGACTTAAACTAATAACTAAAATATCTAATCAAATAGTTGAGGTGAAATAATGAATAATGATGAAAAGGGATATGTAACTCCAACACCTGTTGATACTAATCAACAAGTTAATGCTGGAGATACAATGCTAGGAAGAGAAAGAAATAATATAATAGTAGCAACTAATCAAGTTAATAATTCTATTAATGAAGATCAAATAAAAGAAACAAATAATAAAATTAAATATAAAAAGATACCATTGTTGGTAAAATTTATATCTGTTGTATTATCATTATTATTAATATTCTTTATATCTTTTTATGTAATAAAATATTCTAAAAAGTTTATTGAAGCTGGTGAAGAAACTACTACTACAACAACTACAATAAGTGCTTTAACTAAAGCTCAAGATTATTGGAATAAAGATATAGTAAGAAAATATGAAGGTAATAATAAGATATATTTATTTTTACCACAATCAATAGGACCTTATGTATATGAAATAGCATATGATAATACAGGTGTTACTTCTACAGCATTAGGAACTTATATAGAAGATACAATTAATCTAACTATGGACGATAGTTATCTATTCCAAGTATCTCCTAATGGATTAACAATCGATAATGAAGAATATAGAATACAATCAGGAGAATTAAAATATTATGTAGGAGACAATAATGAAATACTAATCATTAATGCTACTCCTAATGTATTACAAGGAATATATATCACTAATGGAGCTACATTAGAAGGTGCTTATATGGAAGATGATGATAGAATAACACTAACTAGTGCTCAAGGTAATGAATATGTATTTACAAAAATAACAAATGGAATTACATATAATGGTGTTAATTTATCTTTAAATATTTAGACATATTTAAATAATGTGCTATAATTAATATGGTTAAAAAAAGGAGAGAGATTCATATGGAATATAAATCTTTTGAATCTATAGCTGAAGAAATGTTATCTAATCAAAAATTCTTAAGATTATCTCATGAATCTCATCATGGTATAACTAGATTAGATCATTCACTTAATGTTGCTAAAAAAGTTTATAAATATGCTATAAAATTTAATTTAGATTATATATCTGCTACACGTGGAGCATTAGTACATGATTTCTTTACAAATGCAGAATTCCTATCTAATCATGGATTAATACAAGGTGTTGTTCATCCTGATATAGCTTTAGCTAATGCTAAGGGTGAATTTGAAATAAATGATAAAGAAGCTAATATGATAGAATCACATATGTTTCCATTATCAGTAGTAACACCTAAATCAAAGGAAGCTTGGTTGTTAACTGGTGTTGATAAATTACAAGCTATATATGAATATGCTTCATATAAATTTAATTATAAAAAAGCTACATCTAAACTTGAATATGCTTTAGGATGTATGTTCTTATTTATATTTTATATGATAACAACAGGAAGAGAATAATCTCTTCTTTTTATTTATAATTATATTTGTTAAAATATAGATATGTTCTGGTAGCTCAGTTGGATAGAGCAGTCGCCTCCTAAGCGAAAGATCGCGGGTTCGACTCCCGCTCAGAACACCATATATATAAGAGATTTAAATAAGAAAGGAAAATCTATATGTCTTTAATTAAATGCAAAGAATGTGGCAAAGAAATAAGCACAAATGCAAATTCATGTCCTCATTGTGGATATGTTTATAAAAAAGAGAAAACAAGTGTAATAAAGATAGTGACAATTACAATTATTACTCTAATTGTTATAGGAGTTATTATTTATTCGGGATTGTATATAAAAAAAAGAGCTATTCCTAAAGCTAAGGAACAAAATGAACTTGAAAAGTATTATGGAACATGGGTGCTAGAGGAAGATTTGTTTAATGATCTATACATTAAAAATAGTGGCAAAGTAATAAATGATGATTATAGAGCAAAAAAAGAGATAGTTATTAATAAGGATAATATTGAAAGTGAAGCAGGTACATGGGGATGTGGATTAAACATGCCAGAGAAAGATTATGCTATTACTACATGGGATGATATGGAATGTAAAAAGGATTATTATCTCATAACTAGTTTAAATAAATTAGTAGATTTTGATTCTGATGAGCTTAAAGAAAAATATAATAAGATGATGTGTTTTGATTTAAAAAATGATAAACTAATTCAAAGGGATTGTAAGGATATTACGCATTCTATAGATAATTCCAATGGTATAGAATATAAAAGAAAATAGTATAAAGACTAAAAAGTGTAATAAAAGTATTATTAGAGGTTGATAATTATGGAAGAAAATAAAAAGAAGATAATTAAAAGAATAGTATTATTAGTTTTAACATTATTATTTTTAGGTATATCTATTTTTTCTCTTTTTAAAATAATTACATATACTAAAGATACTATTGAAACTAAAGAAATAGAAGAAGAATTACTTGAGTATATTAAAGTAGATGAAGAAACCAAAGATGCTGTTATTGATTATGAAGGTTTAAAAAATATAAATAATGATATGGTAGGTTATTTAATAATAAATGGAACTAATATATCTTATCCAGTAGTTAAAACATCTAATAATGATTATTATTTAACTCATAATTTTAAGAAAGCTTATAATGCATCAGGATGGATATTTGCTGATTATAGAGATAAGATGGATGGTACTGATAATAATATAGTTATATATGGTCATTCAATGAAGAATAAGACAATGTTTGGTGAATTATCTAAAGCATTGCATAAAGAATGGTATTCTAATGAAGATAATTTAGATATTAAATTTATGATAAATGATACTACATATACTTATAGAGTATTTAGTATTTATAAAATAAAAGCTGAAGATTATTACATTAATACTGAAGTATCAGATATTGATTTTAATGAATTTGTTGAGACTTTAAAAAATAGATCAGAAGTTAAACTTAAAACATCTATTAAGGCTGCTAAAAAAATAATAACATTATCTACATGTTATGATAATGAAGACACTAGATTAGTTGTTCATGGAGTGCTTATTTAAAGGGTTTCTAATTTGACGATTGGAGCCTTTTTTTGTATAATAAGTAACTATTAAAGGGGGTTATTATTATGATAGAAGCTAAGTCTACAAGAGATATACAATTAGAAGTTTTAAATAATAAAATCTATAAGGCTGATAAACAAATAGCCAAAAGTGATAAAAAAATTAATAAAATTGAGAGAAACTATCCAGGCCCAATTAAGAAAATAGAAGTTAAATTAATGAAGAAATCTATTGATACTAAAAAGATTTATATAGAATTATTAAGATCTCAAATAGCAGATACTAATATGATGCCTTCTAAAGCGTTAGAAAAGTTTTATATAAAGGATATGGCATTAGGTAGATTATATAAACACTATAGAGTTAAATACAATAAGAGAACTTCAAAATATGATGCTTCTAATACTAGAAGAAATGAGTCAGTTGAATTAATGAGAGTATTAAACACTAGAAGAGCTAAGATAGGTCCTTTATTCAATATGTTATTATGTAAGGGTATTAATGCGTTTAATAAAGCTAGATATGATAGTTTAGAACGTCATCAATATAAAATATTACGTAGTAGACAAACATTTATAAATCGTAAAATTAAAAAACAAGCTAGAATTCAATATAAGATTGATTATCTAGATTCATTAAGAGAAGATTATTTAAGAATTCTTGATGCAAGCAATTCTCGTAGAAAAATAATTAAATGTAGAAAAAAGATTTCTAAAATTACAGAAAAAATAGATAAAGCAACAGATAAGTATGAAGTAATTAAAAAGAAAAGATCTAAGAGAGTTGGAGTAAGAAATCCAAGAACTGGTAATGTAGATCAAGTAAGAGTATTATGTATATAATACTCTTTTTATTTTAATATAAATTGATATATGTTATTATAAGAATGTTTTTATCGTGGAGGTGATAATCATGGATATAAAGACTAAGAGAAGATTGTTTATAGCATCTTTATTAACTGCATCATTTCTTACTTATTATAACTATGATTATCCATATAAACCTACTTATACTATTACAACTGATGATGAAGCATTTGCTAGTTACTCTAACGGTAAAGTATATATAGGAGATGCTAATTATATAAAAAGTATAAAGAATAAAGTAAATGAAGATGATATCTTAGTAATAATGGGTTATGAAGATAAAGATTCACATCATGACCCTAATGCAAGTATAATATCATCACATAGAATAACTGATCATAAAATTAGATATGAAATACTATGTATATTAAAAGAGTATGATAATTTATATCATTTACCTTGGGAAAGAACAATTGAATCAATGAGGGTTGAGTGGACTGTTCATAATTTATTATATGACTTAGGAATAGAAGAAAGTAGAACAAAAGATGTAGATTTAGATAACTCAGAAGAATATATCTATGATAATAAAATATTAAAAAGATTAATAAAATAATCTTTTTTATTGCAAACTTTTTGCATTTAATATATAATTTATTTGTTGCAAAAAAATTGCATTAGGAGGAAATATGATAATTGATATATTATTAGATGCACTTATTGATAGTATAAAAGTATTACCGTTTTTATTAATAGCATTTATTATTATTGAATATGTAGAACATAAAATGAGTAATAAGAATAAGAAAGCTTTAGCTAAAGCAGGTAAGGCAGGACCAGTTATAGGTGGTTTATTTGGAGCAATACCACAATGTGGATTTTCTGCATTAGCTACTAATTTATATGTAACTAGAATAATTACATTAGGTACATTAATAAGTGTTTATTTATCTACAAGTGATGAAATGATAATTGTATTATTATCAGAAAATGTACCATTTATAGAAGTATTAAAGATAGTACTTATTAAAGTAGTAATAGGTATGGTAATGGGATTTATTATTGATTTAATATATAGAAAGAGTAAGAATAAAAAAGAAGATTATCATTTATGTGATGATGATCATTGTGACTGTGAACATTCTGTATTTAAGTCAGCTGTTATACATACAGTCAAAACATTTGTATATATTCTTATAGCATCATTTATAATTGGATTCTTATTTGAATTAGTTGGAGAAGAAAACTTATCTAAACTATTCTTAAAAGATAATATATTTGCTCCATTTGTAGCAGCTTTAATTGGATTAATACCAAACTGTGGAGCTTCAGTTGCATTAACTGAATTCTATTTATCTGGTATTATATCTCTTGGTACTGCTATAGGAGGTTTATTAACTGGAGCTGGTATAGGATTAATTATTCTATTTAAACAAAATAAGAATATTAAAGAAAATCTTACAATAATGTTACTTATTTATTCTATAGGTTCTATATTTGGAATATTATTAAATCTATTAGGAGTATAATATGGAAAAATTATTAAGAAATAATAATTTAAAAGTAACTAAACAAAGATTGGATATATTAAATACTATAAACGAATTAAAACTAGAATCTACTATAAAGAATATAATTAGTAAATTAGATATGGATCAATCAACTGTTTATAGAACATTAAAAACATTAGAAGAAAATAATATTGTTGAAAAGAATATTATAAATGATGAAGTTATATATATGATTAAAGAAGAACATCAACATTATTTTAAATGTGTTAAATGTCATAAGATAACTGAAATAGATCATTGTCCTATGGATTTATCTAATGAATTAGAAGGATATAAAATACTATCTCATCAATTAATATTAGATGGTATATGTAATAATTGCCAAAAATAAAACTACACTTATGTGTAGTTTATTTTATTATTGATTCTAATGCTAACTTTATCATGTTATTTAATTTAGTTTCTCTATCTTCTGGAGATATTTGTATATCTTCAAAATCTGAATCAACTACAGATATTAATGCACTAGCTTGTCTTCCTTCTTTTTTAGCTATATGGAATAAAGCAAATGCTTCCATCTCTTTAGCTAATATTTTATCATCTAAAGGACAACTGTTTCTAATATGATCTATATTAACATATACATCAAATACATCATTAGTAATAGTAACACCTTTAACTATATCTATTTTTATTTCCTTAGCTGTTTCATCAATAGTATCAGTTAATTCTTTTGTTGATTCTTCTAAGTGAGTATTCTCATTAGAATATTCATATGCAAAGTTAGATGGAGTATAAGCTGCTGTTGATAATACAACATCACCTATATGAACATCTTTATTATATGCACCTGATGTTCCTATTCTAATTATTTTTTGTACATCATAGAAATGATATAATTCATATGCATATATTCCCATTGATGGCATACCCATACCTGAACCCATAACAGTAATCTTTCTACCTTTATAAGTTCCTGTATAAGCAAACATATTTCTTATGGTATTAACTAATTTAGCATCAGTTAAAAAGTTCTCTGCAATATATTTAGCTCTTAAAGGATCTCCAGGTAATAATACTATATCAGCTATATTTTCTTTTTCAGTCACTAAATGAACTGGTTCCATTTAAACACCTTCTATTCTTATATTTATAATATCATATTTATGATATAATTATGAAATAAAAGAGGAAGGGACTTGTATATGAATAGTAAAATAATAAATAAAGATAAATATAATATTCATGTATATAAGACAGATAAATTCAAAAGTATAGAAGTGCATGTTTTACTAAGACATGAATTTGCTATAGATGAATATTTATTAAGTGCTTATAAAGATTTATTATTATTAACATCTAAAAAATATCCAGATAAGATTGATAGATTCATAAAAGAAGAGGAATTATATAATACACTTTTATATGTAGATTTCAGAAAATATGGTAGGGAATCTATAATAGATTATTGTATAGAATTTATTGATCCTAAATTAGTAAAAGATAATTATATAGAAGATGCAATATCATTTTTATTTGATGTTATTAATAATCCTTTATATGATGAAAGCAAGTTAGATGAAATAAAAGAAAAACTATTATTTAAATATAAAAGAAATTTAGAAGATCCAGGATTCTATTCATTTAAACAAGCAAATAAGTTATATTATGAAGATCCAATTGATAAAGGTGGATTTATGCCTGATGAAGAAGAGATCAAGAGTATAACTATGGATAGAATTAAGAATAAAATAGAAGAGATTAATAATAATTCTGTTGTAGATATATTTGTAATAGGTAATGTAGATGATGATGTTGTTGATATACTTGATAAGTATAATAATTATAAATCTATTAATAAAGAATT
>OCVV011289068.1_pt1 | contig 12649 bp, 9 predicted proteins | sample 1539721 | NCBI WGS metagenome assembly OCVV01 (sample SAMN02144230, study PRJEB22623) | gut metagenome | biome: sheep rumen | host: Ovis aries | place: New Zealand
AAAATGCAGCATTATACACAATCACCAATAGCATTCAAAATAGGTTTATTCTGTATGGAAAACTTCTCCTATAAATATTTTAAGCAATTACTGAAAAACTATGATGTTACAATGGAGGAAATAGAAAAGTTCAGAATAGAAAAGGGATATGCCTTTTTGAAGTTAAAAAATGACCAGCAGATTAAAATTCCATTATCAAAGGCCAAATCAGTAGTAAGAAAAAACTGTAACATCTGTGTAGAATTAACCTCTGAAACTTCGGACATATCAGTAGGTTCTATCGGTTCAGAAAATGGATGGTCAACAGTAATCATAAGAACAGATGAAGGAGAAAAAGTTATTGAAGATATGATAAAACATAAGTACATAAAAGCTAAAGAATTAATTCCATCACAACTTAAACTGCTGGAACGCATAGCAGATGATAAATCCCGTAATAACTATGATAATATTTTAGAAAGAGAATCAAAGGCTGTGCCGGTTTTATATCAGAGGGACAAAACTGATGAAAGTATAATGGATGAAATATCCGAGTCAAACTTTGATGACTTAAGGGCAAATGTTATAAATGTAGGTTCATGTGTACTCTGTGGTGCCTGTGAATATGTATGTCCTGAAGAACTTATTCTAATAAAAAATACAAAACCTCGTAAAAAAAGAAGAAAATGTCCTGAAGACTGTCATATGTGTTTTACAGTTTGTCCAAGAACATTTGTACCTGTGGATTTAAGAAATGATTTAACTAAAAAAATCGGAAATTATAAGAAGATATTAACAGTACATTCATTAAAACATAACAAAGGACAGGACGGAGTAGTTGTAACTACAATACTGGATTATTTAATTACAAATAACATTGTAACCCAGACTTTAGTTGTAGACAAAAAGGATAATATGGCATGGAAGCCCGTTGCAAAAATGACCAAAGATCTTGATGAAATTGTTAAAGCATCAGGAACAAAATACTCAGTATGCCCGGTGTTCAAACCATTGAAACAATTGAAAAAGGATGTGATTTAAATGCCATTTGACGTTAACCGCAGATCAGAAATATGTAAAAGAAACAACAACAGACCAGGATGCTGCTGGTATTTATGTGACAATCCTAAGGAATCATTATGTAAACACTGCTACAGCTGCTACAGCAACTGCCCACATGGTGTATATGAAATAATCAATGACGAACCTCAGCCTGTTCATCAGGAAAAATGTGTAGGATGTAAAATCTGTGAGGAAATGTGTCCGAACAATGCAATATATGTTACACCATTACCTGATGAAAATAGGGGAATATGGTCAAACTATACAATGCTAGAAATAAAACGTAAGTCAATAGAAGGTACATATAAAGTAAGAGGTTGTGGAGCTACACGTCATGTGCCATCATTTGATGACTTGACAATACTGCCTGCACAGGTATCAAGACCTCCGATAGACAAGTACAGGGAACCATGTAAATCAGAAGTTGTACTGGGAGACAGGTTTGCAGAAAATCCTATAAAAATATCAACACCAATAATGATTGGAGCAATGTCCTTCGGAGCAATAAGTAAAGAAGCAAAAATAGCACTTGCAAGAGGATCAAAACTTGCAGGAACAATTACAAACACCGGTGAAGGAGGAATGCTACCTGAAGAAAGACATTATGCCGACAAACTAATTGCACAATATGCTTCAGGAAGATTTGGAGTATCGGCCAATTACTTGAATAATGCTGAAGCAATAGAAATCAAGATAGGACAGGGTTCAAAAGCAGGAATGGGAGGACACCTACTTGCAGAAAAGGTAACAGCAGAAGTTGCAAAAATCAGAAACATACCAGAAGGAACAGACGCATTAAGTCCTGCAAGACACATGGACATTGTAGGACCAGAAGACCTGAGACTGAAAATAAATCAGTTAAGAGATATTACAGACTGGAAAATCCCGATAATGGTTAAATTCACTTCAGGAAGAGTAGAACAGGATGTTAAAATTGCTGCAAAGGCAGGAGCAGATATAATTGTAGTAGACGGTATGCAGGGAGGAACAGGAGCAGGACCGGAAGTTGTAACAGAACACTCAGGAATACCGACAATACAGGCAATACTTGAAGCAGATAATGCACTTCGAGACATTAACCTAAGAGAAGAAGTAAGTCTTGTTGCAGCAGGAGGTATACGTTCCGGAGCAGATGTGGCTAAGGCAATTGCATTAGGAGCAGATGCAGCATACATTGGAACAGCAGCATTAATATCCATAGGTTGTAAAGTATGTAAAGGCTGCAGTAAAGGTACCTGTCCAAAAGGAATAGCTACCCAGAACAGATTATTAAGAAGAAGACTGGATCCTGTTCGGGCTGGTCAGCATGTTGCAAACTATATTAACGTCATGACAGAAGAAGCAAAAATGCTAACTCAACAGGCAGGAAATACTGATATACAAAAACTGGAAAAAGAGGATTTGGTAGCACTTACAATGGAAGCATCTCACATAACAGGAGTTCCATTAGTAAGACAAGGATTCAGATAATAAGTGAATCTGTATTGCTTGATATGTTAGAAAAGTACTTTTACTTTAACATATCCCTTTTTTTACTTTTTTAGTGTAATTATATGTAAATTGGATTAGAACTATATGTAATTCTACAAATGGAAAAGACTAATAGTATAATATAAAAAATAAATGTGTAAAAAAAAGATATATGGAGGTTATATTTTGCCTAATTCTCTTCCCTTTTCATCATATTTAGGCATTTCTTTTCCCTGTAATTTGTATTTAATTTTTTTAATATCAATTCCGAATAGTTTAAGAACATCTCTTATTCCAACTGGTTCATAATTAAAATCATGATCTGTTGCAACTCCAGTATATTCTACTGCTGGTTCTCTGCGAAGATTTTCAAACATATCCTCATTATCTTGTTCTGTTTCCTCTTTATAATCTTTTACCATTTTTACTCCATCACAAAATTATTATTGTCAACAGTATTAAAAAGATTGTTAACAAAATTATAGTTATAATTAATCTGGATGAACCTTTTTCTATATATCTAATTTTATTTTCTTTTATTATATAATTTTCATGTATTGCTTTTTGAGTATCTGCTATCATTAAATATATATCTTTCTCAATTTTATTCTTTTCATTGAAGAATCTTTTAATATCATTTAAGGGGATAGGAATTACTTGTTCATTAATTTGTTTTGCTTTATAAAAATTCAAAATACTTAATAAATTTAATAAAGTCATAGTAATAATGAATATTACAATAGCATAAATTATTATATTATTTATTTGTTCTATTTTTTCTAAATTTTGTAAAAGTAATCCAGTTATTAATGTTATTTCAATAGTCAATATTGTAATGCTTGTATTAAATAATTTACTACTTTCATTATTTATATCTTTAAGTTGTTCTAATTCTAAATTGTATTTATTTTGTATCAGATTATACCTAAATAAATCATGTATAATTTAATATATTTATTTTAATATACTTTTTAAGAAATATGTTTGAAATATTATAAAAAAGAAAATGATAGTAAATTTATCTTCTTCTACATATTGACTTATTATATTCACAGTTAAAACATTTTGAAGTATCACTGCAGGGCATATAATTTTCACTTAATATTTTGTTTACAGTGTCATCTATTAAAGCATCAATTTCCTCCAATGCCATGTCTGTTATTGGTACTGGTATTTCCTGTGAGAATTTTACGGAGTATATCATTGCTTCTTTTATATTGTATTTTTCATATTCGGGCAGTTTTTTTATTGCAGTAGCATAAATAAATAACTGTTTCTGATATCGTTCTATGAGTTTCTGAGAGTTTGTTTCATTTGTTGTTTTAAAATCTATTATTGTTATATCATTTGTTTGTTTATCCTTAACTATTAAGTCAATTTGTCCTTCAAGATCATAATCATCATGTGTTATACTAAATGGTACTTCAGAACCTATTATTATATATTTATCCTTGTTATTTTCCCAGTAATTATAAATTGCCTGTTCTATTTCTGTAAATTCATCATTTGTATCATTTTTAAGGTTTTGATTAAAGTGTTTTACTCTGTTAATTATTTCAGTTATTTCATCATTGCTTACAATCTGTCCTTTTGCTTCTTTTTGGTATGTGATTTGTTTTTGATGTATAAGATTTAGTATAGTATGAGCCACTTCACCAAATGTTAATGCCTTATTTTTTGAGTTTCTGAACTGATAATTGTATCTTAGATTATATTCCTGTGCACAGTTATTATACTCAGACAAGTGTGTGTAACTTAGTTTTAATCTGTCAGGTTCATATTCATTGGATTCACATGTTTTATGTGCAATGATACTATAATCATCATCCAGTTCATGATATTTTTCATCTTCAATTATATCATTCATTATTTCTGGAGCATTACCTTCATTATCAGTGAATGCTGAAAGTATAAGCACGTCTTCTGCCCTTGTTGTACCGACATAGAACACCCTTTTTGATTCATCATTTTCCTCTTTTATAATGTTTTCTTCAAGTGATGCGTCGTCACTTGTGAATGCTACCTGTTTGTACTTAAGAAATTCCGGTGGAGTGTAATATGTGGGATTTCCGTTAACATAATTCTTTGTGGCTTCTTCAATTTCTTCCCTGTGTTTTGGAAATTTATTTTCCAGTATTGATCCAAGTATTACTACAGGAAATTCCAGTCCCTTTGATTTGTGAACTGTCATTATCTGTACTTTATTTATTTCATCTGTCGGAATGCTTGAAGTTGAATAACCGTCAAATTCACTGAATATGTACCATAAAAGACCGTTCATACTGTATTTTGTAACAATTTCTTCATAGTTTGCTATTGTCTCTGTTATTTGTCCAAGGTTTCTCATTATTCTCTGATTTTCTTCTGTTGGATTTTCCAGTCTGTTTTCAAGTATTCCCGAATATTGAAGTATGTCATAGTAGATTTCTAGAATTGATGCTTTTTCATAGAATGGTATTTTTTCATCATATAATTCTTTCTTTGTATTATATAAGTTTTCAAAGAGCGTTAAATCATGTTCGTTTGTAATTCCCAAATCTTCAAGGTCTTTTCTTGTTTTTGTACTCAAATCCAACATTTCAACTCGATTAAATATTTCATCAAGTACTTCATTTTCCCTGTCAAATATTCCTTTGTATGATCTTTTCTTACTTTTTTCTCCTGTCATTTCCAGATATACTTCTTTTTCTGTTGCTATAACATCCTGCTGGAACTTATTTTCCATGTCCGTTAATATTTGACATGTTGTATCATCAAGATTGAGAATGTCCTTTACCATTGTAAATGCTTTAAGGTTTAACCATTCTTTTTCCCACCTGCTGAGTATTATTTTATCACCGGATTCTTTCATGTACCATAACAATATTATCATAGCTTTTACTTCAGGATAATTCATAAGTGCTCCATTTTCAGATAAATTGTATGGAATATTCTTATCATTTAATGCTCCTAAGATTTCATTTATTCCTTTAGCGTAATTTACTGAAGATAAAAGTATTGCAACATCATCATAACGGTCAATTTTTTTAGAATCATGAAGATATGTAATTATGTCTGCAATTTTTTCTGCCTGAGTATTGACATCATAATTAAGTAAGTAGTAAACTCCACCTTTATCTTCACGGTCTGCGATAAGATTCTTTTCAATTTTTCTGTCAGAATCTATTAATTCTTCATTATACTCTACTATCTGAGGACATGAACGGAAATTTGTTGACAATGGAGTAAGCAGTTCATCAGGATTTTCATCATCAATACTAGCTGCAAAGTCTGTGAAATACTTAGGTACACTGCCACGGAATGCATATATACTCTGATCATCGTCACCTACAACTGTGAATGTTTGAGCATATTTCTGAAGAACATTGAAAATATCATTTTGTATAGGATCTATGTCCTGATATTCATCTATCAATATGTTTTTGAAGCGTGAATTTTCCACTATGCTTTCATCTTCAGTTATAATATCCCGTACCTTAACCTGCAAATAGTTGAAATCATATACATTTTCCTGTTCCAACAATTTAATATACTCAGGATAAGCCTTAGCTATTGCAAGATACCTTGCATTGTATGCTGAATCCTTTAAATTCAGGGCTTTAATTTCATCATACGGATAGTCAAAATCATCACCATCCGGACAGCTTGCAATCAAATCCTTATACTCCTGTGATACAGGACAATTTTCCTCAATATAATTAATTAAATCTTCAGGATTTTCTTTATTCAAACCAAAAGTCATATATTCTGAAAACTTATTTATAACATCAGATAACTGACCACCAGACATGTATGCTTCACGAGTAAAGCCCAAATCCTTCTTATGTTTTCTTAAAAACATTAATTTTCTTTCATTACCTGAACTGCTCTCCAACAGATTTATATCACTACATCCGTTTTCACTTAAAAACTGGTTACAGAAACTGTGAATAGTGTTTATAAACATTTTGTTAACAGCACTTTCATCAATATCCTCATCCTTACTAAGTTTTTCCTTAAGCTGGTCAGCAGCCTTTCTTGTAAATGTAATTACAAGAATACTTTCAGGATCAACATTTTTCACTCCTAAAAGGTACTTAATTCTTTCAATTAAAACAAAAGTTTTACCTGCACCTGGACCGGCAGTGATTAATAATGATTTTCCATCATAATACGCCGCATCGGACTGTTCTGTTGTCAAAGTTTTTTCTTCATGATTTGTCTCAGACATAAGATCACTTAAAATAATTATTTTGTAAATAAATATACTTTATGTTTAATTATATAAGATTTTTATTTAGTAATAAAAATATTTCAATCAGTTTTCTGTGTAATAATTTTAAAGAATTACTATAAAAGCAATACAAAACAGATAAGTATTTGTATTAAAATTAGAATAGAAATTGATATTATCTAACCAATATCATAGCCATTTGCCATGATTAACTCAAAGAAATGTTCTTTATCATCCAATATTTTATCCAGGTTCAATATCCTATCTGTAAAATACTGTTGTGGAAACTTTCTTTTTTCAATCATTTCTACAAATATTTCCTGGTCACTTTCTGATAATCCTAAATCTTCTTCTTCCAATACATCACATAATACTTCCATAATACCATCGGAGTACGTTTTTTGTCTGTATATGAATTTATGCATATCGTTTCCTAAGACGACTTTCTCTATTATCATTGTATTGTTTTTCTCATATGCATAGGATTCCTGTTTTAATTGTTCGTGATTTGTTGTGTACCATGTTTTAAAGATGTGATCAGGTTCTCTTGTTTCAATTTCAGCTTCTGTAAATAGTGTTATCAATATTTCATCAAAGCTTCTGGATTTATAGTATCCTGTGACTTTTGTAATGTATAAACTGTCAAACCCGTATTCATTTAGTGTTTTTATGAGTTTGTCCACAAGTTTTGTATCAATTTTCTCTATTTGATTGTTTTTTCGTTTATAGCATGGAATGTGAAATACGTATTTTTGTTTTAATTCTGTCATGGTATCGCTACCCTTTATTAAGATAATATCTTATTGTTTATCTGAATTTTTCATATATTTTTACTAAGGCATAAGTATCCAGTTTACAGTATTTTAGTAATTCTTTTCTTATTTCTTCCTGCTCTTGTGGTGTTTTATTTTTCATGCTTAGGAATACTTCAGATGCTTCATCTCCTTTATGTACTCCTTCAAGGTTTTCATAGTCTAAATCAGGATTATCAGGATATAATGCTGGTAAGACATATTTTATTGAATACTTTCCTTGTTTGTTGTTAGCATAATACTGTTTTTTAAATGGTTTCATGAAGTCAACAATATTGTCATTGATTCTTGTTATCTTTTCTTCCAAGTCAGGATACATTCTTATAAGTTGTTTGTTTACCTGTGTTTTTTCCATTGATTCATTGTAAACTATTACACTTCCCTCTTCTGTTATCTCATTTACAAGACTTTCACTAAAATGCCTAATAAATTCTTTATCATCTGCCTGAGCCAGAAATTCCTTATGTTCAATATCCTCTATTGAATCATTTTCATTTCTTAAAATATGGAGTGAATACTGGAAAGGCAATTGCTGATATGGTTTTGTACCCTCATATTCTGGTATTGCCGGATTAATTGTTTCATAATCAATAAAATACAATGGATATTTTAAGGAGTTTATTACATCTTTCATCTTGTCTATATCAACTAATGGAAGATTATCTTCACTTTCATCAGGATTAATATTTATATTTTCAAGTTTACTATTACAATATTCTATATAATCGCACTTGTATGGATTGGAGCATTGTTTTCCTATAGGAATATCAGGTTCATGTGTTTTATCATGTTCATTCATGAATTTATTAATATATTCAACTTTATTTCTTATTTTTTCCTGTTGTTGTATTGCATAATCAGTGATATCTTCTATGTTAAAGAGTTGATTAAGATCAAGTTTCTTACCACGTATGTACTGATTGTTTATATAGACTATGCATACTTTTTTCACATTAAATCCGAGATTAGAGAGAACAAAATACTGGAATGATGCATCATCCATATATACATCAGTGACATGGGTAGAACTTTTTACTTCATATATTTCTACTCCATCATCATCATTTTTTAGAATATCTACCATGCAGAAATTATTTTCATAATTAAATGTAGCTTCTGTGATAATATTAGGTTTCTTTTGTAAAAATTTGTTTGTCTGTTCATACATGTACCTGTAATTATTTTTAAAATTATATTCTACATCATCATGTTCTTTTCCAAACAAATCCTGTGCTACAATTCCTACTTTTTTACCTGTTTCAAATATACTCTGTTTTGTATGTTGTACTGCTTCATTGGATTTATATTTTTTTAACCAGATAATTTTCGGACACTGCACGCTTTTACAGTAACTTGACTTAGATAAAAATATGTTTTCCATAATTTAACCTCTGAAAAATTGTTCTTGTTTTATTAATCAATTTTTATTCTTAAAATCCATATCTTTGTTTTATGAATCAAAATCATTCATAATATTTGAAATATTATTTTAAACAACCAATAGGAATTATTTTAACACCATCTTTTCGGGTGTAGGCAATTTCTCCTCCTGTGATAATGGCTAAAAAAGTTGGTTTTCTCATACCATTTTCCTTATTCTTTTTATTTATTAAATCATTTATTTTCAATAAATTTTCGGCACCTTTATCTTCTTCTTTACTTCCAAGTTTAAACTCAATTAATCCATATCTACCATCACGTAAATGTAGAACACAATCAACTTCCAAGTCAAACCTATCTCTATAATAGGAAACAACACCATCAGAAGGACTAGTATATATAATTAAATCACGTATACACAAATTTTCAAAAATAAATCCAAAAGTATTCAAATCTTCTTCTAAAGATTTTGGATTTAAGTCTAAAGAAGCAACTGCTATTGATGGATCTATAAACAACTTCTTTGAAATTGATCTTATTGATGTTTTAGAACGAATGTTTGGTGACCAGGCATCAACATTATCTATTACAAAAAGTTTTTTCAAAGCATTTATATATGAATAATATGTTACTGAGGATATATCTTCAAAATTGTTTTTAATATCAGACAAAATTGTTGTATCTTTAACATTTGTAGCAATATTTCTTGCATAAGATCTCAAAATATTTCTAACAAGTTTAGGCTCTCGTTTAACACCATCAATGTTTGAAACATCACTATGACAAATATTATCCAAATAGGAGTAAACCATCGCTAATTGTCCACGTTTCGATTTTTTTTTAAGACTTCCCGGCCAACCACCACGACATGACGCAAATATTAAATCTTCAATACTTAAATCCGATTTAATTCCATCAATATCCAAATCAGGATTATCAAATAATTCCAATATAGATATTTTACCGTTTGACTCTCCACTTTCATACAAACTCATTGGTCTCATCATAAGTCTATGAATTCGACCTGCTCCAGAATGTTTTATTTCTGTTTCATCTACAACAGTTGATCCTGTTAATATATATAATCCATCTTCACCTATTTCATCAATACTGTTTCTGACCGTATCCCATAATACTGGAGCTTCCCTCCATTCATCGATTAATCTTGGTTTATCTCCTTCCAATAGTTTTGAAGGTCTTACATCTGCCCATTTTAAATATTGTTGAGATCTATCCCTATCCTGTAATTTTAAAATACTTTTAGCATGTTGTTCTCCAGTAGTAGTTTTTCCACACCATTTTGGTCCAATAATAAGTATTCCACCCATAACCTCCAAATAAAAATCTATTGTTTCATCAACCAAGCGTTTCATGTAATCCATATTATCACAAATTCGTTTTTAAGATTTATTAAGTATTTATTTATAATGTTTGTAGTAACTCATTTATAAACTTTGGAGCAAATCACTTAACAACTTTGGAGCAAATCATTTATAAACTTTGTAGTAAATTGTGAAAATATCTAATAAGATATTATTAGTTCAAAAGTTATATGTACTTTTCTTCCCTGTATAACAGGTAATTGTATACTAATAATCTCTTTTCATATTCTTTCCAGTTGGGATATAATTTTTGCATTTCTCGATAAAATGGTGAATTATGGTTTAAACAGTATAAATGAATCATTTCATGGTATCTATGAATTCTATATATTCTTCATTGAGGTATCTCATCTTAGGATGAAATGTTAATTTGTCCTTCCCACTGTTACACTTTGCCCATGCTCCTTCCAGTTGTCTGTAGATTAATTGTTTTGGTATTCCAAATTTTTCAACATGTTTTTCCACATTCTTTTTAACAATTTCCTTAAAATCTTCCAGTGTTCTTTCATTTACTTTCAGATTGTATCTGATAATATCTTCTTCCAGTTGTTCAATATTCTGTAATTCCGGATCTATACCCCGGTCTTCTATCCATTCTTTTAAATACCAGTAATTCAGGTATTTATGTATGTATTCATCTGTTGTGTCAGGCGGTACTCTTAATAATATATGGTCAAATGCCTGTGTTCTTACGTAACTTTTATTAAAATTCTTTATATAATTCAGGATTAGTTTATGATTATTTAATTATTCATTAAATGTCTTTAAAACTAATTCTTCTGGATGTTCTTGATATTTTTATTAAGTATTATTTTATTATATTTTTTCTTCATAGTCATATCTAGTCATTTCTTCATCTAATTCCGTATCAGTCCTATTTTTATGAATATTGAGTTTAGTTTTTTATTTTAAATTATTTTCAATTAACTTGTTGAGTTTAATTAAATTGTTAAATTTATTAAGGTTCTAGAAATATTTGATTTCAGAAAGCTTTTGGAAGTCTTCTTTTGTATCAACGCAGTAATGTATGATTATACCTGATAATAGTACAATCAATGAAGTGGTTTTATGCATAGAATCAGTATATTTGTGTAAATGTTTAAATCCTAATCCTTCTTTGATAAATTTAAAATAATCTTCAATGTAACTACGTTGGTACTTTATAACTTTACGATTGGATAAATGTGACATTAATTCATTTACTAAGGTTTTATATTCTCTTTTTAACTTTGTAGTATCTTTTTTATTTAAAAAATAGTCTAATGGATAACTGAATATTGAATTTAACTTTTTCATATTAAGTTCACCTTTAACAAGAATTAAAGGGATAACTTTATACATTTTTAAAGCAATTTTATAATTATAATAAGAATAATAACATCTATAAAAGAGTAATTTATCACCAGTTCTTATAATTTTTCTTCTTTTTAACTCTTTTAAAATTTTTGGAACCATATGAGTATCATGAGGTGATTCACTAGCCAACATGAATAAAACAGGCATTTTAGTATCATAATCAAGAACAAAAGTAATTTAAAGCCTAAATAATTACCAAGAGCTGTTCCCCATGCCCATTTGTAATCTTTATGTTCAAGTGATTTCTTAGTAATTCTTTTTGATCTAAAGTTAACATCAACGTCACCAGGAGTTGCATCGACTAGTAAAGTCCTATTTTCTCCTTTATAACCTTTATTTAACTTTTTAAGAATACTATTAACGGCATTTTGAAGATTATCCTTGTCACAACTGGAAATCTATTCATATACTTCTTGGGCACTCAACACCATCTCAAAATTTAAACCTTCTACAAGCTTAGATTTATTAAACAATTCATCAACAGTAAAAGATACTTCATTTTCAAAATAAGAAGCTAAAAAAATAGTTTTCACTGCTGTTTTAAATCTTTTCAGGTGTTTAAATCCATTTCTTGCAAGAATATTATCAGTTGATCTAGAATCGATAATATTAAATATTTTATTTAATAAACTATAATTAGGGTCTTGTTCATCGTAATTTAATCCATGTAACATAAGTATTGCCAATACTATATTTATTATGAGTTATATATAAATATTACTATGAATAACTCATAATATCAAATATAAACACCAAATAAAATGTACTATTTCTAAGGCAATACATACACATATCCAAATAATAAAAATAAAGGTTATGAACCTTTTAAAAATAGTTAAATATCTAGAACCCTAAATATTTATTCACGTATTAATTATACCGTCATTAATGTATCCATATAAGTTTGTACTTCTTCAATCCAAATTACAAATACCTGTTTTTAATTAAAAATCGTTCAATTATTAAATTAGCTTAAAAACATTTTTATATCTATA
>OCVV011327786.1_pt1 | contig 12649 bp, 14 predicted proteins | sample 1539721 | NCBI WGS metagenome assembly OCVV01 (sample SAMN02144230, study PRJEB22623) | gut metagenome | biome: sheep rumen | host: Ovis aries | place: New Zealand
GAATTGCTATTGCTCCTAATAATTGTACATAGAATGGTTTTTCTCCAATAACACGAAAAGCTGCCTCTCTTGCAGTTGCAAAAGCTTCAACTAATATGTCATCTAAAGTTTCTCCATCTTCAACTCTTTTTTTAAATTCTTCAGTTTTAGCTTTTAAATCATCATCAGACATCTTACTATATTCTTTATCTAATGCTTCAATTTTATCAGCTAATACAGAGAATTTCTTTAATTCTTTATAATCATGATCAAATAATGATTTAATTATGTTCATTTTATCATCTCCTGCTAGTTACATTTTAACAAATATCCAATACTTATTAAATCATTTTTATACGTTATAGTCAACAAAATCCCTAGTATTACTAGGGATTTTATTAATTACATTGTTTCAATTATTCCATATTGTCCATCTTTTCTTTTATAGACTAACATTGGTTTCATATCATTTTCATTTTTAAATAGGTAGAAATCATGTCCAATAAGTTCCATTTGAAGAATAGCCTCTTCTTCACTCATTGGTTTAGCTTCTACTGTTTTTCTTTTAACAATTTTGTTTTCTTCTTTTTCTTGTGTTTCTTCTATATCATCTAAAGCAAAAACTCCATAATCTTTATTTTTCTTTGATTGATTTTGTAGTTTTGTCTTATTCTTTCTAATTTGTCTTTCTAGTTTATCAACTAATTCATCAATTGCTGCATATACATCTTCTTGCGTTTCTTCAGCACGTAGTAAGAAGTTCTTAAGTGGAATAGTAGCTTCTACTTTTTGTCCTATCTTCTCAACCTTAATAACAACTTTTGCCTCAACATCATCTGGATTTTCAAGATATTTGTCTACCTTAGATAATTTCTCTTCAATATGACTTTGTATTGACTTAGTTACTTTAACATTATCTCCTCTAACAATTATCTTCATTTTACATCACTCCTTATACCTATATAATAACATATATAAATAAAAAAAACTACTTAGTAGTTTTTCCTCTTCTTAAAATTTTACTCTCAAATTTCTTAGTTTTTTTCTCTATCTCAGGACTTATTATACTAGTATGTAAAATAAACCAAATAACTATTACAAATAATACTACATAAATAATTATTCCTAATTTTCTTCCTTGAACATTATAAATAATTGATGCAATAGAGAATAATAAATCTATTAAATAAACTATTAACACTGTTTTTCTTTGAGAAAAATTCATTTTTAATAACTGATGATGCATATGATCTCTATCACCTTCAGTAATCTTTTTATGTTTAATAATTCTTCTAATAATTGCAAATGCTGTATCAAGTATTGGTATAGATAATGTAATAAGAGGAACAATTATTGATGTAAGCATAGTTCCTTTAAATCCTAGTAATGATATTACAGCAATAATATATCCTAAAAACGTTGCACCTGTTTCTCCTGCAAAAGTTTTAGCTGGATTAAAATTATATAAAAGAAAACCTAATGTTGCACCAAGCATAATAAATGTTAAAGTTATCTCTAATGTTCCATATCTTTGTTGTATAAATGATATTATTCCTATTGTTAAGAAAAATATTGAAGTAATTCCACCACTTAATCCATCTAGTCCATCAATTAATCTAATTATATTAATACAACCTACTATGAATATTAGAGTAACTAAATAAGATAATATTCCAAAATTAATAGTTATTCCAAAGAATGTTAGTTTATTAAGTAGTATTCCTCCATAAAAGATAATTACTAGTGATGCAGCAATTTGACCTATTAATTGTTCCTTTGGTTTTAAGGAATTAATATCATCAATCATTCCAGTAAATATTATAAAGAAACTTCCTATTAGAATAGCGTTCATTTGTATACTATGAACACCAAATAACATATATCCAACAAGAAAACTAATATATATCGCCATTCCTCCAAATTTAGGAGTAGCTTGCTTATGAATATGTCTATTTCCTTGTTCATCTCTAGGTCTATCAATAGCTCCTATATGATTAGCAATTTTAATTATTAATGGCATAACTATAGCTGATACAGAAAATGTAGTTATTACCATCAAAATAATTCTTATTAAATACTCTTGTGACATAAAATCACCTCTTAATTAATTATAATATTAAATTATTTAAAAGAAAACAAGTAAATAAAAACCATCTTAAGATGGTTTAATAACACATATATATGTCATATATAAAATTAACAAATAGATATATAACTATACAAATTAATATAACAAAGAAAATTCTTGCTTGAACTATATGATTCTTTTTAAATATACCATTTATATTTAAAGATGACATTGCATATATAACAAGAGGAGAAATCAAAATATATAATAATAATTTATTACTCATGTTTTTTATCTCTTTCTACTTTTCTTAGAATTGGATTATTATTATCTTCATATTCTTTTATTTGTTCAATTCTTTTGTTATATCGATCTATATTTGAATATTTTGTACAGAAAAAAGTATCAATAATATCTTTTACTTTATAAAAAGCCATCGTTCCATTAAGAGCAAGAACATTAGCATCATTATCTTTTCTTGTAAGTTTTGCTTCTTTTGTATTATCAACTTTAGCGCATCTTACTCCACGTACTTTATTACAAGCTATACTTATTCCGATACCTGTTCCACATACAACAATTCCAAAATCTACTGTTTTATTTGCTACCGCTTCTCCAACTTTAAATGCATACTTAGTATAATCAGTATTTTCCATTGAATCTGTTCCATAATCAAACACTTCATAATTCTTCTTTTTTAAATACTCTATTATTTTAGTCTTAGTTTTAAATCCTCTATGATCACTACCAACTGCAATCTTCATATTTCACCTCAATCATAAAAATTATAACATAACTTTTGTGATTATTTAATGATAAAAGCATAAAAAAATAGAGATATTAATCTCTATTCACTTACTTTATCAAATCCATACTTCTTGTTAAATTTATCTGCTCTTCCTGCATGAGATGTTCTACTTTGTTTTCCTGTATAGAATGGATGACATTTAGAACAAACCTCAACACGCATTTCATCTTGAGTAGATCTAACTGTAAAAGTTTCTCCACAAGCGCATGTAACTTTTGTATCTTTATATTCTGGATGTATTCCTGCTTTCATATTTCGACACTCCTTCCGCCATGATTAAATATTAATCATAGAAAATATTGCTTTTATAATATAACAAACAATTTTACAAAATGCAAGTTTTTATCGAGTTTTAGTACTTTCTTCTTCTTTTTGAATGACTTTTATATCAGCACCAACATCTCTTAATTTTTCAACTATATTAGAATATCCTCTAAGAATATGATTTATATTAGTAATTTCAGTTTTTCCTTCTGCTATTAATCCAGCAGCAACCATTGCAGCTCCAGCTCTTAAATCTGTAGCTTCTACTTCTTCCCCATGTAATGGTGTAGGTCCTTTAAATTTAGCTGACATTCCAATTACTTCAACATTTGCACCCATTTTATTTAAATAAGGTACATGCATAAATCTATTTTCCCAAATTGTTTCAGTTACTTTTGATTCTCCTTCTGCTTGAGTCATAATTACAGAATAAGGTTGTTGTAAATCAGTTGGGAATCCAGGATATCCTACTGTTTTAACTTTAGTAGGTAAGAATTTATTTGGTTTAGTAACATATAAATAATCATCTCCTACTTCCATTTCAACTCCAGCTTCTTCAAGTGTTGATAAAAGTGAAGTTAAATGTGCTGGAATTATATTATCAATTTTTAAATAATTACCAGTTAAAGCACCAATAATTATATATGTACCAGCTTCAATTCTATCAGGAATGATTTCATGTCCCTCAATTGTTCCACCTAACTTTTTAACTCCTTCTATTTTTATCTCACTAGTTCCTGCCCCTCTTATTTTAGCACCCATACTATTTAATAACATTGCTACATCAGTAATTTCAGGTTCACGAGCAGCATTCTTAATTCTAGTTACTCCATCAGCTAAACATGCAGCAAGCATTATATTTATAGTTGCACCTACTGATGCAATATCTAAAAATATATCAGCTCCTTTTAATTCTTTAGCATCAACTATATATTTTTTACCTTCATTTTTAACCGTTGCACCAAGTGCTTCAAATCCTTTTAAATGAAGATTTATTGGTCTTTCTCCAATTTTACATCCTCCTGGAAAATATAATTCAGCATGATGATACTTTCCTAACATAGCCCCCATGAAATAATAAGAAGCTCTTAATTTTGATGCATACTCTTCTGTTATTTCTTTATTTTCTACATTTGCAGGGTCAATAACCATTGCATTAGTTGATCTTTGTGGATTAGCTCCAATATATTCAAGTATTTCTGTTAATGAATCTACATCTTTTATTTCAGGTACATTAGTTAATGTTACTTGTTCACTTCCTAGTATTGCTGCTGGAATTAAAGCAACACAACTGTTTTTTGCACCATTTATTCTAATAGTCCCACTTAATTCTTTTCCGCCTTCAATTTCAATTACGTCCATATTTCCTCCTTAAGTATTTCTCCAAGTTCATTTTATCAATTATTTATAACATTATCAATCTATAAAAAATGATATTTGTCTATTCATTTTCAACAAATATCATTCTATCTCTATTATTTAAATCTTTTAAACATTCTATTTTAGAATTAGGAAGTACTTCTTTAATTAAATTAGTAATATCATCTTTTAAAGTATCTCCAATTTCAAAAGCAATTATATACTCTTCTTTCAAATTGTTTTTTATATTTTTTAATATTTCTCTATATAAATCTAAACCATCTACTCCACCAAATAATGCTTTATGTGGTTCATTAAACCTAACTATATCTTCTATTTCTTCATCTGTTTTTATATATGGAGGATTAGATATTATAACATCATACTTTTCATTTATTCCATCCAGCATATCATTATGTTTAAAATTAACTTCTAAACCTAAATTATTAGCATTTTCTTTGGCAACATCTATTGCGTCTAAACTAATATCTAATAATGTTACAAAAGAGTTTGGAATAGCGTTTTTTAAAGTTAAACCTATCGCTCCACTTCCACATCCAAGATCAATTATTGATACATTTTTATCATTATATTTATTCTTAATCCTTTTTATCGTTTCTTCAACTAATTGTTCTGTCTCGAATCGAGGAATAAGAACTCTTTCATCTACATTGAATCTTAATCCATAGAAGTTAACATTTCCAATAACATATTGAATAGGTTTTCCTTCTTTTAGTTCATTTACTTGCATCTTATATTTTTCAACAATATCATTATCTACTTCTTTATCTAAAATCATAAATAACTCTAATGCATTCACTTCTAATAATTCAGCAAGAAGCATTTTTGCAAGATCAGAATGAACTCTTCCTTTACCATATGCTATCAAATCATCAACTGTCATTTTCAGATCCTTCTAGTTTTCTTTTAAGATCTTCATTTATAAGAGCTTCTATTATATCTTCAATATCTCCATCCATAACTCTATCTAAGTTATTTGTAGTATATCCAATTCTATGATCAGTTACCCTATTTTGAGGATAATTATATGTTCTTATCTTTTCAGATCTATCTCCAGTACCTATTTTACTTCTTCTTTCACTACCTACTTCTTGTTCTTGTTTTTCTATTTCAGCTTGATAAAGTCTTGCTTTAAGAACCTTCATAGCTTGTTCTTTATTTTGAATTTGACTTCTTTCATTTTGACAAGTAACAACTGTATTAGTAGGCAAATGTGTAATTCTAACAGCACTTGGAGTTGTATTTACACCTTGTCCTCCATGTCCACTAGCACAATAAACATCTATTCTTAAATCACTAGGATTTATTGTAATATCAACATCTTCTACTTCTGGCATAACAAGTACTGTTGCAGTAGAAGTTTGAACTCTTCCTTGAGATTCAGTAACAGGTACTCTTTGTACACGATGTGCTCCATTTTCATACTTTAATTTAGAATAAACATTAGCTCCTTTTACCATGAATTCTATTTGAGAAAATCCTCCTGCAGTACCTTCTTCATAGTCTATTACTTCTGTTTTAAAACCAATTCTTTCTGCATATCTTGTATACATTCTATATAAATCACCAGCAAAAATATTAGCTTCATCTCCACCTGCAGCTCCACGAATCTCCATTATAATATTTTTTCCATCATTAGGATCTTTTGGAACTAGTAACATTTCTAACTTACTTTCCAACTCTTCTTTTTTAACGACAATTTCATCATATTCTAACTTTGCCATTTCTCCTAATTCAGGATCTTTCATTAATTCTTTAGTATTCTCTACTTCTTCTTGAGTCTTTTGATATTCTAAATAAGTATCTACAGTTTCTTTAATTTCAGCAATTTCTTTAGATATATCTCTTGTCTTATTAATATCACTTAATATTTCAGGATCTGATAACTGTTTATTAAGTTCTTCATATCTGTTTTTAATTAACTCAAGTCTTTCTATCATAGAAATCTCTCCTTTTTCTGTAGTTATTATAACATAATTTAAAAAAGAAAAAAGAACTATTAATCTTCTAGTTCCATTTCATCTTCATCGATTACAACTAAATCTTTTAAATCATCATCTGAATCATCGAAATCTTCATCATCATTCTCTTGATCATAATCAATTTCGTCAGTATCTTCGTCATCCTCTTTTTCTCTTGTTTGATCTAAATCTTCATCATCATCTTCGTCGTCTTCTTCAGTATCTAATGATGTTATTTTTTTATTTGTTTTTGAAGATGCATACTTTTCACTTAAATCCCAATTACCATCTTCTAGTAATATGAATCTTTTATCGGTTGTAAGTGTAGTATAGTAATCTCCAATTTTATTTTCATAAAAACTATTAGGCAATTCTAGAGAAGTAGTTATTTTTTTAAATAAATCAGCTGTATTCATTGCGCCACATTCTTTGATTAACATATATGTTAAATCTTTGTGTGAATATAGTTCTAAATCTTCTTTAGACATTTCTTTAATGCTCATTAATAATTCCTCCAAAAAAACATAAACATTAACTTTATAGCACTATTCATGAAAATACGCAATAGTTTTTCACATTTTTTCAGGTACTTTAATAGCTAATATATCTAAAAGTAGTTCATTTGTTGATTTAACAACGTCAGTTAAAGTTAACCAAGAGTTACGTTTATCTAAATTTTCTTCACTTAAAACTCTATTTTCAGAATAAAATTTATTAAATAAACTAGTAAGTTTATATAGGTAATCTGCAATATCATTTAATGATTTTATATCATATGATTTTTTTAGAACATTAGGTAAAGTCATAAGACATTTAATAATCTCTTTATCAGTTTCACTTCCAATGACTGAATATTCTTTTTCATATTTACCATTTTTATTTAATAAAGATTTCATACGAATTGTTGAATATAGTAAATAAGGTCCTGTTTTTCCATTTAAATCTGCAAACTTTTTAGGATCAAAGACATAATCTGTTCCTCTAAAAGATAAGAAATCAGCATATTTTAAAGCAGATATTCCAACCATTTCAGATATCTCATCTTTTTCTTTTTCATCTGTAATACTAGGATTAAGTCTAGATTTAGCCTCATCTATAACAACATCGATAAGTCCTTTTAAATCCATAACTCCACCATCACGTGTTTTAAAAGGTTTTCCATCAGGTCCATTCATTGTACCTAATCCCATATGCATTAATATAGTATTGTCATTAACTAAATGTGTTTTATAGCTTGCTCTAAATACTTGTTCAAAATATAAACCTTGTCTAAAATCGGTAACATACCATATTTCATCTGGATTAAATCTCTCCATACGAGAATAAATTGTTGCTAGATCTCTTGTTGCATATAAAGTTGCTCCATCACTTTTAATAATAACTAATGGAGGCATTGGTTTATTATCATCTTCTTTTTGAACATCTATTACTAAAGCTCCATCACTTTCATATACTAATCCAGTACTTTTCATTTTTTCCATTGTTGCTGGAATATATGGATAAGCATCTGTTTCTCCCTCCCATAGGTCAAAGTCAGTATTAATTTTTAAATATACTTCTTTTATATCAGCAATAGATACTTTCTTTATAATATTCCAAAGGGCAACATATCCACGTCTGCCTTCATCAAGTTCAGCTGTTATTTGTCTAACTTCTTCCATTCTATTTTCATCATCTTTTGCTGCTTGACTAGCTCTAGGATATATTTCCCCTAATTCTTCTGGAGTAATTTTAAAATCTTCATATTCCCCTTCATAATCAGGATCAAAAAACTTTAACTCAGGATGAAGTCTTTTTATTTCAGATATAACCATTCCAGATTGACGACCTATATCACCAAAATGGACATCTCCAATTACTTCTTTACCTAATACTCTAGCAAGTCTTTTTAATGCTTCTCCAATATTTGCTGGTCTTAAATGACCTACATGTAATGTTTTAGCAATATTTGCTCCACCATAGTCTAATATAATTTTTCCACTTTTTTCTTTGTCTATGTTAAGTTCTATGTCATTTTTAATAATATTAATAAAATCCAACATAGCTTTATCTGATATAGAAAAATTAATGAATCCAGGTCCTGCTATATTAACATTAGTAAATCTTTCATCACTTTCTAATTTGTTTTTAATTAACTCAGCAATCTCTCTAGGATTTTTATGATATTCTTTTGCTAATTTCATAGCGTCATTAATTTGATAATCACCTAAATCTGGTCTATTTGATTCTGTTAAATCAACTTCTTTTATATCAAAACCTGCATCATTTATATATTTTATAATATCTTCTTCTATTTTCTTAATGTAACTCATATTAAATCTCCTTATATATTAATTCAAAACTAAAATCATCATTTTCTAACCGATATTCAACTCTATATTCATTATCATTTTTTTCTATTTCATATACTTCCATATCCATATCAAAAGATAACTTAAATTCTTTCATATATAAATTAACTTTTTTATTTCGATAATCTAAAACAAGATTTTTTTCTATATCATCTCTAGTTATAGTGTCATTTTCTAAATCTACCATTACTTTTGTTTTAGATTTTTCAACATAAGTTAAAACATTGTTATTAAGTTCTCCAATATAATTACCAGTTTCTTCTATTTTTGCTTTAACTTTTACATTTATATCTACTTTCGTCATACTTATCACCGATATGCATATTTTATCATATAAATAAACAAAATAAAAGAATTCATAAATGAACTCTAATTATTTTGTGCTTGAACTGAAGTAATTGCAATAACACCTACTATATCATCAGTACTACAACCACGAGATAAATCATTAATTGGTTTCGCAATTCCTTGAGTAATTGGCCCATAAGCTTCAGCTTTTGCAAGTCTTTGAACTAATTTATACCCAATATTTCCAGCATCTAAATCTGGAAATACCAACACATTAGCTCGCCCTGCTACTTCTGAATCAGGTGCCTTTAATTTAGCTACCTCTGGTACTATTGCAGCATCAAGTTGAAATTCACCATCTAATTTTATATCAGGATATTTTTCTTTGGCTATATTTGTTGCTTCAACTACTTTTGTTACATCATCATGTTTTGCACTACCTTTAGTAGAATGAGATAACATAGCAACAATAGGTTCTTTTTCTACTAGAATTTTAAAACTTTTTGCAGATGATTGTGCAATTGATGCAAGCCTATCAGGAGTTGGATTTTGTTCAAGTCCACTATCTGCAAAAATAAATGTGCCATTTTCTCCATATTCACAATTAGGTACACACATTAAGAAGAATGCTGAAACTAATTCTGCATCTTTTGATGTTTTAATAATTTGCAAAGCAGGTCTTAGTGTATTAGAAGTAGAATGACATGCACCAGATACTATTCCATCAGCTTTTCCATCTTTAACTAACATACATGCAAAATACATATAATCATTTAAAATAAGATTTTTGGCTTCTTCTTCTGTTAATCCTTTTTCTTTTCTCATTTCATATAAATCATTAATATATTTATCTGTTAATTCATACTCATTTGGATCAATAAAAACAATTTGAGATAAATCTAAATCACTATTATTATTAATAACTTCGTCTTTATTACCAATAAGTATAATATTTGCAATTTTCTCATTTATTGCCTTAGAAGCTGCTTCAACTACTCTTCTATCCATACTTTCTGGTAAAATTATTGTTTTAATTTCATTTTTTGCTCTTTCTTTAATATTATCTATAAAATTCATTTTTTTTCCTTCTTTCAAAAATAATTATATCATTTTATAACAATAATTGAATAGTAGACTAAAGTTTGTTATAATTTTTATGATAGAGGTGGTTATATGATTCCATACATAATATTAATAATATTTGTACTTATTGTATTGATAATTAATAAATTTAAATCAATTTCTACAGACTACAACATTGTTCTTGATAAAATACATTTAGGTGAAAACGAAATTCAAAGTTTATTAGAAACTAAAACTAATTTAATGGATGAAATATGTGAATATATCAATGATATGAACGAGAATCCTGTATTTTCTTCTATTCAAAAACTATCAAAGAAAAAATACGATACATTAAATTATGATAAGGATTTATCTGATATCTATAATGATTTAAAAGAGTACCTATTTGTTAATAAATCTTTTGTACCAGAAAATGAAATAAACGATAAAATAAAAGAACTATATAAAATAGAAGATGATTTAATAGCAACTAAAAGATTCTATAATGATAATTCAGAAATATTTAATGATTTAATTGATCATTTTCCGGCTAATATAATAGCAAGAAAAAAAGGTTATGAATATAAATATACATACTCATTTGGAGAAGATGAATTCTTTGCAATACTAAAAGAAAACGAAACTAAACATACCAAAAAAGCAAGAGCATAAAAAAATATCTATTACTAGATATTTTTTTTATTTAGATTCCAATCTATTTCTTTTATTCCCTTAGACTTTAAAAAATTATTTGTTTTAGAGAATGGTTTACTTCCAAAGAATCCATTATATGCAGAAAATGGAGACGGATGTGTAGATTCAATTATATAATGGTTTTTATTTGTAATTAAACTTTTTTTAGCCCTTGCATAGCTTCCCCATAATATAAACACAACAGGTTCTTTTTTTTCATTTATTTTTTTTATTACTGCATCAGTAAATATTTCCCATCCTTTTCCTTGATGAGATGCTGCCTTATCTTTTTCAACAGTTAAAACACTGTTTAGTAATAGAACTCCTTGATCTGCCCATTTAAGTAATGAGCCATCATCACATATTTCTATTCCTAAATCATCTTTTAATTCTTTAAAAATGTTATTTAAAGATGGTGGTTTTCTTATCCCTGTTTTAACAGAGAAAGATAAACCTTCAGCTTCATTTTCTCCATGGTAAGGATCTTGCCCTAAGATTACTACTTTTAAATCTTTATATTTAGTATGTCTAAATGCATTAAATATTTCATTTTTTGGAGGAAAAATCGTTTTTTCCTTATATTCTTTTTCTACAAATGAAATTAATTCTTTAAAATAGTCTTTTTCTATTTCATCTTTTAATATATTATCCCAATCATTTCCTAACATCTAATCACTCTCATTCTCATCTATCAATTCATACATAGATAATATTAAACTCTCTTTTAAATTAGAACTACTCTTTTCATCGTAATTTTCTATATACTCCTCTGATATTTTATCTATATCTTTATATTTATCTTTGTTTTCGTTCTTTTTATTCTTAATTTTATTTAATTCTTCTGATACTACATATAAATTTTTAGAAATTGATGGATTATTGTAATAATTCGTTTTCTCTTGATAATTATAAGCTAATTTATATAATACTTGTTCATTATCTTTTACAGCAACAACATCCATTCCATATGGTAGTCCATTTATTTTACCCATTTGAATACTCATAGTTGGAAAACCAGTTGCAGTTATAACGTAAGCATATGTTCCACGTGAAGCATGTCTAGCTCCATATACACTATATAAACTCTCTCTTATATTTGGATAAACAACTACATCTAAATTATATTTTTTAAATTTATTATTAACATAAGTAGTAAATGCATCTCTTCCTTTTTTTACTGTTGCATATTGACTTGATTTTATATAGTCTTTACTACACCATGATAGATCAACCCAAGACATATCACTTACATATCCACCATTTTTCTTTAATTCTTGAAACGATCTAATAGTTCCGGTTGTACCTTTTAAATACTCATTAAAATCATAACAGAATGATGGTCTATTAAATGAATAATAACCGTTATAGAAGTCATTTACATAAACAACTTCAGCTCCAAGGCTTTTCATATTTTTTAATGTTTTATTAAATAAATTTTGAATTCCAGTTGTTACTTTTCCATTAGTTAATTGAGTAGCTACTCCAATTCTTAATCCTTTAAGAGATTGAGTTTTATTTGTAGTATTTTCATATTTTTTATCTTTATTTTGTAATATATCTAATAATATAGCATTATCTTCAACATATCTTGTAATTGGCCCTATTGTGTCTCTAGTTTTATCATATTTTATTACACCATCACCAGAAATAGAACCCCAAGTAGGTCTAATACCTATTAAGTTATTAGCTGAACTTGGAAGTCTAACTGAACCTCCAGTATCAGTTCCAAGCCCTGCAACTGCAAAATTTGCAGCTACAGCAACAGCTGTTCCTCCACTTGAACCATAACTTG